>VTLG01015412.1_pt1 | contig 11735 bp, 18 predicted proteins | sample 4694571 | NCBI WGS metagenome assembly VTLG01 (sample SAMN12604809, study PRJNA352737) | marine metagenome | biome: ENVO:00000447; feature: ENVO:00000209|ENVO:00000569|ENVO:01000036; material: ENVO:00002151; isolation source: viral sequences binned using virsorter ... | reverse complement strand
ATAATTGCTTCGTTACTATTAGAACTACCTAGCTTTAGTAGTAGATTAGTTCCATTAAATACTGTACTTGCCATATCTTAAAATTTATACAAATATACTATATTTTTTTTACTGTATTAAGCCACTATAAGTCCAGTAAGTTCTATTTCTAAACTAAAGCTAGTAGCTGTTTCTATTGTGCCTACTTGTTCGGCGCTAGTTATAAAACCCTCCCCATTAAATACTAGTTCACTTGTGGTAGGCTGTAAATAAAATTCGGTTTTTTCCCTTGTTATTAATAAAGTATTAAAGTCAGCAAAGCTTACTGTATCGTTATAATCTATTAAACCTTCTACGCTTATTGTACCGCTTTTAACGCCAGCTATAACTTTTCTAAAACCTAAATCGTCTTTACTTGAAGCTTCAGGCAAGTCTAAGTCTAAAGAAATACTAGCGTTTGTACTATGACCTAGTATTTGTTTTTCTTCTTCAAAGGCATCACGTACACAAAGCAAAGCCTCTACTATACCATTATCTGTTTTTACTCTACTAAAATAAGGGTCTACTTTTGGGTCAATTAGACTTCTATATAACAAAAAGCTAGTACCGTTTATAGCGCCCATAGCCTACATTTTAAGAGTTATAACTCCAGCCCGCAAAAGTATGAACCCCGTTATCCTCTACTGTTATTTCAAACTCGGCCCAGTCTTTTGGCTGTTCTTCTATATCGGCCCAAAGTACATCTACGCTGTATTTTTCAGCAAGTTCAGCTGGTTTAGTTTCAACAATTTCGCCGTCTTCGTCTTCTTCAAACTCGCCAGGCGTAATCACTACTTGCCCCAGCTTTGCTATTGTATGCAAGTGTACTGCGTATGTATTGCCGTCTTCATCTGTTTCATTAGGCAAGGCGTCTATAAAGCTTTCGGCTTCTTCTTGATCTTTGAATTCGTATTTTTTAAATATATATGCCATTTTTAACTTGTTAAAGCTTGTAGTTCGCTGTCAGTTAGTGCAGTTTTAAATACCATCGCTTGTTTTACTTTGCCTTCAAATCTATTTCCGCCGCCGCCGTTATCAAAAGCTAGTTCGTTTAAGGTATCAGCCGCAAAAGTAGTACCCAAAGTATCAGTAGAGCTAAACTGTGTACCATTAATAAAGCATTTAAATTCGTTAGCTTTATATGATAAAGCAACTTTATTAAAGTCTACTACATCTGTAATAGATGAATTTGAAGACGTTGCTTGAAAAACGCATTGATTCGAACCATTAAATAATACACAAGTTATACGTTGTGAACCAGTATCGTAAGCTATTCTAACTACATTACTTGTAGTACCGTTACTTAAAGTAATTCTTCTGTGTTGTGGGTTATTATTACTAAGCGCTGCAATCTCTACAAACAGGGTACCCTCTGGGCTGTTTATTTCTGTAGTAGTGCCAGAACCAAAAGCGGACTCAACTGAACGCGATGACGTAGTCGTTATAGTTTCGATAAAAGATGTTGCAAAGCTTGTTGTTTCAAATTGTAAACCCCATAATAAAACGCCACTTGAACCGTTTCCTGTATAAGTAGTAGATTGGTTGTCTAAAGTCATTAATACCTGTGTAAAAGTAGTAGACCCTGATGATGATGTCCCAGTAATTGAACATCTATACCAATCATTAGGAAATTTCTCGATTTTAGCTGTTGTACCAAAGTTTACAGTTCCTATAGTACCATTTGATACATTAAAAAACGCTCTTACTCCACTACTAAACTGTACCCTTAATGTATTACGTCCAGCTGCTTTGGCAAATAATGAAAAAGTACTTGTTGTACTTGATGTTATTGCTATTGACTTTGATATACCGTGGCTAGAAGTAGCTGTATTTTCTACTAATTTATCAGCTTCTAAAGCACCATTTGGCGAAGTACTATTATTTGCGCTAACAGATGAGTTTGATTTGCCCCAGTAACCGTTATCAATTTGAGTGCTATAATTTGTACGATTAATTGTGCTAGGTTCTAAAAGTAAAGCTGGGCAAGTTTGTACAACTCCATTTACTAAAGGGTAGTCTAAACGTGGTACGCCGCTAGGTACAGTTTCTAAAAGTCCAGAGGCGGCTACTCTAGTGGCATTTGATCCTCTACTAAAGGTAAAATCGCCGTTACCGTCGTCTGGTATAACGCTATAAACTTTTAAAGATTTGTATCCGCTTGGTATAAGTGCTATACTTGCATTATCTTTTATGCTCATTTGAAAAATTTAAAACAAAAATACGAAATTTATTTACGGCGTTTACCTTGCCCACGCCTACGCTTTTTATAACCCGTTTTCCCTTTGCTAGCGTTTTTACTATGGGTACCTGGCCTTTTCTTTTTTGGCGGTGGTTCGTATGGCCTTATTATGAGCCTAGCCATTATTTAGATTTGTCTTTTAGTTTTTCGTAAGTACGTAAACCGCCTAGCCCTAGCATACCCATAAGTATAGTTATAAGATGCTCCATCTGTAAAGCTGGCGGCATAATTTCTGGCATCAGCCAAGCGACTAAATCACGAATAACAAAATTATAAAGTAAAGCTAAACCGCATACCCAACCTATAAAAGGGCGCCACCCAGCTACAAATATACTACGGTGCTGGGCTTCTATTTTATTTACTTCGTTTTGAAGTTCTATTAATTTTAAAGCTTTTTCTGGGTCTATTTCTTTGCCTTTAATAGCTTCGCGTAAGTCTTTTGCAAACTCTCCTAGGGCGCTGTTACCGCCGCTGTTTAAACCAAGAAGTTTAGCTAGTATAGTTTTCATTTTAGTAAGTCCAAATAACCCGCTGCGCCTTGTCTTCGTCTACGTCTATATGTATAAAAGTTTTTGCAATTCCTATACGCGTTATATTATGAAGCAAAAAAAGCTGTAAAAGATCGTGCCGCTCTTGGCTTGTTGTACAGTGAATATCTACAGCTAAACCTTTTAGATGACTGGACCCGCCTATACCGTTAGCGTCTGGCATTTTACCACCTACCTTGGCGTTATGGGCTTCTGTCCTATAGCCGCTATTTATTATAATAGGTTTACCGTAAACTTCTCTTATTTCGTCTAAAGTTTTAACAAGCTTCTCGCTCATAAGCTGCCCACTGCCTTGTACGTCTGGGCTGTCAAATTCGTGTAAATCAAAATATTTAAGCTTCATATTTTAACAAAGTCCGCAAAATAAACAAATCTCGCACATATTAAAGTTTTAAATTTAAACCTAGTCTGGTATCGTGTAGTTCACTATCCCAAAACTTTGTATACTCACTTTCGACAAATATACTTAATCTAGTTGTAATCTTCCAGCCAAGAATAAGGCCGCCTTGCCAGTCTTCCCATTGTTCGCCTTTTAGTAAATTATTATGGCCGCCTTTACCCCAGCTATTACGATGCAAGTAACTAAAATCTTCGTTACCTTTTAGGTATACGTGTTTAGGAAGTATATAATTGCCGTAAGCGTGTAGCCAAAATTTACTACCGTAGTGGTAAAAATCAAAGCCTAAAATTGGAGCATACTCGCCAAAGCTTTCAAGTTCTGCCCATCGTTCCTTGTTAAATCTATTCATAAGACCGCCGAAAATTCTATTTCTAAAATCCAGATCTGTATAAGCAACTGTTTGCCCTCTATCGTTTACCCAAACATAGTCATAAACTTCGCTTGTAGTGCCATCGCTATTATATATAGTAGATATATAAAATTTGTCTTCGTAACCGTATAGGTAGCCTAAACTATACCAAGGGTTTGTAGGCAATTCTATTTGCCCGCCTTGGCCGTCGTCTATAAATTCAGTTTCATTAAGCCAAAGTTCTATAGGGTTATAACCGTAAGCTGTTTGATGGGTTCTATAAATGTAGCCAGCTGATATACTAAACTTTTTACCAATAGGCAAGCGTAGCCTAGCTTCGGCGCTTTGATATTCAAAACCTACGTTACCTTGTTCGCGCTGTTCTAATTTTATAATATGATATTTGCCAGTGTGCCGTAAAAAATACCTTGTATTAGTAAATGTTTCGCCGCGTAGTCTTTGCTGTTCATAATGAAAAAGATACTCAAACCCTTTTACAGCTGCCGTAGGTGCGCTAAGTGCTTTGTTGTTTTCTGTACCGTCGTAAAAGTTTGGCTTTACTTCATATCCAAACCTAGCTAAACGCCGTATACCAAAGCCAGCGCGATAGTCAAAAGGGTAATAATCTGTTGCGTCTATTACTCTAGGGACCGCGTACAGATCGCCTTCTGCTGGTTTTTCTACAAAATAGTTTTTAGTTGTACTTTGATAGGAGTTTGAAGCATTACCAGCTAAGTAAATACTACTATATCTAAAAATTTCGTCGTAAGCTTTTTTAAAAAACTGGCCTTGTAAAGTAAAACAGCAAAGTAAAAAAAGTAAATACTTCATAAGTTAAAATTTATCTTCTATAAGTTTATTTATTTCTTTTTGCAAGTCTTCTAGTTTACAATCTAGTTCAAGCATTATGTTAGCTTGCCAGCGTTTCACTTCTTCGCCGTCGTTAAATAAAATAACAGTTGGCAAAAACTCTACTTTATATTTATCGAAAAAATCAACTTGTTTACTTATATCAAAGTTAAAAGTACTGGCGTCTTTAAGCTTTTTAATTTCTAGGTTTTTTTCTTGTAAAAATTCAGCGCTAGCTTGTACTATAGAAATACCGCTTTTGTATTTTTGTGCTGTACAAAATAAAGGTAATACAAGAAGTAAAATTTTAACGTAATTCATAAAGCCGTTGTTCTATTTTATTAAGGCTGGCTTTTATTTCTGTTACATCTTCTTTTAAGGCGTCTACATCAGACTGCGTAAGCATTATAGTTTTTCTTACAAGTTCGTCTTTATAAACAAATTCTTGTTCAGATATAGGCGGTTTGGGTTCTTGCATAGCCAGGGCTATATCAGATTTTAATGTAAAATATACTCCAAGTAGTGAAGAAATACCAAAAGCTAGCGCTATAAGTTCTTTTATAGTAAGCTTAAAAGTGCTATCGCTTTTTAGATCAGCCATAATAAAAAAGTTTTAGCAAAGATAAGTATTTAAAAAAAAAGCTATACTTGTTCAATACGGTTGCTTACTTCTATAATAACCCGAAAATAAGTGTGGTCTTTAGTGTCTTCTTCTAAATAGTTTATACCCTCTATTTCGGTGGTGTAAACGCTAAAATTTAATGAAGACAAATCTATATAATTGTCTGAACGTGTACGCACTAATTGCAAAACGGCATCAGTAATTAAATTACTATCTAGTTCGCCGCCACTGTCGCCAGTAAAGCGTGTAACGATTTCTAAGCGCGTTATTACTTCGCTTATAAAGTTTGTACTGTTCTGGTCTATTTCGTCGTTAGAAACGCTGTAAATACGTATATAAGGAAAACTAGCGTCGCTTGGCACCCTGTTATATATAGGCACGTTTGCGCCTCTTAGCGATACATTACCATTTAATTTAGCTATATAAGCTTTGCGTACTTCGTGTATTACTTCTTTCATAAGTGTTTTTTTGTTTTATTTTCTAGCCTATCGTTTAGTTTCTTAAGTGCTATCCTTACACTAGGAAAAAAAAACGGCTGCGGTTTCAAGTCGATTTTTCTTTTGCCGCCACCTTCAAAAAGTTGCTTTATAGTTGATTTTTTAAAACCTAAAGCTACAGCGTCTTTAGTGTCTATTTTGCTTCCAGTGCCAAATTCTTGGTAGGGAGCATAAGCGGCAGTATATCCTACTTCTACTTTTCCTTTACCTTTGGACCCAAAAAAGCCGCTACCTTTGAGTTTACCAGTATCTACAGGCACTTTGTCAGTTGATATATTTATAATATCGGCAGCTGTTTTAGTAAGTTCTGTACTTAGCAAATCGTCGGCCACGCCTTTTAAACCTTTTAGTTTTTTAAAAAGCTTTTGCAAGTCTTCGGTATTTATTTTACTTTCCATCAATCTACTTTAGTTGCAGTAAGTGTAGTAGTAAAATCTAAGTCGCCGCTGTATTTGTTGTTTATTCTAAACTGATCTGTAGAACCTTCGACTTGTATAAGATCATTATTTTGTAAATTGTCTGCAGTTCTTTTACGCATCGTTAAAACTATATCTACATACCTTTCACGTATACCATTTTCTTGTTTTATTTCGCCGCCTACTTCTTCTACATTTGCCCAAAATGAATTTACAGTACTTTGAGTAGCTGTAAAACCGCCATAGGCGTCTGGCGTTTTGCTATTACGTTTTACTGTAATTCTAGTATTTAGTTTGCCAGCGTCCATTATATAAAAGGTTTTTTGAAGCTAGACAAAATACTTTTTGCATTTGTAGGTATTTCAGTTACGATAGTGCCTACTTTAAAGTCGCTTCTGTTATCGTAATAAGTGCTTACTGTTTGTAGTATAGCTTGTTTTACAAGCGCGTCGTCTAAACCTTGTGTAACGTAAGTTATTTTTATTTCTTCTGTACCGCCGTCTTGTATTTCTATAATTTCGTTATTTACGCCTTTTATTTCGTAAGTTACCACTGAACCGTTACCCGTAACGCTACTTATGCTTGCCACTGGGCCAAACGGTAGCTGTACCCTTGGCTTTTCGTACTCATCAAAATAATAAGCTGGCGTTTGTAATTGTTTGATATAGTAAGTTCTATTCTTTGCTACTATATCGCTACTTATATAATTTTCGCACCAAATACGCGCTTGGGTAATCATTGAAGCTAGTAAAGTATCATCGGCTGTACTTTCGATTCGTATGTAGTCTTTTGCGTTTTGTGTAGTAACTATTTCGCTACCAGTTGTACTATTTATTTTTATTTCGCGCATAAGTAAAAGTTTTTTCAAAAATACGAAAAAAGCGCCAGTAAAATTTGGCGCCTTTCCCTATCTAAACTAACCAATGAAAAACTAAGAAATTACTGCAAAGTTATTAAAATAATTTTTATAAATACCATTTATAGACAATCTTATTGTTTTTTGTTGATGGTTTTTTATAACAAAAAAACCTTTTTCTTCTTCAATGTATATTGCAAAAAAATCCACTTCTTCAAGTTTATAAGGGTTGTGTGATCTTCTTAAAACTACTTGTATATCGTTTCGGCGCTTTTTACGGTTCTTTGAAACGTGTTTTATTTGTATCTTATAAAGCTTGTTTTCTTTTTCTATAATAGCGTCGTAAGGGCTGGCGTCTAGTAACGGCATACTTACGTTAAACCCGTTTTGCATAGCTATAGTAGCAAAAATATACTCGGCTAAACAGCCGCGCTGGTTATTGTTCATTCTAGTTAAGTTACCCTAAGGTAAAAAAAAACCGCCTAACTAGCGGCGGTTCTTCTTAACATATAACAATAATTACTCTATTCTATACGTCCAGTATATTGACGCATAACGCTAAGGGCTTCGCCTAGCTTATTTAGTACCAGTATCTTTTTGGTTACTGGTAATTTATCAAAGCTATCGCTGTCCAAAAGATAGGCCAGTTGAGCTATTTCATTGTCTTCTATCATCTTTATAATTTAAAACAGCTACGCCTAGTAAAGATAAACTTAAAGCTGTTAATAAGTCATTAAATAAATATAGGCAGCGTACAGATAAAAATAACAAGTACCAGCCTAGCAAAGGTTTAGTATATTTCACTATCCTAAAAATAAATCGTTTACGAGTGTTATTAAACAAACGTAGGCAACTATACAAGCGCCAGTAATAATAAAATAAATAAGATCATTTAGAAAGTTTTTCATTTGTCATATTTTAAGTTAGTCTAAAAATTCCTATAAGCATACCCATTACAAACAGAAGTAATAGGGCTGCAAAAAAATACTCTAGTATTTTATTCATATCGGCTAAATTAAAAAAAATCTTTTAATTAAAAAAATATATATAAAAAAAGCCCAGCGTAAGCCAGGCTTTTAAGTTTAGAATAGAATTAACTATTACGGAGTTTCAAGCGCTGTTTTTGCAGTGCTAAATATGCCGTCAATAATACCTTTCGGTAAATATGTAGCTAAGGCTACGCGTTCTTGGCATCTAACAGTTACAAAACCGTCGCGAATGTTTGTACCGTCTTCGCGGTGGAAGCTTACGCCTACGTTTTCACGTACCCAAAGCTGGCAAGCTTGCGCAAGGTTTGCTACAATAAACGAACCAGCATTAACTTCATTATTAACTGATACTGGCACGCCTAAGAATGTAGGCTGTAAACCTTGATAAACCTGATCTTTTAAGTACTGATTAGTAGTATCTTTTAATAACAAGATTTTATGAAAATCTGTTGGGTTTAAAAGAATAGTATCAGCCTTATAGTTATTTATCTGTAACTCATTCATAGCGGCTACAAGTACATCAAACTCATTTGCACCATCAACAGACTGGTAAAACTTCCCACTTGCGGAAGTATCGAAATTTGTACCAGAGTTGTAAAGTCCAAGTAAGTTAGGCGATGCACCGTTACCACCTAGAAGTTGATCGTCTTCTACTTCTGCCAATTTAGCGGGTACTCTCATTGAAATATAAGAAGTAAGTTGCGGCGTGTCGTTAAGCATTTCTTCCGAAATTCTTAAATACGTACCGATTTTTTCTACGTTTACGCTTGAAGCTGTCATATCAAAATCAGTCTGCCCCAAAGTAGCGCCTTCTGCTGCAGCGGCCGCGCCGTTGCTATATCCGCTTTCTTTTACAAAACGAATTACGTCGCTATCTGTCGTACCTACATTCAATAAGCTTCTTATATTCATAGGCGTGGTAGGGTCCATTTTGTACCCAGGCACACGCTCCGCTGGTATTACCTGGCCTGTAAAATCGGCGCCAGTAGTCATATCAGCTTTTATTTCAAAACTTGCAGCACCAGTATTACCAGACTTGAAGCTATCTATAGCCCCTTCGTTAAAGGCTTTTCTTAGGTTTTCTGCAAAGTTTTTACTTTCATTTTTTGCTTCGAATTGTTTTTTGTTTTCAACTTCGAAGGCATCAAAACGCTCGTTAAAGCTTTTTGTCAAATTATCGATTTCATTTTTAAGCGCTTCGTCAGCTTTACCGCTTGCGCTTTCAACAGCTTGCCCGTAGGCTTTTTCCAGTTTAGCGTCGATAACATCGCCAAGCTGGTCCAGTTGATTCTTTACTTCTTCGTTCATTATATTTATTTTAAAGAAGGTTAAACAATTATTTTAATTTGTCAATAAGATACTTAAATACTTGTTGGCTGTCATCAACTGGCTTTGTGATCTCATCAATCGGCAAAGTAGCGCTTACGAATAAGCTTTTAAGTTTAAGTAATTCGGCTTCGATAGCAAAACCTAGTTCGTCGGATATATTGCCCTTACGAATAATTTTAGCTAGGTTATCGTATCTTTTATAAATTTCTTCTTTGTTTTCGTTACCCTTTACGCTCATTATTTTAGCTTGATCGTTAGCGGCTAACGTAACAGCGCTTACTTCGTATAACTTTACTTCTGTTATTTCTCTGTAATCGCCTTTAAATTCTTTTTGCATAGGTAAAATTCCTACGCTGTTTTCGGTAATAACTCCCATTTTAAGAAGTTCGTAAACATCGTTACCTAAAGTTGTATCGGCTATTTCAGCTTCAAACATTAAGCCTTTATCGTCTTCTTCTAGCATATTCATTTTACCAAGTGGCTGGGCCATATTATGCTGGTATATATACCTTACCCTGTCGCCGTTTTCTTTGATAGTCTTTTTATAAGCACCTCGGCGTATAATATCGCCGTCGCTGTCCATATTATCAAAGTAAGATCCGTAGCCTTTTACGATTCTCTTTTTATCGTCTGCATCAATTAGTTCGCCAAGTGGCGCAGTTTTAAATAATAGCATAATAAAAATTTTTACAAAAGTAACGCTTTTATTTTATTGTAAAATTTTGGCTCGGTTTGTGGCAAGTTAAAGAAAAACACATTGTCGTCGTTATCTACAGGTTTTATAAAATTCTTTATATCAGGCTTCCAAAGTCTAGCCATAGCTTCGCCTATTTCTACAGCTATAGGCCTTGGGTTATTACTTGTAAGATATTCGGAAAAAGCCTCGGCTATAAACTCGCGTCTATTTTTTGTAGCGTACTCGCTTAGGTTTTCAGTAACATAATCTACGCCCTTATTATACTTTTTAAATATCGTTTCAAACTCTTTACTTTTTACAAAGTCTATAGTATAGTCTATTTGGTGGCCCGCTTCGTGCATTACTAGATGCTGTATAGGGTTATTTGTATTTGAAGACCAGCGTACGTCAGTCATTTCTTTTAAACTTTTGTCTAGCATATCAAACTTTTTATAGTTTTTACCATTATGGTAAATACCAGTAAACTGGCTTACATCAACTGTATAAATTTTAGAACCTATATTAATTTTAAAATTTTTAAAACCCAGTCTAGACGCGTATACTCCTTGCCTGTCTGTAAGAGTGTTTACTAGTCGGCCGTTTGCGTTTCTATATTTAAAACCGTTTAGTATTATTTTATCAATTTTTTTACGTATAGCGGATTCTCCTCTTATTTTTATTAAGTTTCTAAGTTCTTTACTTTTTTCTAGCAACTCGTTAAAAATATAGTTTTTAAGCATATTACGAAGTCCAGCTTTTGTGCCGTAGCCACTCGTTTTAAAACCTTTAAATTTTTCTTGAAGTTTTACAAGCCCTACTAGATATTCATTTATTACTTTAACATCTAGCCCGTCAAAATCGGCGTGTTTTACGCCTAGCTTGTTAGCTATCTTTATAGCTTCAGATCTGTTTCTTGCTTTAAAATTACTATAGTTCAATGAGGTTGGCGCTTCATCTATACCAGTAGCTATAGCTGTAGCTATTTGTTGAAAAGTTGCGTCTTGCACTAAAGATTGACCGCCTATATTAAAACCTATATCGGTAAAGCCTTCGGTAGTAGCGTCTTCTTTTGGTATATAAATAGCTGTGCATCTACAATTTACTAAGTTTCTAGCGCTTGCCCTTGAACGGTCCCCTGGTTTATCCATAGGTTCGCCACCTACCATAAAGTCTTCGTTGATAGGTATAGCGTCAGTACCAGCCATAGCACTATGTATATCACGCTCGCGGCCGTCTAGTGTTACGCTCCATCGTTTTAGTAGCTGGTCCTCACTGTATACAGTTAGGGCGCTTTCCTTTACAGCTATGTTACTTATATTGGTGCTTTCAGTTCTTATAAAACGCTCGGCTTGAAATTTACTATAGCCGTCAAATTGTTTTCTTAAAATTCTAGCTTGTTGTCTGGGTCCTAGTTTTTGAAAGTCTGGGTCGCGTAGTATCCTGGTTGTTAGCTTCAATAGTGTTCCTCTGGCGGTGCCTTGTATCAGTCTTACGTTTGTGTTTGCCACACCTACAGCTGCAGCCGCAAATTTTTCTTGCCATATATTCTGGTATTGATTTGGGTTGATTCCTTTGGTGGCAAATTTATCAAAATTTCGTGCATACCAGTTGGCAAAATGTAAACCTGTATCAACATATACTTGGCTGTATAACTCCCTCAAATCGTTTTCTTTAAACAGTGCAAACACCTCTACGGTATTGTTATTGTTTATAAATTGATCTACACCTTTGTTATATTCGGACCTATAGAAATTACGAACCCGCGATATATTTCTTTTTTCTGTTTTATCGCGTTCGCGCTCGTAAGCCCTTTGCCAGTCTTCTATAAAGTTTTTAGTTACTTTCATCTTCTAGCTTGTCTAGCGTTTTAATACTCCAAAGTCGCATAGCTTCGCCGCCCCAAAGGTTGTAAGCTACAAAACCTTTGTCAAGCCAAGGTTCGTCTTT
>VTLG01007344.1_pt1 | contig 11736 bp, 8 predicted proteins | sample 4694571 | NCBI WGS metagenome assembly VTLG01 (sample SAMN12604809, study PRJNA352737) | marine metagenome | biome: ENVO:00000447; feature: ENVO:00000209|ENVO:00000569|ENVO:01000036; material: ENVO:00002151; isolation source: viral sequences binned using virsorter ... | reverse complement strand
TACTTGCTTTTTGAACTTTTTTCATTTGTTCAATTTGAGTTTCAGGCTTCAATTTATCAAAGTCTATTCCTTTATTGAAAAGCTTTTGACGTGTAGTATCTCTAAGGTTTCTTTCGACAACCACCTTTGCTGCTCTTTCTGCTTTAAGTAGTTTACCGCTTTGAATAGCATCTACCTTCTTTAAAACATCGTTAGTAGGATTATTAGTTATACCTTGTTTAGCTCTAACTTTACCTATAGCTCTAACAGCACCTTCAATTGGAGGCCCTATTCCTAAACCTTCACATACAGCTTTTACAGTTTTAAGTGCTGGGTGATCGGAATCTTTAGTTGTACAGGGGGTATCAATAAAACCAAACCTATCTCTTAATACTTGAAGTCCATTGGCATCTTGTGAATACTCTGAGAATAAGTCTTGTAATGCACCAACAGCAGCACCTTTAGCAAGCCAGTTAGAACTAGCTACGGTCCATTGAGCAGCTTTGGCAAATGCTCCTGTACCTTTAGCAACAGCAGAGCCCCATCCAACGATAGGTATAGCCATTGTACCAAAGTGTACACCAGTCCTTATGAATTGTCCCCACCATGTTTTAGTGATAGGATTTAAGGCACCACCAACTGGATTAAATTGAGGTGTATATTTACCTTTAGTTTGGATTTCACGTACCATTTCACCTGATGCTATATCAACAGCACGTTCAGGTAATGTAGCATAAGAACTTATTGTATCTCTAGTACCACCTGTAATGGCATTCTTTAGTTCTGTTAAGTTCTCTCTTAATCCAAAATCCTTTGCTTCTTTAGTAGCGTGTGGCGCAGCTAATTCTTGTGTTCGTTCTTCGTCCTCTGTAGCTTGTCGTATTGATTTTTCTTGTTGAAGTAGACGGACTTCCTTCTCTTTATCTTCTATCGCCTCTATTTGGCGATCTGCTTCGTCTTCAACGTTTCTATCATAGAATGGATTAAAACTATCAGTCATTAAGCTACCCCCCGATAAAATTCAAAAATAGTTGGCACGGCTGGAGGCATCCATGGATCTTCTTCTTCTGGACGAGTAAATGTACCTTCGGGCCAGATTTCATCGCCAAAATAATTGTACAGTATTTTAAGCATTTGTGCCATTTTAATTGGTTCAAATAAATCGGCACCTTTTATACCATGTTGTTTTAAGAATGTACCAAAATAATCAGATGTAGTTGTACCCATTTCATTTAAGCGTGCTTCGAATTTTTCAGAATCTATACCAAGTCCTTCAGTAAAGAAATATCTAGGATCCTGTTCATTGAAGGTTTTATTAAGTTTAGATGGGTCCATTATTAAAGGTTTACCATTAGCTTTATAAACAGGTTTCCATTTACCTTTTGCATCTTTCTCTTGAACAATATTACCTAGCGCCGTTCGCCTTTCAGGTTGCTTTTGTGGCGGCTCAAAATGTTTAGTTAAGTTCAATAAGCCTTCAGTTACCCACTCTGGTGTTTCATAAAAACTTTGGTGATATTCAGTATTTGCAGTAGGTAATGGTGTTACTTTATCCATACCTTGAATCTTGTACGCTTTAGCTTGTAAACGTATAAAATTCATTACCCCACCTGATTTAGTATGTTTAGCAGCATCATTCAAATAATCATCAAAGAAGGGTACTAATTTACCACCTTGAGAAGGATCTGGCCATAAGAAACCTAAATCTATGGTATCCAAAAAATCACCTTGACCGCCGTTTTTATCAAACGTATCTTTTACCTGTGCTAGATACTTTAGGCGAGGAACTAATGGACTTAATACAATTCCATCCAGACGACCTGTTGGACTACTCCTCCTTTCTTCTGATATTTTTTTTCTAAACTTTGCTCGTTCTTCTAATGTAGTGGGCCGCCCTTCTAAATTTTCCCGATTAGCTGGGTTTAGTAAAAGTTCGTTTACGTCATTTGTTGCTTCTCTTATAAGTTCATCTTGAGAAAGACTGTCATTTTTGTGTCTTAGTACCCTATCTGCCCAAGCTTTTGTAAAGTACTTATCATAAATATTTTGACCAGCCCATTGTTCTTGAATGGTACGTGCTCTTCCTTGACTTCCTGTGAGGCCTTTCCAATTATTATGCAAACCTGCATACGCTTTACTGAGCTGATCTTCTATAGTTTTACGTTTTGCGAAAGTTATTACATGAGTCTCCTTCTCTTCAAATAAATTTTTAGTATCCTCATGCTCAAGTGCTTGTATTGGAACACCTAAACTTATATAATCTGATCGTTTAAGCTTACTACCTAAAACTTTATAATCGCGCTGTATCTTACCTACCCATTCATCTATACTTAAACCTAAGTCAGTAGCCATTTTTTGAGTAAGTTCTAATAGCAAATCCTTTTCTACACCATAACCTTTTTCAGCACCTGCTTTAGCATAGGCTTGTGCCTGAACCGTAGATAAAGGTCCATACTTTTTGACATGATCAGCTGCTGCAGCTATAAAAGCTTTCTTCTTATTTGCTAAAGTAGCTTTCTCATAACCAAATTTTTTCAACTTAAACGCTTCTATTTTATTTTCAAAATCAAGCTCTTGTAATTCTGGTCCCCATAATTTTCTAAACGATGCTGTAGAATTCCCTCTAGTTAATAAGCCAGATAACAGTGTTTCAATTTCAACACTATTAACAGACGGGTGACCTTCTTCATAAAGTTTAATTATTGATTCAAGTATATCTTTCTTTGCTAAAGATCTTCTTGCCGTCTCTGTCATGGTATCATCACCATAAGTTTGCCACCTATGTTGAACCATTTGATCGAATTCTTGTGCACCAAAATTTGATGATTGACCTAAACTTCTATCAAAAGTACTTCGAATACTACCATACTTTAAGTCTGATAACTGATTTTGAAGCTGTTTCTTTTGATATTGATGAGCTTCTAATGCACCTTTATCACGAGCTAAGTCTATTACTGGTTTAAATTCTGTAAGGATTGTATCAGTATCAAAACCTGAATCTGATAGCTCACTTACTAATGCGCCTGTTGCTTTAGATCTCCATACCGAATCAATACCACCAAGCCATGTAATGTTTTGCCCTTTATATATGTTATCTAATTCATCATGTAGCTGCTGATAATTAAGAGGTGCGTCTAAAACGGTTGCATGAAGTACTCCTGCTTGAATATCTTCTTCAAATTTTATTTTATCTTGTCCTTTTAATTGTTGGCCAAATTGTCTTAATGTAGGAGTAGTGTTAAGTAAGTAATCGTTCCAACGTTGAGGAAGACTTTGTATAATTTGACCTTTCAACTTCTCGTTCATGGCTTTCTTAACCAAACCAGAAGCATCAAGGAAAGAATGTGCTACTTGAATATCATCGCCAAAAGATTGAACCCATCCTACTACAAATTTTTCTTCTGCAGCAGTTCTTATTTCCTTTAAAAATATATCTTTATTCTTTAAGTATTCCTTATACTTTTCTGCATGTTCAACGGACATTTTCAAGGCAAGAGCTGTTCCTTCTCTTGCTTTATTCCTTTGATGTATCTGTATTCCAGCAGTGACTATATTTTGAGCAGCTGGGGAAATCTTTGAAAACTGCTCTACTTTAATGGCATCGTTAATCGTTGCTATCTCAGCATTATGTCTAGCTGTAGCCTCTTCATTTGCATGTTCAATTCTCTTAGTGTTAAGAAAACGATCACCAGTTCTTTTAACATTACCTACTGCAACTTTAGCGTTATCTCGCATAGCAGCTAAGATAGGTTCAGACGCACGTTGTATATCAAAAGGTTTATATTCCTCAGATTCCTTTTGTGGCTTGAAGAGTGTAGTACCAGCTCCACTGGATCCGTATTTAAAATTTGTTTTTGTCATAATTTATTAAGGGTTACGGCCAGTAATCATGTCTACATTAATACCAGTCTGTAAACCACCAGAAAGAGCTCCCATTATATCACCAAATCCTATTTGGGTATTAATACGTGCAGGTCCAACTGCATTCCTTGTGGTAGGTCCAGCGCCTTGTCCAGGTAGCTTCAATGCAGGTGCTATAGCAATTTGAGTCCATGCACTATAATTAGCATTAGCATGTTGTCCAGAGATTGCTGACATCCTTTGTTCATGAGCCCATTTAGCACTGTATATAGTCTTATCAAATTCAGCTTGGTCTCGACCAAATTCCCCAAGTGAATTGATTAAATCAGCTCTAGCTCTTGATCTATTCCCAACGTCTCCACGTGCAGCTTGAGCACCTTGTACTTGAAGTACTTCTTTAAACATTCTATTTCTATTTAAAGAGGCTTGCTGCATTAATTCATTTAATCTGAATTGTTCAGCTCCATAAGCGCTATTCGCTGCATCAGCATTAATCTGTAATTGATCATCATAAAGATCAAGTTTGACGTTCCATTCTTCTAATGTTCGATCATTCTCAATCTCTAACATTATCCTATCAAACTCATGAGCATAAGCTTGTTGAGCTGTTTGGTTTGCTAGTTGTTGTTGTTGTAATTCATATTGACGATTTGCTTCTTCTTGCTGAGCTCTTCGTTGACGACTAGTATTACTTAATGATGATGCTGCACCCATAACACCAGCAGCAATAGGGAAGGCAAGTGCACCAATCGTAAGATTCATCTCTACACCAGATTCAGCCATCATCTGTTGATGTGGCTTATTCTGACCTGGTGGTAGCATACTCATCTCAGCGTCATTCATAGGGACGCCGAATTCATTCATCATAATTAACCTCCTTTATACATGACTATAGAACTTGTTATTATATTTACCTTCCCAAGTCATGCCCAAAAGACTTACTGGTAAAGGAGTATCACCTATGATACTGAATGAAATATTTTCATTACGTTGGTATACTGATACTTCATGTACACCTTCAGCTGCCATCGCAACATCATTAGCTGTATATGTATACGGCATAACTGCACTAACTGTTTGAGATCTATCTGGTATACCAGTTAAATTAACATTATACTTAACTGGTCCACTAAGACCTGTCGATACTTTAACACGGTGTATGATTAAATCTGAGGTATAATCAGCCTTACCTGATTGAGGATCACCTTGGCTATAATAGAACTTAGGTAGATCAACAGTCATTGTATATATGTACCCAATAATTATATTCTTTCCTCTATAATCTCCATCAATATCTACATACTGATTCGGTGCAGAACCTGCTACAGTAGGGTATAGTATAGCACCAACTGATGCTTCAGTAGCACCAAGAGTACCACCAATATAACCACCTAACGCTACAAGAGCTAATGTCTTATCTGCATGATGTGTAAATGGAAGATATACTCTAGTTTTATCTGCATTAGCATTTATAGGGGTAAGAGATCCTGAACTATCTTTATGATATACTCTATATGGATTAGTGTCATAATAATCCATACATACATCAGTCTTTTCACCTGTAGCTAAAGTTAGAAAACCTTCTTCACTAGCCTGTCTAAGGTCAAATGACATTATAGATACATTAGTACCGTCACTTATTACCGTATAGAACGTACTTACATCAAAGAATTGATCAATTAAATTACCTGTTAAGTCCCATTTATACCATGTAGAAGCTATCCTTTTCTCAGCAGTTTGGTAGAATCTATACTGATATAGAGTACTACTACCTGTAGTACCTAATGATATTATACTCATACCAGGTGATCCTGCTATATTATCTACAGTAGAAGGCACAAGTTCAGGTACAATACCTGTTGTGTTAAATGAAGTAGGAGGATCAGTTGTACTAATATTAGCTAGTTCAAATAATCTAGAGTATAAAGGTGTTTTAGATATGAATGCTAAGGATGTTCCTAGATTTATAGCTTGAATATCTGTATCACATTCGTAGTCAGATAGTGTGTTAACTTTAGCAGATTCAGGACTCAGTATGTCTGAATCAGTTGATAGCAAGAACTGTTCAGAATCACTAAACATTACTAAACCAGCACTTACAGTCTTAACATAATTAAGGAATACAGGTTTAGTTGATGAAGCTGATATATCAATAGGGTCATCAGGTACAGCTACCATAGCAGACCCTGCAAAGAAATCATAGAATGAACCAGCTTTACTTAGTATAACATTACCACCACTTAAAAATCCAAAACGGTTCCTAAAGAAGAACATGTTTCTAATAGTACTTCCAACAAAGGAAGGTATTGGATTAGTTACATTATCACCTACATCTCTATTTTCCCATGTAATCTGACTATATTTAAAGGAGCCATCAGTTTCACGTACTAATTGGTGAGGCATCGTAGATGGATCTAGTTTAAATTGAGAAGCAGGTTCATTAGATTCAACCCAAGAACCCGTTCCTGCTGCATAATTACTAGAGCCTGATTCAAACCTAACCCACATATCATCAGCATCAATGTTAGTACTGTTAATTATTTTTACTTTATAATTATGTACACATTGTAAAGGTAGTAAACTTAGATCTGATATTTGATTTATAAATGAGTATATAGCTCCACCTTGTGGTCCACCAGAAACAGCAATAGATGTCACACCTGTTACATGTATGCCAGGGCCGACTGCTGTAGCCACACAACTAGCAGCTGCACCTCCTGCACCGTTTATACCAGTAACTAAATTTGATACTATAACAGTAGCGTCAGCATCACCTGCGCCTGCATCTTCTGCTGTTGTATAGTTAATTGCTACACCATTTATAATTACTTCGTATTTAGAATTATAAGCAGTTACAGCAATAACAATAAACGCATCAGTTGACACAGGATCTGTTAGATCATCTTTTAAAGCAACAGTTTTCTTTTTATTTAAAACATATGTATAGTCATTTAAGGTAACTAATTCAATATCATCAGCACTAGCACCACGTAAATATCCATCATCTGGTAAGCCTGGTATTACACAATTAGTTACTTCAGAATTATAAGCAGTTTTACTAGTACTTTCAGCACTAACAGCACTAGTATAAGCTGTTTGTGTTGTAGCCATATTTGTAGCAGCTGTAGATAACTGACTTGATGTATGTGTTGCAGCTACAACTTCCACAAGTTCATATACCTTCTGACCTGTAGATGCTATATGGGGATGTTCAGATGTTTTCTCTGCTCCTCTTTCCCAAGTTAATGCAATAACTTTAAAGGTAGCATTACCACCTCCACCTGAGATAGTGATGATTTCGTCTATTTTATATCCAGTAGAAGATGTTGAACCTCCTGCATTAGCCACAGTAACTGCCATGTCAATGACACCACCTGTTACTGTATAAGTAACTGTTAAACCTGTTCCAGATCCTGAGGAAGTTGTTGCAGCAGTAGCTGCAGAATAACCTGTCCCACCACTAACACGTTCTAAAGTTAATACAGGTCCAGAAATTTTTTCTGCTGAAATATTTTTGACAACTCCATCTTTCTTAATAGTATATCTATTATTTGTTTCTTCTTGAAAGATTCCAGACTTTATTGATTCTACTACAGTACCATTATTAGTATCATAAGCTAGATCTGTATCCCAGAGGCTAACTCTAGTGGTACTTTGACCATCATTTGCTTCAGTATAAGTAGCTTGTTTATTGTTTAAATTAGTAAGTGCAGTTGATGTATCAGATACATCCTCATTATAGGCAAGTACATCTGTCTGCATGTTAGTGTAGTTACACCCACTAGGCACACCAGTGTTGTCACCCATATTTACTGTCCTTGGAGTACCATCTAATAAGCTCCATATTCTAAAGGTATCATCAGAATATTGTCCTACATACTTCTCATTCTCATCTCTAAGTATAGAGAACCATTTACCATAAGTACCTACAGAAGCAACTGTAACAGTAATATTTGCACCACCTCCTCCACCTAATGATGAATCAGGAATAGTTAAGGTATCACCTTTTACATAACCTTTACCACCAGATGCTAAGGTGACGTTTACACCTAACCCATAAACTGCAGTAACTGTAAGTACAACTGCTGCAGCTCCACCATTTCCTAATGATGAATCAGCAATGGTTATTGTTTCACCAACTCCATAATCTTCTCCACCTGTCTTACTTGCTCTAAGATCAATTGATACACTAGGTCTACCAACATCATCAACAATAACTTTTAAATCAGCTCCAGTACCAGATGCACTACCACCAGCGTTTGCTACATAGTATGTACCTGCAGTACGGTTTGTAGCAGACACACCGTTGTGTGTAAATGTTTTAAGTTCACCTGCATGTATAGCGTGCACGTTAAACGTTGCCCCAGAACCAGTACCACCAGTAGCAGCAACAGACAAATATCTATTTACAGTTCTACTAGTATCTCCTGTCCCATTATGAGTAGCTGATGTTACAGTGGTGTTTGTATTTTCTGCATTTATTAGATTACTTATAAACTTACCACCTGGTCTCTTCAACATACCTAAGGCATAATCAGGGTATGTGTTTATAGCATCTTTTAATTGAGTGGGTATCTTTTTCTTATCTGGTTGTTGTGATATCCCATTCAAAAAAGTAGGGATATTTTGTTTAATTGTACTCATCTTTGTAATGCAGCAAACGGTTGATAGCTGTTATGATAATCCTCAGCATCTTTCCATCCAAAGATAGAGAAGTCACCTTGCTGAGTTTCGTATTCTAAAGCCGCAGCTTTAGTTTCAAGTTCATTCTTCTGTAATAACTGAGATAGGTTTCCATCACCTATCATTCTGATAGCACATAAGCCAGCTGCCTTAGCAGTTATATATGCTTGTACAGCAGGAGGTACGTCTGAGAATTCCCAGTACCATATAATATCACAAGTTAATTCCCGTGGATCATCTCCATCTTTCCATTCGTAAGTATGTTCGTTTCTATCATATAAGAAACCACCACGCCTTACAGGATTATAATCATCAAAATGTTGATACTTATATGTGTCTATAGATAAAGCATTAGAGGGGTATTCTATTTTAAATGTAACAGCGTCAGCAGTTAATTTATAATGACGTTCTGTGTTGAAAGTCCAACCTTCAGATTGAACAGTTTTGTTAACTTCTCTTAATGTGTTCAGTGCTATAGAAACTTCAGGGTTTTGAAGGTCTAAGGTGGTGACAGGAGCCTGTCCCACTGAGCTTAATATTTGATTAACAGCATCCAGTTCTGTGGACACAGCATAAGTAGGATAGGCCATATGAATTTATATGAATAAAAAAAAGGAGGGCGTGAGAACCCTCCCGTGTATAATTTTAGGTAACGTTACATTCTTGTGTAGCGTAAGCGACTCTTAGGTTTTTGGTGATAGATACCACAGCATTAGAACTGCGGATATCAGTACCACCTCCATCTGTACGAGATACGCTTTCACGGTTGGCGTCTGTTGTACAAACACCGTTGTTACCTTTAGCGACGGCAGTTGCCATTTGTTTTACCTCGTATATTTATTAGCAGCCATTAGTTGCGGTTAGATCGCAAGAGCCTGTGGCTGTAGCTGAACTAGCAGCGATTCCAAAGGAAGATGTTCCTAATAGAGTTCTACCATATTCAACAGGTGTAGGAGGGTTCTCAGAAATAGTATCGAGACCACCGATTCCTACAGTGATTGTGCGCTTTCTATTTTCGCCAGGGATAGTAGACATAGTATACCTTCTTACTGGTTAGAGAATTCGATAGCAGCAGCAGGGTTAAGGGTTCCGGCTCCCATAGCCAAGCGTCCTAGAATGACATCTCCTTGGTATAAAACCGATACATCACCAGAAGTTACTTGTACTTGAGGTCCGATTGCTTCTACAACACCAGCTACATCTTTCTGATAGATAAGACCGCAGTGATATTGGAAGTCACCAGAGTAATCATTGTTCTCACCAGACTGAGAGTTAACAGTACCTGCCAAGAATGGAAGGTTGTTGGAACTCTTGATTTGGATACCAGCGATCTCATAGAGACCTTTACCTGAATTCAAATCACCTTGCTTATTACCATAGTCACGATTCAGGATGTTAGTAGATACCTGAGAGACTAGAGCGTAGTACTGTCTTGGAGACAACACAGCTGTACGTCCCTGCTTGGGTACATTCTTTTCATCAAGAATTGAAGCAGCTTCGAAGAAGCCATCAACTAGTGCTTGGGCATCGTACTCTTTACCAGTGCCGAGTTTGATGGTTGAACCACCTGGCTCTGGACCTGGAGCAGCAGTAATAGGATGTGAAGCACGAGCTGCTAGAGCAATCGTTCTGAAGATCTTCTTATCATAAGCTTCAGCTAGAGCATGGCCAATCTTCTTAGAGATCTCTCCCCTCAAAGAGTAGTGAGCAAGTGTCTCATCTAAATCATAGACGAAAGCTGAACTGATAAGCAGGTCATCACAGACGATTGTCTTCTCTGCTACTGGAGGATCACCCGATCCGAGGATAGGTTCACCTGGCGTATGGTAAGCCGCCTGCATGCGTCCCGTGAAGATGAACTGTAATGATTTACCATTCTTCAGGGTACGTCTTTGTACTGTATCACGTGCGATTGTTGCGCTTTCATACGCCTTAAACAATTCTCCACTGAACAGTTTCAAATAGGTTGCGTACTTGGTATCATAGGCGTTAGCACCAGAGGTGCTGGTCACCGCCTTATTCAGGGTACCTAGTACTGATTGTGTGGCATTAGCCATTGGTACTTAGATAGTATAATTTACAGACTCTCAACGTTGAGAAAATTTTTTCGCGTTATATTTGTGGTCTATCCCACCGTCTAGACAGCTTAAGGGTATCCACCGTGGTGGGCCAAAAGCCAAGAGAGGGGAGGTCCGACTCTGAGGTGCCTCCACTCTGAAGTGTGTTACCACTTCTTCCATACTACATTGGAACCTGCCAAGAGGTGAGTTCCTGCAGCAGAACCTGTTATGTTAGCCAACTGTAGTACAATGTTACCCTTCGTAGTTGCTGTTGATAGAGCATTGAAGTGTACTTGTAAGAATAGAGCAGCAGCATCAGATACACCTGAATCAACACCGATTGTTTCACCGGCACCGTCAGTTGAATAAGTTGTTACGCACTCTACTCCAGCGGCAGAAGGTGTTGCAGCTGAATCAGTGTATACTACGGATGCAAGAGAGTGAGTTGCAATAGTTGTAGCAACTGCAGTTGATCCGTCAGACTGAGCCAGGTTTGCAATTCTGTAGCTAAGTTCATTAGTAGTATCTGTATCATACCATAGAGTATAGATACCTTGAACCCTTTCATATCCACCAACTGGGATACTGAAATCAGATTGTGTTGCTAGTGTAGCAGATGATAGAGATGATCCATCATTTGCTAGGATCTTGCTATTATCGAATAGTGTTCCTGTTGAATAAGCAACAGTTCCATAAGTGGAATTACTTGAAAAAGGCATTTGTTTACATTAAGTATAAATTAATTGACCCCCCGCAGTTTCGCTACGGGGGACATAGTTTAGAGTGATTTCGCACAGTATGTTAGAAGCTGTACTTAGCTCCTATTTTTGTTGACCAGTCGTTGTCTACGTCTTCGTCTTCAGTAGTAATTACTGCGACTTCTCCGTATACATTCAGCTTCTCAGTAGCATCTACTGATGCACCTACCTTGCCGGACAACTGCGTGTCACCGTCTTCTGCGTCAGAGTTGACGAGGGCAGGACCACCTTGTACATAGTAGTTTAGTGCTCCTTCAGAACCTTCGTAACCAACATGGAAGTCGGTAGTACGACTCTTGTAGTCAGATCCTGTATAGCTCGCGTTGCTCTCTACGTTTACGTAGGGACCGGCTATGGCTGGGGCTCCGATGAATGCGGAAGCTAGGATCAAGGCT
>VTLG01006674.1_pt1 | contig 11737 bp, 15 predicted proteins | sample 4694571 | NCBI WGS metagenome assembly VTLG01 (sample SAMN12604809, study PRJNA352737) | marine metagenome | biome: ENVO:00000447; feature: ENVO:00000209|ENVO:00000569|ENVO:01000036; material: ENVO:00002151; isolation source: viral sequences binned using virsorter ... | reverse complement strand
ACTTGTTTGATTGGGAGTTTCAGACAAGGAAGGAATGTCAATTAAGACTTCTTCGTTATCGAGCCAAGGAACAACCTGCATACCACAATGTAATCTTAGATGAGTGCATAAAAAAAGAGCCAGAAACTCAAGCGAAAGGTAAAAATTTCTAGCTCTCTTTGTTATTACAACTGTTACAACTGTTAAACCATGTTATTTTCGACACCCACAGTTAACAGATCGGAAATGCACAGTCTAGACATCATTATCTTACTAAATAACAAAAACTATGTCAAACAAATATATAAAAATTTTTATGGTATCCCCTCTTGACTTATGCTATCCCATGTATTACTTATATATAAGTACAACTAATTATTTATAGGAGATATTATGGGAGGTACGAAAAGGCTCTGGGAAGAGGGTATCGAAGAGGAAGTCGGAGATTACCTTGATGGCATTATTCCTAGAAGCAAAGTAAGTGAAGATGCCGAAGAGGTCTATGATCTTGATGATGAAGATGTAGGCTTCAAATCTTTAAATGTCCGTGTTTCGGTATACAAGCAGATAAAAAGAATAGCCAAGGAAGATAATAGAACTATTGCAGCTACAGTTGCTTTGATGGTTCGAGATACTTTAAAAAGTAGAGCTATTATATGTGGCGATAACTGTGGGTGTCCCGAGCCATGTGAAGAACAACTAGATAGACTAGAAGAACAAAATAGAATTTTTGGAGGAAATTAAAGTGGAACTAGATAAATTAAAAATACACTCGACCACAGATTATGGTCAGTTCAAATATATAGAAGGTAATCGAGAAGTTGTTGAAGCTCATGTAAAGAATTTATCAGATCAGATAATCGAGAAAGATTTTCAGATACCTATAATAGTCAATGAGAAGATGGAAGTATGCGAAGGTCAACATAGGCTAGAAGCATATAGAAGTTTAGGTATGCCTATAACCTATATTATAAAAGAAGGTTTGAATATCTGTGATATAAGAAAGATGAACTCTACCTCACGAAAGTGGACTATGGAAGAGTATATGATTAGTCATGTGAAGTTAGGCAATAAAGAGTATGAGATATTACAGTGGTTTCATAATACCTATGAGTTTTCGATTACGGATTCTATATCCATGTTGAATGGTAAAGGTTACCATACGGCAGATGATTTAAAAGATTTCAAGAACGGACATTTCAAAGTTCTTGAATTAGAATGGGCGAAAGACACGGCTAATAAAATCCATATAGTCGGAGAGTATTTTCCACATTGGAAGAAAAGATCATTTGTAGGTGCTATGATATCTGCATTAAAAGATTCTACCTTCATCTGGAAAGTGTTCGAAGCAAGGTTGAAGAGCCATTCTTCAAAGTTGAAGAACCAAGGTAGTCGTAATGATTTCATTCTTAATATCGAAAGATTATATAATCATAATACATCTGCCGAGAAGAAGATAAGATTACAGATATATGGGAATCGCTAATGGCTCAATCTCATATGAAATTATCTCAGAAAGAGATTAAGTTATGTATCAAGAGCACCAGGTTGTTATTAGAAAAATTTGATGCCGAGAATAATTTAGATTATTACCCTTATGCTTCTGAAGTAGCAACAGAAAGAAGACACATGGTTGACTTCATAGGTAAGTTACAGAATGAACTAAGGGTAAGAGAGATGAGACCACACAAGGTTACGACATGAGTGTGGTCTTTCATTACAAAACCAAACCCTACAAGCACCAAGAAGATGCTCTCCATAAAAGTTATGACAAAGAAAACTTTGCATACTTTATGGAGATGGGGTGTGGTAAGTCAAAAGTATTGATCGACAATATCGCTTGGCTTTATTGGAATAATAAAATAGATACTGCGATTGTTGTAGCACCGAAAGGTGTGTATACGAATTGGAAGAACAATGAAATACCTGCACATCTGATAGATGAAATAACTCCAAAGGTATATGTATGGAAGTCCACTCTCAACAAACGAGAACAAGCAGACTTAAAAAACTCCGTGGGCGGTGAAGCAAGAAGACATTTGCGAATACTACTAATCAATGTCGAGGCTTTCGCCTCAAAGAAAGTATTTAAGTTTCTTGAAATGTTTATCCACAGAAGTAAATTTTTACTTGCCGTTGATGAGTCAACCACAATCAAGAACATCAAGGCGAAAAGAACCAAGGCACTAATTGAGTTTGCTGGTGGTGCGAAGTACAAAAGAATACTGACAGGCGCTCCGATAACCAAGTCGCCACTCGATTTATACTCACAATGTTTATTCATGTCCCCAAAAATTTTGGGGTTCTGTTCTTATTGGTCATTCCAAGGACGATATGCCGTGATTAAAAATGTTAAGATGGGATCACATCAGTTCAACCAAGTTGTGGGTTATAAGAACCTAGAGGAGTTGAAAAAGAAAATTGAGCCACATTCGTTTCGAGTTACAAAAGACGAAGCACTAGATTTACCACCAAAGATATACACAACAAGACAAGTTGATCTGACTATGGAGCAAGAGCGATACTATGAAAGTATCAAGAAAACATCAGTAGCACTTCTTCAAAGTGGAGAGATGGTCACAACACCAGAGGTTATGACACGGCTTTTGAGGTTGCAGCAGTTGTTGTGTGGGTATCTTGTTACAGATGATGGCGAGACAAAAGAGATAGAGAACAATAGGTTAGATGTATTACTTGAAGTTGTAGAAGAGATGGAAGGTAAAGTTATTATATGGTCGAGGTTCAGACATGACATCTTAAAAATACAAAGCAAGTTAGCACAAATCTATGGTCCGAGTTCCGTGGTTACCTATTTTGGCGACACGACTATGGCAGATAGAGACAATGCTATTGCGAGGTTTCAAGATTCGGCTGATCCCACGAGGTTCTTTGTAAGTAATCCACAAACAGGTGGTATGGGTTTAACACTTCATGCCGCGAAGAATGTGATTTATTATTCAAATGATTTTAATTTGGAGTCTCGTGTTCAATCAGAGGATAGAGCACATAGGGTAGGGCAACAGAATAAAGTGTTATATGTTGACCTCGTATGTCCGAATACTGTTGATGTTCACATTGTAAAAACATTAGTGAACAAAAATAAATTAGCAAACATAACACTAGGAGAAAGGATACTAGAATGGTTAAAGGTGTAAGAGCCGAGAAGATAGTAGGTAATGCAGGTGAAAATCTAACTGTATTTAAATTATCTATGCTTGGATATGCCGCCTCAACTGTAAAACAAGATGGAGTTGATATAGCAGTTGTGGGTGGTAAAGACTTGATGGTAGCACAACGAGTCGAAGTGAAGACAATATTAAAAGATGAAGGAGACGGAAGATTTTCTTTTCTTATCTGTAAGGGCAGTGACAGAAGATGTTACACCAGAAGCGATTGCGATATTATAGCACTCGCATCTCTATCAGAAGAAAAAGTATTGTTCTTTCCCGTGGAATCTTTCACGACAACAAAGTCAATCACATTGACAAAAAATGACTTTCACAAACCATCATCAAAAAATAATTGGGCAGAAGTCCTTGATTATAGTCAAAAAATGATGGGCGAATTATTATATAAGAAAAAATAAGATTTTATGATTGACAAATTATACACAATTATGGTAGAAGAAAAAGAACATAACAATAACAACAATACTTATGTTGAGATTCTTATGTCTTGTAAAGATGAATCGAGTTGGGGTGGTATTCCTTTCGTTAATAAAATTTCGCCAAATTGTGTTAACTGCCACCCCGATAAGATGAGGAGTTAAAAATGGATACAGATAAATGGAAATCGATTGCAGTGCCAATAGAGACTTGGAAGAAACTAAATCAGTTAGCCAAGGAAAATTTTAGAACTGTTGGTGGTACAATCACATATTTAACTGAAAAAGAATACGAGTCTAATAAACTCGTTGACGAGAAGGTATAATACTTTAAACTATACCTTCAACTATAACCGCTGAAGAGCATAAACTTTAACGTAGAAGGAGAGAAAGATGAGTGATGTGTATTCACTATTCGAGAAAGAGGCAGCTGACCCTCAAGCATTTAATAAAGTCAGAGAAGGCGACACCAAAGACTTGTCGTCATTAATCCGTAGATCAGTAGAATTAGATCAACAGATTAAAGATACCGAAGCACTACTAAAAGACCTACAGCAGAAGAAAAGATCTGTTGATGAGGAAGATATTCCTTCCATCATGCAGACTATGGGTGTTGAAAGTCTTCAAGTAGATGGCAACAAAGTTACAGTTGATAAATTTGTTTCTGCTAGAATACCCGAAACTAAGAAGCAAGAGGCTTTTCAATTCTTGAGAGAGATTGGAGAGGGCGATATCATTAAGAACGAAGTTGTTGTTAGCTTCACTATGGGTCAGGATAATCAAGCTGGTGTTGTGGTTGCAGATTTAGAGAGCAAAGGCTTTGCACCACAAAAGAAACAGCATGTGCATCCACAGACTTTAAAATCCTGGGTAAAAAATAGAATTGAAAGTGGTAAAGAAATAGACTTTGATCTATTTGGTGTATACCAGGGCAACCGTGCTAAAATAAAAGGGGGTCAATAATGAACCAAGTTGCACAGAAAAAGACCACAGAGGTGGTGGTGTCAGAGTTAGATAAAATGTTAGAAGCTGACTCTGGTGCTGGTCTTGAAAATATCACCACGGAAGACATGCAAATTCCTTTCATTAGGATTATTCAAGCATTGTCTCCACAGTTACAGAAGGACGATCCTCTGTATATTAAAGGCGCTGAGCAAGGCGACATCTTCAATACTGTTACACAAGAAGTGTATAAGGCAGATGAGGGTGTTCTTGTTGTTCCTTGTTTCTTTGAGAAGAAGTTCTTGGAGTTTATGTTAAGATCATCTGGTGGTGGGTTTGTAAAAGAACTCGCGGCAGATGATAAAGACATAGCTATGACAACTCGTGAGGGTAGCATAGAGCTATTACCAAATGGTAACGAGTTAGTTAGAGCACACCAGCATTTAGTCATTGCACAATCTGCTGATGGAACTTTTGCACCGAGTGTTCTTGATATGAAAAAGACACAGTTGAAAGTGTCTCGTAGATGGAATACATTAAAGAATAGCATAAGATTACCTTCTGGTAATGCTATGCCGATTTACGGAACGGCTTGGACTATAACTACGATCTTGGAGAAGAATGACCAAGGTTCGTGGTACAATTACAAGTTGGATCGTGTAAACGAACTTACCAAAGATATAGAAAGTATGATGCTTGAAGCTCGTGCTATGTATCAAAGTGTAAGCAAGGGGGAAGTTAAGATGGCTGCTGCATCTGCTGATGAGATGGCTTCATCAGAAAAGGACGAAGTGCCGTTTTAATTTAAACTGGAGTCACACATGTATCCTCCAAGTGTGTGACTCCTTACTTTTTGGAGTGAAGAGTGAATTTAACAGAAGAATTATTACTTGCGTTTGAGGGTTTCAGTGGTGCTCATGGTCAGACGGAAGTTTCTAACCAAAGAATGAATGGCAAACAGAAAGCCAAATCATTTATCGTAAGACAACCACTAACATTAGAATTATTACAAGGGCATATTGATGGCAAGAAAGGTGTTGGTGCAATACCAATTAATGAAAAGAATCAATGTAAATTTGGTGCTCTTGATATAGATGAATACCCACTAGACCATCAACAACTTGTAAATAAATTAAATGAATTAAAAGTTCCGTGTATCGTGTGCCGTAGTAAAAGTGGTGGAGCACATATATTCTTTTTCTTTACAAAGTGGATGGAAGCGGCAGACTTTAGAGACAAAGCTGCCGAGATAGCTGCAGCTCTTGGACATGGACGTTGTGAAATATTTCCAAAACAAGAGCAAGTATTGGTAGAGCGAGGAGATGTGGGCAACTTTATCAATCTACCATACTTTGATGCACATAAAACTTTGAGGTTTGCATATTGGAAAGAAGGACCTGTGTATATAGAAGCAACTCTTCAAGAGTTTGTGGAAAGAATACACAAGATAAAATGTGATCCTAATAAATTTATGGAACTATCTGTCGGTGGTAAACCAAATCTATTTCCAGGTTTTGTTCCGTGTCTCCGTGCTATGTTATCTGTCGGTGTGCATGAAGGTGGTAGAAACAAAGTTGCTTTTCAGTTAGGTGTTTTTTTACAGAAGTCTACACCTAATGATTGGAAGTCGCAGTTGGAACAGTTGAATGTAAAACATTTTACACCACCACTACCTGCGGCAGAAATAGTTACAATACAATCACAGTTGGAGAAAAAAGAATATCAGTATCTATGCAAAGACGAGCCTATGTCCTCACATTGTAATCAAGGTGTGTGCCGTGGTTTAAAACATGGCATTGGTACAACATCTATGCCTGCGATTAGTGGACTATCAGTTATACTATCAGAACCTCGTCTTTGGTTCTTGGATATAGATGGTAGAAGATTAGAACTTACAACAGAAGAACTACAGACACCAAGACTATTTCAAAGGGCATGTATGGAACAGTTAAACTTCATGCCTCCGAAGATGAAGGATGGAGATTGGGAGATACAAGTCAATGGTCTTTTGGAGAACTGTAATGAGATAGCCGTGCCACAAGAATTGACATACAAGGGACAGTTTCTATCCTATCTTGAATTATTTTGCACGGGCAGAGTGCAGGCTCAAAGTTTCGAGGAGGTTGTTCTTGGTAAGCCATACACAGACGGAGAAGAAGCAAGAACTTATTTTAAGATAGATTCTTTGATGGAGTTCCTACGAAATAGAAAGTTTGATAACTACACCAGAGCACAAGTACAAGAGAGACTCAAAGAAATAAACAATGGAGACAGTTCGCTTGTTAAAAAGTTTCAGAACTCACAAGGTAAATGGAAGTCCGTTAGAGTTTGGTGGATACCAGAGTTTGGTGGAGAAATAGAAATAAAACCAATAACAATAGAAACAGATGAGGTTCCATTTTGAAAGAGACTACTATATTCGGTCCACCTGGTACAGGTAAGACCACATATTTAATAGATCTAGTTAAGGATCACTTGATTGGTGGTGTTACACCGAAGAACATTGCCTTTATGTCATTTAGTAAAAAGGCAGCCACAGAGGCAAAGACCAGAGCTTTGAGAGATCTTGATTTAGATTCAAAAGACATGACTTATTTTAGAACTTTGCACTCACTTGCTTTTGGTTGGCTTGGTTTGAGCACGGCTGAAGTTATGTCTGGTCGTGACTACAATGAGTTGGGAGCATTAGTTGGTTTAGATTTCAGAACCACACAGATGATTAATATGGAAGAGGGACCTTTGTTTTCTATAGGTGCTGGTGGAGATAGTTATATGTCTTTGATTCAGTATTCTCGTGTTAAACAAGTTGATTTACAAGAGGAGTTCCATAGAGGTTCTTGGAGTAACAACATGAGTTGGCAACAACTAACGGTGTTGGACAAGGCTTATAAAGATTTTAAGGAAAGAAAAGGCAAGATTGACTTTATCGATATGATAGAGAGATTTATTAAGGGTGGCACTTCTCCTAAGTTTCATATGCTTATCATAGACGAAGCTCAAGACTTAGCACCAATACAATGGAAGATGGTCAAGGACGTTCTTGTTCCTAATTCAGAGCATGTATACTATGCTGGAGATGATGACCAGGCAATATACTCTTGGATGGGTGTAGATGTAAAACATTTTTTAAATGCAAGTAAACAAAAAATATTACTTAAAAATTCTCACAGAGTACCAAATCACATTCACGCATGGGCAGAAAATATTACAGATCAAATATCAATAAGAGAAAAAAAAGAATGGGTTCCAACTGAAGAGAAGGGCATGGTTACATGGCATAACGATATTCTTGATGTTGATATGCGAGAGGGCGAATGGTTGATACTTACAAGAACAAACTATATCGCCAATAAAGTATGTCACAAACTTAGAGAAGAGGGTTATATCTTTTGGAGAGAGGGCGAGGGTTGGTCTGTTTCTCTTAATATATTGTTAGCGATAGAAGTATGGATATCTTTACAAAAAGGTAGAGCAGTAGAGCCAAAATTGTTAAAAGTTTTTGCTAAATTTATAGACCCCTCTTTGATTACAAGAGCTGGTAGAAAAGCTATGGGTAATCTCGTTGAAGATTTGGAGTATAACTTAGATCATTTGAAAAACTTATGTGGATTTAAGGTTAATAATTTTATGGGTTGGCAGAAGGTTCTAAAACTATCAGAACAAGTTGTTGCATACATAGTCTCCACCAGAAGGCGAGGAGAGAAAATTTTGTCGGCTGATCCTAGAATCCGTGTATCGACAATACATAGAGCAAAAGGTGGAGAAGCAGATAATGTAGCAATACTTATGGACTCAACAAAGGCATGTGTCGAGAGCGAAGATCAAGATGCTGAGAGAAGAGTATGGTATGTTGGTATGACAAGAGCAAAAAAAGAATTACATATAATAATAAAATCAGGAAGGTATGGGTTTGATTTATGAAAACTTATGAACAAGCAAAAAAAGAATTAGACTCTGATGTTTCTAATTTGATGTTGCAAATAAAAAATTTAAAAAGAACTAAAACTTATGACAATGAATGTCCACAATGTAAAAAAATTACAAAAAAGAGAGTGTGGGTTGCAACACTCGGTAAAAATAAAGGACAAGGGATTGTGTATTGTGGTGCAAATTGTAGAGCTAAAGCATACAGAGAGAGAAGAGATCAAGCTATAAAAGATAGCTATATGTCTAAAATAAAAAAATTAGAAGAAGAAATAAAGGAACTTAAAAAATGAAAATAGGCGAAGAAATAACAAAAGATGCTGTTAATATAATTAACCAGCGTGGTAAAAATTATGGCGATATTGAAGAGAACCATGATTTGTGTGCAGTTGGTATTAATGCTATAACCGAGTATGCCATTAAAAAGAACGGTAAAGTTTCTAATTATCATTTTGCACTTATAATGATTTGGGTAAAGATTGTAAGATTGCTTACAACTCCAACACATATGGATAGCGTAAAAGATATCATAGGTTATGCGATAACCTACTTAGAATGTATTAAAAAACTAATGGGAAAAAAATGACAAGTGATCAATACCATCTACTTGAACAAGATATAAAAGATGTAGCATGGGGTAATGTGGATTCTGATTGGACTCCACCAGAAACAATACCAGATCTATCGCAGTATGATACGATAGCGATAGACCTGGAGACAAGAGATGAGAATCTTCTGAAGTTAGGGCCTGGTTGGTGCAGAAAAGACGGACATATTATAGGTGTAGCAGTTGCAGCTGGAGATAGTGCTTGGTATTTTCCAGTAGCACATACAGTTGGTAACATGCCGAAAAGAGTTATATATCAATGGCTTACAGACTTATGTAAAGACACTACTAAAACTTTCGTGTTTCACAATGCGTTATACGATCTTGGTTGGCTTCGAGCAGAGGGCATAGAAGTCAAGGGCAAGATCAGAGATACGATGGTGGCTGCACCATTACTGAATGAGAACAGAAGATACTATAATTTAAATTCTTTATCTGGAGATTACTTAAGCACATACAAAGATGAGAAGATGCTCAAGAGCGCTGCCGAGGAGTTTGGTGTAGATCCAAAGTCTGGTATGTGGAGATTACCACCACGTTATGTTGGTGCATATGCAGAGCATGATGCTTCAATAACTTTGAGATTGTGGAATGAACTTCGAAAACAAATAACAAAAGAAGAGTGTAGTGGTATCTTTGACTTGGAGACAAGACTCACACCTTTACTCCTTGACATGAAAACAAAAGGTGTACGAGTTGATCTTGTAAGAGCAGAGCAAGTTAAAAAAGAACTGATAACTTTGGAGAAGAAACTACTTGATGAGATAGCCACGGAAACAAAAGTTGCGTTGGAACCGTGGGTCGCCACATCTGTAGCAAAGGTCTTTGATGCGGTAGGACTTTCGTATTCTCGCACAGAGAAGTCCAGGGCCCCCGCCTTTACAAAACAGTTTCTTGCAAATCATAGTCACCCGATTGCGAAAAAAATTATAAAGATAAGGGAGGTCAATAAAGCCAATACGACTTTTATCGATACAATTCTTGAACACTCTCATAATGGTCGTATACATTGTGACTTTCATCCTTTACGTTCTGATGGTGGAGGCACTGTTACTGGTAGGTTTAGCTCAAGCAATCCTAATTTGCAACAGATACCTGCACGAGATCCGTATATTAAAAAAATAATTAGAGGTTTGTTTATTCCAGAGGCAGATTGTAAGTGGGGATCATTTGATTATGCCTCACAAGAACCAAGATGGCTTGTGCATTATTGTGCCACACTGACAGGCATAGACAGACACCCACAGATAGATGATGTTGTTAATTTGTATAAAGAGGGACAAGCTGACTTTCATCAGATCGTAGCAGATATTGCTGGTATACCGAGAAAACAAGCGAAGACAGTTAATCTTGGTTTGATGTATGGCATGGGTAAAGGCAAGTTGGCAAACATACTAGATCTGTCGATGGAAGAAGCGACAAGTCTTCTTGATAAATATAATGACAAAGTTCCTTTCTTGAAGTCAGTTTCTGAAAAAGCTATGCGAAGAGCAGCAGATAGTGGTGTGATCAGAACTTGGTTAGGTCGTAAATGTAGATTCAATATGTATGAACCCATCTCGTATACATATAATAAAGCACTACCTATGAAGGAAGCCATTGATGAGTATGGTGGCAAGGGTAGAATCAGAAGAGCCTTCACATACAAGGCGTTGAACAGATTGATTCAAGGGTCGAGTGCTGATCAAACTAAGAAAGCAATGGTCGATTGTTACGAGGCTGGACTATCTCCCATGTTAACTGTGCATGATGAGTTGTGTTTTAATATAGAAAACGACAAGCAGGTGGAGCAAATTAAAGACATCATGTGTAATTGTATACCAGAACTTAAGATACCTTTCGAAGTTGACGCTGAAATAAAAGAAAATTGGGGTCAAATTAGCTAAATGGCTTGAAATGGCTATCACACAAGCGTACACTAGAAGAGCATAACGTAGCGTAAGATCACACACAGTGGTATCGCTTCGCCACTGTGTGGCGATCTGAGAGCTTAATTTTTTCTTACAGGTTTGCAATATGCTATGATTTTGCCAGGTTTTCCATTTTCGTTGGGAACATTTGGTTGGGCCGTTAATCTTTCGGCAAAATACAAACATCTGTCTACACTTTCAAATCTTTGTGTTCTATCTACGATTCTTTCGTCTATCATAAATATTAACAAGAACTCAATCATTCACCTTTTGCTTTCCAAAAATATTCATCTGTATCTCCGAGTCTAAACTTTTGTCCATTCTCTACTTGATATATTTCTGTACTAACTTTGAAGTCTGGCTGCAATGGTTGATCTGGCGTGAGCGAATTGTCGTATACTCTCATTCTGTTGTTTGGATACAAACAGAACTGTCCGTTCTCTAACTCTAATAAATTGTGTGACTTATGCTCTGCTGGTTTCTCACTTGTTGAATAATCAATATTATCTATACTCTCGTGATAATTATCAAGAGTGCAGACATACGATCCTTTTACAATGCCATGATCTCTTGTATAGACTTCGAAGTCCATCGAGCCTATAAATTGTTTACTGATTGCCACCACGCCATAGTCCATGCAATTCCAAAACTGGAGATTATAAAGATCCATATCTGGAGTCGGGGTTTGTGGTTCAACAGTAAAAGCACTAATAGGTAGTTTATCATAAAGAGCACCATAGTCTGGAAGGTAAGTTTCAAAATAGAAAGCTC
>VTLG01003186.1_pt1 | contig 11737 bp, 7 predicted proteins | sample 4694571 | NCBI WGS metagenome assembly VTLG01 (sample SAMN12604809, study PRJNA352737) | marine metagenome | biome: ENVO:00000447; feature: ENVO:00000209|ENVO:00000569|ENVO:01000036; material: ENVO:00002151; isolation source: viral sequences binned using virsorter ... | reverse complement strand
CTATCAATTACTTTTTCAAGTTCCTTATAATATATTTCATTTGTTCCTAAAAACAAATATTTAAATTGAATATCATCTTTAATAGGTTTATATACATCAAAGTTAATTATCTTTTCATATGGTATACCAACACCTCTTGGATAGACCTCATAATCGCATAAGCCATAAACTTTTTCAGGTTTAAAATAATTTAACGCTGTAGGATATTCGTTAGGATGATTTTCTGAATAAAGTGCTATTACATTATTACTGAATAGTAAATGTAAAGTTAATAATTGGTCTTTTGTATATTTTTTTCTATCAAGGTATGCTAAAGTTAGCATACTTCTACCTAATATTAAAGTTATTTCATTTGTAGTTGGTGTATAATGGTCAAAGACAATATTTTCATAAGTCTTATATTGGTCTTTAATTGCTTTTATATAATCTTCTTTAGTATGTTTAGGATTAGGTATAATTACTACTTGACTTTTAATCCCAACAGAATTTAAATAACAACAATGTTCATAACTATAACGTAATAATCCATCACCTGGTTTACCAGTACATACTATATTCATTATTTCTAACCATTCATAATATCAAAAGCAACTTTTAATACATCAATTTTATTTGCAGATTGCCTTAATTTTCTTTTTAATTCATTATCTTTTGAATCTCTAATTTTTTCTACTTCAAATAATGCTAATTTTAAAGCAAATAACTGGTTTTCATTTGTTACTCCTTCAAAAATTGCTTTAACCATTTGAGGATAAAATTTTAACATATCTGGTTGAGATTCATTAGATATTGCTATTCCACTCTTTTTAGCAACTCTAATTGCCATCTCTTCAAATTCTTTTACTTGTTCTTGCTTTTTGCTATATGTATTTTTATGAAGGTCATCTATAGTAATAACTTTTAATAATTCTTGACAAACTGGATACATTGTATTGTATTCAACTATATGTGAATTTACTTTATTACCATCTCTTAATAAAACTTCAATATTTTTTCTTTCATTATCTATGAAATATGCTATAATATAATTTTCTTTAGTTATCATTAATTCGTTCTCCTATTTTCTTCTATATATTTATTCAACTCATATTGGGGTTCCCAACCATAGCTTGTCATTGCGTCTATGTTTGCTTTGTTATCAAGTCTTTCAGTATCACCACCAACTCTTTTTTCAGGAGTAATACCAAAGTAGTTCATCATATCAGTTAACTTATGTGTAGTACCTGTGCCTATATCTATTACACCTGTCTTTTCAGTAAATGCTGAAATTGATTTTTGTCTTAATATAGATTCAATCGCTGAACAAATATCATACACGTGTATAAAATCTCTACTATGATTTGTATTAATATATGGCACATCATTTTTTAATATTCTTGGTATCAACATAGTATCTCTTGCACCAGGTCCATATACAGTAGTAAATCTCATACCTAAACTATTTGCAGGAGCAATTTGTTCCATACTATACTTACTCATTGCATAAGGATTTCTCCAGGGTTCATATGCAGTACTTGAACTTGCATACAAAATTCTTGTATCTTTAAAATGGTCAAAGATTCTTTGACTTACGATAACGTTTTGTTTCCAATAGTCTGTAGGATTTTCTAAACTATCTCTAACACCAGATAGTCCTGCTAGATGTATTACATAATCAACATCATATTTTAAATCACAGGTAAGTAATTCTTTACCTGATTTATGGTCTAAACCAATTACATTAAAATGTTTTCTTTCTAACCATACTGATAGATTACTTCCAATAAATCCATCACTACCTGTTAATAATATATTCATAATAAAATCTCATTTCTATGTCTTTTCTATCTTCAAAAACCAAGTATTTGCTGTATTTGCTGAACCATTTGGGAACTCTTGCGCTCTATAATCATCACCATCAACTTGGTGTGTTTGATAATCTCCTGTACCTGTCAGTATTGTATCTGCCATACCAGTCCCTCTATTTGTTCCTGTTGTATAACTGTAATTTATTTTATAACCGTCTGTTGAAGCAGCGGCAGTATATTTAATATGACTTGCTAATAATGTTTCAAAAGCAACTTCTGTATAATCTCGTAAATCATTTCCACCTAGTATATAAACTGGAGTTTTTGTTAAAGTATTATCAGCACCATTTATTCTATGTAAATAATAATTTTGAATTGTTGTAGGTTGGTCTAGTGCCTCACCACCAATTGTATATGTGCCTGAAGCTTGACCTGTAAAATTTTGACTTAATGTTAATGTAGTGCCGACAATTTCAGTTATAAAAGTTGGACTTGTAGATTTATCTGGTAGAGTTGAGTTGTCTTGTCTAAAAATTGTCATCCCAACTTCCAAATCAGTTACATTATTTACAGTTATTGTATTTGTGCCATTTGCACCAAGACTAGAATAAGTTTTATCGTAATTCTGTCCTAATCCAGCAGCGTCACCTGTATAAGCAGTTGTATCTGCTTGAGTATTTACATAAATTGGTGTTGCGTCAACTAAAGTAGAACCTGCAACACTAGTTGCTGTATTAATATGATATGTTCCACCTTGGTCAGTTCCTAAAGTCGCTGCTACTAATTTATCTATTGCAGGATGTATAAATGTATCTTGAACATCTTCCAATGACATTGCTTGAATATCATTACCTGCTGTTCTATAGACAGGCCAAGTTTTTCCTGAATCAGTTGGCGCTGAACCAGAATTTAAAGTTTGTTGTATTTTATCGTAAGTAATAGTTACTGTTGAAGGTTCGTTTGTTGTTGCCTCACTAGGAAAAGAGGAATTGTGTGTTGACATAGCACCAGCTTGTTGTCTTGTATCAGTTATTGATCCTACAGTACCACCAGAACTTACTACTGATAATACTACAGATGGTGCTATTGAATATTGATAAATTGCTTGTGTTATTATTTCGTCAACTTCACCAGAAGTCATTTCTCTTAAATTTCCAGCGTCATAATATAAAGGGGCTCGTATCGCCATAATGTATTCTCCTATGAAGCACTTCCAAAAATTGTCTTTTGAGCTACTCCTGCTGAATTGTATATTACTAAAGATACAGAAGAAGCAAAGACACTACTAGTTGCATATCCTGTTGAATTAGTTAAAGCAACTGTTCCTGTTGCGTCAGGTAATGTTACTATTCTTTCTGCTGTAGGGTCTGTAGGTCTTATATATGTTTTAAATGCGTCATTTGTTGCACCTTCAAAATAAATTCCTAAATTACTATTTGAACCTGTTAAGTAAATAGCTCCGTTTGTTGTTATATTATTTGTTGATATATGACTATTTCCAAAACTAACACTATCTCCTGTACGAGAAGAAATAGTATTTGCTTTTAATGATCCTTCAATTTGAACATCATCATCAAAATGAAGTACAGTAGAATCTGTAGATGAAAATGTATTACCAACGACTGAAACTGTTCCTAATGTATTCGTCCCACCTGTAGTTGTAATAGTAGGCGCTGTGATATTATTTGCTTGTATGTCACCAGTTGTTATTAAATTTTCATTACCAAAATCTATAGTACCACTTGAATCTGTAATAGAACCATTTGTTAAAGTTAAATTTCCAGCAGATACAGTTGGAGCTGATACAGAAGTAGTAATATTAACAACATTTGTTAAACCAATTGTTAAAATATCTGGAACAGATACAACAGCAGTTGTTTGGTTTGAAACACCTTTAAATACAGCAGTTTGACCTGCACCAATTTGCTGTACAGTTGAAGAAGAATCTTCCATCTTCCAACCTTCAGCAGCAAAAATTTGCCCAGCTAATTCATTAACAGCACCTATGACACTAGTTGCTGACATTGAAGAGTCTAACGTTCCTATATCTCCAAAGTCATTTAGACACATATCGTTAAAATGCGTTCTAAATTGTTCTAGTGTATCTGTTAATGCTATATTTCTTACAGCCATTTTATTTTACAACCTTCTTAATTAAATCTTTTATTTCTCTTAATTCTTTCTTTAAATTATTTATCTCGGAACACATACCTCTTAATCTGTCTGCGTTCTCTTCTCTTTGTCTTGTTCTTTTCATATAGACAGCATATTCATTACTTGTTTTAACTATTGCATTGGTTCTAATATCTCTAACTAAATTTGAGTGTCCTTCAACTTTCAATATTCCATTTGCCATATTCTATATTGCTAATGCAATCCCCCTCATATCTTTACAAATTGGTGGATAAGATGATATAGTTCCTTTCATTACAATTTTAATTTGAAATGAAGTGAAATCATTTAATCCACTTGCTGTATATTTGTATTCTTTAAATGTTGAATCATTTTCTGCAGGAGTAACAGTAGTATCTTCGCTACCATCTGAATTAAATGGCAACCAATTTATATCTTCAATTTTTCTAGTTTCAGAACCACCTGATGTTCTATAGTAAAGTCTAATTAATGAACTTGAACGAACATTTGCTGATATTCTTATATCAAGAGAAGTAGAATTATTTTCTAAAACTATTGGTCTAGTTAAGTACATAGCTGCTGTTGAACTTCCAGTTGGAGCAGTATCAGCAACAAAGTCTGGTGTATTACCAGATGTTGGACTATTTAATCTGTTTTGTATTACATATGCACTAACTCTTTGTAAATCTATAAGTGGTGATAGTTTAGTATTTGTAGTTGTCATTTCTACATTTACATATAAAGATTTTAAACCGTTCATTTCATTTGTTTCATTTATTTGACTTGCAACCATTTTAGGTGAAGTACAATAGATATTATCATTTGCAATTATAGAACCAGCGTTTGCAACTGCAACTGTACCAAATTCTGCTTCTGAACCGTGTATTGATTGTCCACCAGTAGGTCTTAATCTATAAGATATATTCGTACCTGGTAAAGTCATTGTTGATAAATTTAAATTAAGAACATCATACAATCTATTTTGTGTTGCATAAACAGCATTACTTCCAATATCTCCTGAAGTATTTGCGTTTGTTGAACCTGGTATTTGTATATCATAACTATCTAAAGTTATGTTTGATATAGTCGTATATGTTCCGTTAATAGAACTATGTGCCAATCCGTTGTATGTTCCTGAAGGAACTCCAGATATAGTTACATTGTTTGATGTACTATGCATACCGTGATTTGGATGATATACTCTAACAATATCAGAAGCGCTTGTTGTTCTAATTGGATTGTTTTTTAATTTTCTTGCTGGTAATGCGTCATTGCAAAGGGTAACTCTACCAACTGTATTTTCAAATTCTGCTCTCTTCAATGTAAATTTAACATCTTCATTTTGTTCAGCTGTCCAAGTTGAACCGTTTTGAGATTTAAACATAACACCAGCATATGGTTGTTGTGATATTGTTCTATCTGAACCTAATACTGTTTCGCCTAATCTTCCAACATAAGCATTATACTCATTTGAGTTTGCAAGTACAACAAAACAATACTCAACGTTTTCTTGTACATATACAGGACTAGAAAAATTAAATGTAGTTGCTACTGTTCCGTCAGCACTTAAATTAACTAAATTTGGATTTATTGTAATTTCACTAAATGGTAAAATTACTGACCCTGGATATCCATTTACAACTTCTCTTATTTGAACTGTAACTGGTATATTACTATCTTTAGTACCAAAAAATAAATCAACAGAAGTTAAGAATACACCACCAACATCATCAATCATAAATGTTTGTGCTAATGGGTCAGTCCAACCAACCGTTCTTTCACTTCGTCTTGTAGATGTTCTTGTAATACTTCTGTTTTCATTTGTAGCTTGTCTTTCAAGTCTAGGTTCTCTTGTTGAAATAATTGTATTCTGTACACTTTCTAAAATTCCTCTTGCAACATAATCAGCTTCTCCTGAAGTTTCTACATCTGTACTTGTATCATTTGTAGATGAACTTGTTAATCTGAATACTCTTTGACCAGTACGCCATCTTGGATTTGCTTCAACAGTTGGACTAGGAATTGCAAAAGTACCTGAACACGCACCGCTAGCGTCTGTTACAATATTGCCACCTAATGAACCACCGTTTGGTGTACAATAAGTTGATACTGCAATATTATCAAAGTAAGGATAAACTCTTGTATTTGGTTTCATTCTTGAACCAGCAAAAGTTAGTGTTCTACTTCTAACAAATGGTACGAAAGCAACATTAACAATTCTATCACCTATTGAGTTTCTTACTACTTGAGGAACTAATTGTTGTCTTAATCCTGTTCTTGTTTGTTGGACTGTTTGTTCAGTTTGTATTTCATCAACAGCAAATACTCTTCTTCCTGCTCTTCCACCACCAACTTGTCTACTTGAAACATCTCTAGTTGAACCTGACCAAAAATCTTGCCAATCATTCCATACAGTTCCAATTTCAACACCTTCTAAACCATTGTTTGGTATTCCAGAAACTAACGTATCAAAACCACCAACATTGTTTATAACTAATTCTGGTCTTCTTTCTGTTTCTTTCCACTCATCACTTGATGGTGTTAACTCTATTGTACCTGCCCAAGTAAATACATTAAATGGATTAACATTAACACTCTTACTTGCGAAAGGTTGTGTTATTAAAGCAGTTTCAGTATAAGGTAATGTTAAACAATCTCCAGTTTTTTGATAAGTTCCAGCTGTTCTATCTGCTGCTAAAATAGCAGTACCATCATCATCTGCTTCTATTAATTGTACTGCGTCCTCATTGAACATAGGTCTTAATTGACCTCTTGCCATATCAATAGATGATTTGTAATCTATATTACCAACATCACCTATATTGTGACCACTAAAGTTGTCTACTATAATTCCGTTTTTAAATCTATCAAAACCATTAACGTCTTGTATTTGTAAATTCTGTGCTTGTGTTTCTAACAATGATAATTGAGTATAGTATTCCATATTCTCAATTCTATTTTCTAAATAACCAATATCTCTCATTGTATATCTTCTGTTATCAACTTTTGTGATAGTAATATCATCTAAAGATAAAACAAAAGATGGCATTTCTAAAGTATATAATAACATTGCGCCATCTAAAGTTTTTGGTACTTGTGGTATTAAAGCACTTGCACCTTTAGAAACTTTAAAGTTTCCTTCTTTATCTAAATAAATTTTATCTATTCTTGGTAAGTAGTATTCAAAATCAGAAGTAATATCTGATCCAAATTTAATTATATCAACTGTAGAAGCACCTGTACCGTCATAAGAACGGTCTTGAACACCTGAATTTATTGTTGAAGCGTCATCTACTCTTGGTCTAAAATCTAAACAATCTCTTAATTTAAATATTTTTCCTGTTGTATCAGAAGAATAATCTGAAATGTTTTCATAATCCACAACACCTGCATAAGAGTCTACATCAAAGTAATCTCCAGAACCGTGAGAGAAATAATCAAAATTAACCAGTAATCTTCCTGTTGGTGTTATTGCACCATTTTTTAATTTAATTCTTCCAATGTCATAGAAGTTATCTCTTTGTCCTGTATCTAAAGTAAATCTATCTGTAATATCTGTATCACCAGCAATAGCATTTGTAGAAAAATCTGCTGACATATAAACGTTATTAATTTTATAAACGTCTGCTTTACCCAATCCACATACACCACTTTGTACTTCTGCTTGAGTTGATATCTGTACTGTTTGTGCTGAACTTAAAGTTTTAGTTTTAGAACCTGCAACAGCTTTATTAACTGTCGCTAATATTTTTACTTTATGTCCTTGATAATTAGTACCAAAAGTTAATGTTAAAGTTTTACCAGTTGGAGAACCACCTAATGTAAATATATCACCTGCTAAATGGTTAGTACCACTTAAACTTAATACAGCACCAACTTCTCCTGACGCACCTGAACCCATTAACATAATAGATACAGAATAGTCTGATTCTTTTAATCCACTAAATGTTTCATTTGTTCCTGATGTAATTGTTATATCACCATTTGATGATAACGTTCCTGTAAATGCTCTTCGTACAGTAAAGTTTGTATCAGTTATTCCTGAATTAACAGTTGTCTTTAATGTCTTAACTGTTTCATTAGGCATTTCAAATATTGAAATATTTTTATTTGTTTCTTTTATTGCGCCTCGTCCTCTAGTAAAAGATGATTTGGAAACATCAGCACCTGCACCTAAAGTTACTGCAAAACTTGTATCATTAATAATATAAGCAACTTCATTTGTTTCTTCAAGAGGAGTATTTGTTGTATATGTAATTTTATCTCCAATTTTTAATTCATTTCTAAATCTTGTACCAAATCCACTAATTATTTTTCCTGCACCTGCAACAGATATTGTACCTGTCAAATTAACATTATCTCTCACTACATCCGAGGTATACGTAGGAGAACCTGCCATTGCAACTTGTTTAATATCAGAAGGACCATAAACTGTTGCTGCTTGTCGTCCTATAACATCTGATTGTAAAGTTGCTGTGGCACTTGAAGTTCCACCTGTAATTGTGTTACCTGCAAGAAAAGTACCTTGTACATTTGAAACTATTACAACTCCGTGTGTTGATGTTCCACCTGCACCTGGAGTTGTACAATTAACAGGAGTTATTCCATCTTCTTTGTATAAATTATAATCAACAGTATTAACTACTCTAACTGTAAATGTTCCACCAGTAGTTACAACTGAATCAATTGCCCAAGAACCTCCAACACCTGCAAGAGTTATTTGTTGTCCATCTTTAAAATTATGGGGAGTTGCGTGTTGAACTACGCAAGGATTTGCTTGAGTTATATTATTAATTGTAGCTGTTTCTGTTGTTGATGTTGATTGAACAACACCAGTTGCGCCAGTTGATGATGTTATAGTTTCACCAGTTGTAAAAGCTTGAGCAGTTAGTATATTTAAATGATTAAACATTTCTACATCAAATAGATAATGTTTATAAACAGCAGTTGTTAAACCACCACTTGAAAAAATATTGTTTGAAGCAGTACCAGATGAGTATTCAAATCCTCTTGACTTTGCTCTACCTATTAAATTAACACCTGATTCAGTACCAACATTAGGAGTACCTCTAACAGCAGTTGCTGATTTATATAAGGTAATATTTTTAAATGATTCTGAATCTCCTGAAACGAAACCAACATCTGGCGAACCATAAACATTATTTACGTTTAAGTAATTACCTAAACTAAATCTTGTTTTAAAATTATTTTCTGTATCAAAATCTCTTGTCTTCTCAATATCAACAAAAGTTGTACCTATTGTTTCTAATTCATAACCACGAACATATGCTTTACCAGGTCCCATACCAGCAGCAATTTTAGTTGCATCCCCACCGTCACCTGAAGTGTAAATACCTCTATTATCTCCTGATAGTAAATGTTCTCTTAAATCTAAATCAAAATCTCTTAATGCATAATCACCAGATTCATCAAACGTTCTACGAGCAAAAGTATCTTCTATTACAGCATATTGTGTTGTTCTAACTTGATTTTGAATAATACCACTTTTTAATCTTAACAACTCTACAAAGTTTGCGTCTGCTGTTGAAGCTAAAGATAGTTTTGTTAATGTTAAAAGTATTTTAAATCTATGAGCACCTGGAGCATTTTGATTTGATGTTCCTTGAGCATTATCTTGTAAACTTGCGTCTTCATTTGGAGTTACAAAAGATTCTGTAACTAATAATCCAATTCTATATGAAGGTGTGTTTGTATATTTGTCAAGTACTATTGTTTGTTTTGAAACTTCAACGTGATATCCATTAATGTAATAAATTCCTTGTTGTACTTCAGCAGCGCAACCTGTATGTGTTGAAGCAACAGTCGCTGTAGCTGCTAAACTATTAATCGTACAATTTAAAGTTTCTGTATCAGTAAAAGCAATTGCTACATTATCTGTTCCAGTTTTTGTATATTTTACAAATAATGTATCTGCGTCTGTACCATCTGCAACAGATACGCCTACAACTTTTGCAATAACGCCTGAAGTTGCACCTGTTAATTCTACTCCGTTATAATCTGCTAAAGTTGAGTTTGATTTTGCTGAAAGTTTTACTGAAGTGTAATTTAAGTCGTACCCGATTTCTCCAGGTATAACCATAGCACCTTTTTCAAATAGATGGTCACTAACCCTTTCTACTTGGTTTTGTAATTGCGTCTGTGATTGTGTTAACTCTCTCGCCTGTACAGCAAATGCTGGTCTGAATAGAACTCTATGAAATTTTTTATTTTCATTAAAGTCATCAAAGTAGGGCGATAAGTTAAAATCTGTTGGACTTGGCATTTAACTCCCCTAAAATTCTATAATCAGTTTGATATTTTCGGTTTGGTCAGCAGCTCTAGTGATTGGCGCTCTATTTTCTACATAAACTATTTCACCTGAACCGTGGTCAATTTCCGAACTAGAATATCCGTTTGAAAATGTTTGACTATTAACTGTACCTGTTGTCGTAGCAGGTGTTAAAGTTGCGTTTGTATCTGCACCAGTAATAATGTTTGTGCCACTAAATGCTGTTTGATTACCGTTAGTATCTACTCCCTCATCATTGTGTCTTGTTTGAATATAATATAATATTTTATTTGTTGGATCCCACTCTACAACTTTTCCAACTGCACCTGTGCTTGATTGTGATATTTTTTCATCAACTGAAAATGTTAAATTGCTAGACGCACCAACAACAGCACGTGTTGCTCTTAATGTTGTAGCCGTAGCAGCAGTACCACCTGATTTCGGGTCTCTTATTAAACATACTTTTCTAAAATCGTTTGCAACAGTTACGTCACCTGAATTTGCTGATTCTGTTCCTTCTAAACTTGTATTCAACATAACAAAAAATCCACCTAAATCTTGTACTGCATTAAATCCGTGTCCACCTTTTGGTTCAATTATACAATCTAATTCTGTAGTTATTAATGCACCACCACCAGCAGCATTTATATCTGCAAGTTTAATATATGCGTAAGTATATCCTGTTCCTGGAGTAGTTACGGTTACCGCTGTAACTGCACCTGAAGCAATAGTTACTGAACATTCACCACTTGATCCATCTCCTCGTATTGCAATACCTGTATGTGTTCCATCTGTACCAGCAGAACCCGCTGTTTTAATTTTTATTACGTTGATTGCACCATCTACAGCAGCAGCACTAACTGTTGCGTTTGTAGAAATTGCCATAAAATCTACTGATAAAAAATCTGCTTGTTGAGCAGCAGTTAAAGTGTAAATATATTTCCACTTGTATCCATCAGCAGTTGCTAATATTGTTGTTGATGTTCCTGTAGGTTCTACAGTTGAAGTACCACCGTTATTATTATCTAAACATTTATATACGTTTCTTGCTGTAGTTAAAACGTAAAAAGTTGCGTCATATAAAGTAGCAGCGCCACTATTTGAAGTTTGTACTGTTGTTCCACCTGTTACATATTCTCCGTAGTCGTGTCTGTAATAATCATATACAGTAGCAGTCGTCCAATTTCTTCTAGGAATTGCAAATCCAGCATTTGTACTTGCAACTTTTTTACAAGCAAGTAAGTCATCATATGTAAAATTTTGTGTATTTTCGTTGTCTGCAGGCAACACAGGTAATGCGTCTGTTCCTTCATTATTTGTTCTTCCATCTCCTCTTGTAGAAGTCGCAAATGGTTGAGGACGTCCTATACCTAAATAGAAAGTATTTCCTGACGCTTCAGTAAACGCTTCTTGGAATTGTTCCGAGTTGTGTATTCTGAATTTATTTGTTATAATTGCTGGCATTCTTATTTCCTTTATCTATATTTATACAAGTTTTCTAATTAGTAATTAATTCCTATTCCGTGGA
>VTLG01011960.1_pt1 | contig 11738 bp, 17 predicted proteins | sample 4694571 | NCBI WGS metagenome assembly VTLG01 (sample SAMN12604809, study PRJNA352737) | marine metagenome | biome: ENVO:00000447; feature: ENVO:00000209|ENVO:00000569|ENVO:01000036; material: ENVO:00002151; isolation source: viral sequences binned using virsorter ... | reverse complement strand
CACAAGCATTGTATAATCAAATGATTGAAGAAGGAGTGGCAAAAGAATGTGCTAGAATGGTATTACCACTTTGTACTCCTACAAAGATCTATATGACAGGTTCTTGTCGTTCTTGGATTCATTATATCAATCTAAGATCAGCACACGGAACACAAAAAGAACATATGGTTATCGCAGAAGGATGCCGAAAGGTGTTTACCGAACAGTTTCCATCTGTATCTGAAGCTCTTGATTGGGTCTAAATAACTTTACAATACTTAATAATTATGGCTACATACCCCGTTGTTAATTCAAAAACTGGAGAACAAAAAGAAGTTGTGATGAGTATTCATGACTGGGATCAATGGAAAATTGATAATCCAGAGTGGGATAGAGATTACTCAGATCCATCAACAGTGCCTGGAGTTGGTGAAGTTGGAGAATGGAGAGATAAATTAAACAATAAACATCCTGGTTGGAAACAAATTTTGGACAAATCTGAAAAATCTGGAGGTATTCAGGGAAGGTTGGCTAGAAGAGGTATTACTTAAATGGCAAGAAGAAAAAGAGGATCTAATTCAGAACAACCAATCGGAGTTGGTTTAACTGCAAAACAAATGAAGAGGAAAAAACCTCTGAATCAGGGTTACTTAATTGATATTGAACCATTATCAGATAATCAAAAAAGATTATTTGACTCATATGAACAAAATAAAAATATCGTGGCATATGGATGTGCTGGAACAGGAAAAACATTTATAACTTTATTCAAAGCATTATCTGATGTTTTAAATGAGAATACTCCATATGAAAAAATATATTTGGTACGTTCACTTGTATCTACAAGAGAGATAGGATTTTTACCTGGTGATCATGAGGACAAAGCAGACATTTATCAGATACCATATAAGAATATGGTCAAGTACATGTTTCAGATGCCTTCTGACGCAGACTTTGAAATGCTCTATGGTAATCTAAAAGCACAAGAGACAATTAAGTTTTGGAGTACATCTTTCATTCGTGGAACAACATTAGATAATGCAATCATTATTGTTGATGAGTTTCAAAATCTTAATTTTCATGAACTTGATAGTATCATCACTCGTGTTGGTGAAAATACAAAGATACATTTTTGTGGTGATGCAAGTCAAACTGATTTGGTAAAAACAAATGATAAGAATGGTATCGTTGACTTCATGAACGTCTTGCGTAAAATGCCATCTTTTGATATAATAGAATTTGATATTGATGATATAGTTCGTTCAGGACTTGTTAAAGAATATCTTTTGTCTAAGTTAGAAGTAGATTTTAATGTTTGAACATATTGATTTGAATCTAGAACCTCTTGAAAGAGAGACGATAGATGGTGTCAGGTATTATAAAATACCTGATGAAGATGAACTTATTAAATTAGTTTCGATTACATCCATCACTAGTCATTTCAATAAACAAATATTTGTTGATTGGAGAAAGAGAGTTGGAAATGAGGAGGCAGATCGCATCACAAAAGCTGCCACGACTCGTGGAACTGATATGCACACACTTACAGAGCACTATCTTAAAAATGATAAGTTACCAAAAGTGCCACCTATATCTGATTTTCTTTTCAAAATATCAAAACCAAAATTAAAAAATATAGGTAAAATCTATGGTCTAGAAAAATCACTATATAGTAAACAGTTAGGCATTGCTGGAACAGTCGATTGTATTGCGGAATACGAGGACGAATTAGCGATAATAGATTTTAAGACATCTAAAAAACCTAAACCAAGGGAGTGGATTGAACATTATTTTGTTCAAGCTATGGCATATGGGTGTATGCTATATGAAATGAAAGATATAGCAATTAAAAAATTAGTCATTATTATGGCATGTGAAAATGGAGAATGCATTGTTTATGAAGAGACAAACAAAACCAAATATATCAGACTTCTTAGTAAATACATCGACAAATTTGTTAACGACAAACTGGAGTTTTATGGAACCAAATAAAGAACTTGAAAAAGCAATGGAGAGTAAGTTCTTAACTCCCACTAAATTTTCGATGGAGATTGAGAAGATAGTTGCAGAAGAAAAAATAAATTACATTGATGCAATATGTCAATATTGTGAGATGAATGATATTGAAGTGCAATCAGTATCTAAACTTGTCACAAAACCCCTTAAAGAAAGGTTGAAATATGATGCAATTCAGTTAAACTTTATGAAGAAGACTTCTCGTGCAAAATTACCTTTATAATGAAAAGATCTGAATTAATACATTGGAGATTGCAAGCGATGTTACGTGAGCACTCTTTTCCTGATTTGCAGTACTTGGGTGTGAGACCTGACAGTATTGGTATAAATCAACATTGGTATATGATAGGTGATAATGAAGTCCCTGTTGATGCAATTACAGAATTAGAAAGTGAGGACGTGGATGAAAGTGACACCGTTTGAAACTTACCAAACTTATCTCTCAATGAAAAGTCATTTTACAAATAAAAGATATGACTTTTTCAAGTATGGTGGAAAGTCAAGAGCCACCATGGCATCTTTCAATAAAAGGAAAGATAAATATTGGTTTGAGAAAACATCCAGAAAATATTCTGATCAAGAAATTACAGATTTTCTACTATCAAACTTTGTAAACACTGATACACCACAAAACTTATGGATTGGAGAGATTATAAATTCTGGGGAAAGAAAATACGCAGATTGGATGAGACGACAGCAGAGTTTGACTTACTTGTTCAAAGAACAATCAAAAGAATTGTTATCGGAAAAAAAATTAGAAGAAGTATTCAATTGTTCGAAAGGTCATCCACCGATACTCAAAAAATATCTGGGAGGAGAGATAAGTTTAGAAACCTTAGTGATCTTCGAAAAAATATTTTCTTTTGGGAAAAAATTTAATCGAAAATTAAAAGATCCAGTGTGGGAAACCGTCAATATGAAAATGAAAAAGTATATTCCTTTCCTAAATATTAATGTGTTCCAATATAAAAAAATTCTTAGAGAGATTATTAATGAGTAAATTTTTTGATTCAGAGATTATTCAAGAAGAACTTGAAGAAATCAACCAACTTCAAAAAGAACTATATGGTAATGTAATTAAATTCAATACCATGGATCGAGTTGAAAGAATAGAACACATCGAACTGTTGTCTGAATTATTAGATAAACAAAAGGTAATGTATACCAGATTATCTTTATCAGATGATTCTGAAGCAGTTAAATTGAGAGAATATTTACAAAAATCAATTCCTTTAATGGGTTTTCCAACAGGAACTGATATGAACTTGCTCTTTGATGGAATGAAAAAATCAATTTCAAAACTTAAAGAGAACATTGACAAATATTAATTCATCCATTATAATCTAAACATCCAACGAAATCCAATTTAATCCGAGGTATCCAAATGTCATTTGCTAATCTTAAAAAGCAATCAAAATTAGGTTCTTTAACCGCAAAATTAGTTAAAGAAGTTGAAAAATTAAACACTAACGGTGCATCAGGAGATGACCGTTTATGGAAACTAGAAGTAGATAAATCAGGTAACGGATATGCCGTTATTCGATTCCTTCCAGCACCAGATGGAGAAGATCTTCCATTTGTTAAACTTTATAGTCATGCATTCCAAGGTCCTGGTGGATGGTACATAGAGAACAGTCTTACTACTCTTGGTGGTAAAGATCCAGTATCAGAGTATAATTCCCAGTTATGGAATAATGGAACAGATGCAGGTAAAGATGCTGCTCGTAAGCAAAAACGTAAGTTAACTTACATCAGTAACATTTATGTCGTTAAAGATCCTGCCAATCCTGAGAACGAAGGTAAAGTATTTCTATACAAGTATGGAAAGAAAATCTTTGATAAACTTACTGCAGCAATGCAACCTGAGTTTGAAGATGAGGAAGCAATCGATCCATTCGATTTCTGGCAAGGTGCAAACTTCAAGTTGAAGGCAAAGAATGTAGCAGGATACAGAAACTATGATAGTTCTGAGTTTACTGCTGTTACTCCTTTACTTGATGATGATGACGCACTTGAGTCTGTCTGGAAGAAAGAAAGTTCTTTAAAAGAATTTATTGATGCCGATCAGTTTAAATCATATGATGACTTGAAAAAACGTTTAGAGTATGTGCTTGGCAGTAAGAGACCAACTTCTTCAATCGAAGAGGAAGATATTGATCGTGGTGCTGCCGAAGAGTTAGTTACTGCTGCTGCATCTACAACTCCATCATCTGTGAACGAGGATGATGATGATACACTTTCATATTTTCAAAAGTTAGCAGAAGAATAATTAGATTGTAATTCTAGTATTTTCTGTTCTAATTAATTTATCGTTTACATACTGAGATGATCTCTTATAGGTCATCTCATTTCTTATGTCATTTAAAAATTGTTGTAAATATTCTGAACGAAGAACAAAAATATTTCTTTTTTTCTCATTTAGTCTTTGTTCGTATTCATAATATGTTATTCCAGATCTAGCTTCACTTCCACTTACTCTTTTATTTACATTTCCATCATAATAATCAAAGTAATAATCAACCATATTTGGGACTTCTTTACCATTTTCATCTGTTGTTGTACCATCTTGTTTTTTCTCATCAATAATTTTACCCGATGGTTGTACTATTACACCACGACTATTTTTAATTTCTTTTGTTTCATAATGTTTAACTTTGTTAATTTCTGTAAGACCATATTTTTCAACTGTAAAATCATATAATTCTTTACTTGATAAAGGCCATTCATTACGAACATTTACTATTCCTGCAGTTGTTAATACAACCCAATCGAGTGTGGATTTTCCATACAGATCTTTTGCAACTGTATCTGGTCTTTCTCCATCACTTATTGTAAATTTATTGAAGATAGTAAATATATTTTGTAAATCATCACGTATTTTCATTCGACGGAATAAATTTTTTACAGTCACATAACTATCACTTGACACACGAGATGTAGATGGTGATTGATATTGTAAATTCGGTAGCTCTCTGAAATATCCCATTAGAATCCTGTGCCCTCCAAACCTTCTTCTGTATCATAATCTTCAGAGTAGATTGGATTTAACTCTTGGAATGTAAGATCCACTTTTGTATGAACGGGTGCAGTATTGTCAAAAGTAGCGTATGTTCCTGCACCAGTATAATTTACTGCAATATTTAAGAGTGCCATTGGTTTAAATTTATGTAAAAACTCATGATTTTTTCCACCTGTTTTATAAGTTAGTTGAAATACATCTGGTGCTTTTATAAAGAGTCCACTACTACTTTCATCAGTTGAACCATTTTTTGCATTTAAACTTTTTTTGAATGCACGAATGATTTTTTTAATTACAATACTTTCATTTTCATCTCTAGGTGCAAAATCAAAACTAAAACTAAACTGTCTTAACTGAACTCCACCAAATAGTAATTCCATGTTTGGATTTAATACTGATCCTGTTTGTCTTGAAAGAACTTTGGTGGGATCCGTATTACCACCGAGAACATTAACTGCTGCAGATGCAAAGATTGCATTGATTGCAGATATAGACCCTTTATCAGCAGTTAATTGTTTTATTGCCTCACTTCCACGTTCTCCCCCTACTGCCAACGCATTTTTTACTGAGTCTGCCTTTATCATGTCACCAAAAACTCCAAGACCAGCAGCGGCAAGTCCGTTCAAACTATCCTCTCCCCAAGTTACACCATTTGAATCTGTAATTGATTCTGGAATGGGAAGAAAGATATGACCTAATATAATCTCATTATTTTTTAGTGAATCTGCACTACTTTGTAATGCAAGAGATCCTCCAGTTCTACTTGCTTCAAATCCTGGTGCCTGATATTCGAGTACTTTGATTTCGAGATAATCACTATCAGTTTCAATTCTTGCAACAGGATATCTAAAATCTCCAAATTTTCTATTTCTTGATACTTTTCCCCTCTCATTAGACTTGGCTGCTCTAAGCACCCTCTCTCTAGAGGGAAACTTTTTCTCTTCTGCGAATATTTTATTTGCGTTTGCTTGTAAAGCAGAATCCTCGTAAAAATTGGGCATTTATATATTTTTTTAACTATTTAGCTGCATTTTTCCAAATGGCAGTTCTCTTACATCAGATAACTCATATGAGTTAACTTCATATAGTTGTCCAATCAGTTCATTGTATGTGTAATTACGATATTGACCCACATGAAGATTGATACCACGAAAACCCCATTCAAATACATCGGTCACTGCGACTAATGGATTTGAATCATATTGAATATTAGGAGTCTTGGCACTGTAAACAAACACATAGTACCTTCCAACACTTGGAGATGACGTGACTGTTGTGCTTAAATTATCCATTAACTCTATCATAATATCATCAGGTTCTTCTGTTCCAATCAAACCATTTACAACTGACCTTATACGATTTTCTTTATCATCCGTGGGATAACTGTTCATTTCTTAATACCTAATTCGTCTTCTGTTAAAACTTTGAACTCCCACATTCGATCTTTACAAAACTCCTCTGCTGCCTTCCACTTAGCTTGATTTTTTGCGTATTCGTATACTTCGTAAATATATCCCTTCGTTTTTCTTTTTTTCATCTTTGGTTCGACTGTCTGTTTCTTAGGTTTGATTTCGATAATATATCTTTTAATTTTACCATTAGATTCTCTGACTTTGATGTAAAAGTCTGGATAGTATCGATGCACTTTATTATCAATCGGTGATCGATAGGGTAATACTATTTCTTCACTTCCCCATTCAAGTATTTTAGTTTGATTATCACAATAAACCATGAATTTTCGTTCCCAAAGTGATCGATATATTATGTTAGATGAATCACCTTTGTATTTTTTTGGGTTCGATGGTCTATATCTACCTTTATATGACATCTAAATAGATAATAAGACAAAATATAAAGTATTTAGATGGTTCGTCCTAAGAAAATAGCTGATATCAAACCAATACTGACTAATGTAGCTCAAACATCTCATTATCAGGTGTTTTTTGATGGATTATCACAAGACCTTTTTAAATTTCTTGGAACTAAAGGAGTAAATAGAAGGTTTATAACAGAAAATGCAGGATTGCTTTGTAATCAAGCATCAATACCTGGTAGTTCATTGGCAACGACTGATATTTTTGGTAATTTTACAGGAGTTCAAGAAAAGTTTGCACATACAAGAATATTCACAGAATTATCACTTGATTTTTATGTTGATAAAGATTATAAAATGATAAAGTTTTTTGAACATTGGATAGATTACGTTGCAACTGGATCAGAAAAAACATCATCTGCAGTTAGAAAAGACAAGGTGGGTTATTTTTATCGAATGAGATATCCTCGTGGAGATTCAGGGTATAAATGTGATAAAACAAAAATCGTAAAATTTAATGTGGATTATCGTTCAGAAATAGAATATACTTTCTTTGGATTGTTTCCAATCAACTTTTCTTCTACCCCTGTCCAGTATGGTAGTTCTGATGTGTTGAGAACTAATGTTACATTTAGTTATGAGAGATACATAGCTGGTGAGGAAACAAGCCTTGCCTTTAACAGAAAGAAGAGTGAGAACATATTAAAAGCAACATTGTAAACCAAAATCAACTTTCAATTCCAAAAATCGGGGAAAAAAAATCCCGCAAAATTTTTGGTCTGTCAGGATTTCAAAAAAGTGCTATAAATAAAAATACTGAAGTGCTATAAACATTATGCCATTACCAAAAATTGCGACACCGACATATGAGTTGGTTCTTCCTTCTTCTGATCGAAAAATAAAATATCGACCATTTTTAGTTAAAGAAGAGAAAATATTGATCATTGCGATGGAATCTGAAGATCAGAAACAGATAACGAACGCTATCAAATCTGTAATTAATAACTGTATATTAACTAGAGGGATCAAAGTTGATAAATTATCTACTTTTGATATTGAATATCTCTTTTTAAATATAAGAGGCAAATCTGTTGGTGAGAATGTTGAAGTTCTTATTACATGTCCTGATGATGAAAAAACACAGGTTCCTGTGATGATTCCACTTGATGAAATCAAAGTTCAAAAACATCCTGATCATAACAAAGATATAAAATTAGATGATAATTTAGTATTAAGAATGAAATATCCTTCATTATCAGAATTTATAAAAAGTAATTTTGATCTGACTGGTAATATTGGAGTTGAGGAGTCATTTGATTTAATTATTTCATGTATTGACCAAATTTACAATGAGGAAGAATCTTGGACATCTGCGGATTGTACAAAAAAGGAAATGGTTGAGTTTCTAGATCAATTAAATTCAAAACAATTTAAAGAGATTGAAAATTTCTTTGATACCATGCCTAAATTGTCTCACACCGTTAAAGTGACAAATCCAGAGACAAAGGTGAAAAGTGATATCGTTTTAGAAGGGTTATCGTCTTTTTTCGAGTAGGTATGGCTCACGCAAGTTTAGAGTCATACTATAAGATTAACTTTGCTTTGATGCAGCACCATAAATATTCATTAACTGAGATTGAAAACATGATACCATGGGAAAAAGATGTATATATTGCTCTTTTGGAACAATATATTGAAGAAGAAAATTTAAAACAAAGACAACAAGGTAATGGATAACTCTCCTGCATATGAAAATTTTAACAATAAGATGACTTCAATGCGAGGTGGTGTTGGTGGTAGCCCTATTTTAAAGAGAAGAAAGATAAATGCAAATAAAGTTTTCAATAGAGAAGGATCAGATCCTCTTGTCAAGCAAATAGAAAAAAACTCAAGAGAGATAGTATTATTAAAAAACGTCGTTATATTAAATACTAATCGAGTTTCTCAGATATTAGTAAGTGATGCTGAAAGAGAAAAGTCAATACAAAGGGAAGCACAGAGAAAACAGATATTAAAAGATGAAAAAGACAAATCTAAAAAGAAGGAGGGATTATTAGAAGGTGTTGGTAAATCAATAAGTAAAACTCTACTTAAACCTGTAGAGGCAGTTGGTAAAACTGTTAAGGGTGTATTGGGTCGATTAGCTGATGCTTTTATGTTACTTTTTGGTGGATTTATAGCAAATAAAGGAATCAAAATGATTCAGGCACAAATGTCTGGTGATACTGAAACATTCAAAAAGATGAGAAATACTATAATTAAGTCAGTCGCAGTGGTTGGTGGTATATTTCTTGCTTTAAATGGTGGTCTATTGGCATTACCTGGCATTATATCTGGTGTAGTGAGTGCTGTTATTTCTATTGGTGGTGCGATACTGGGATTTCTGGCAAGTCCAGCAGGATTGATTGCACTTGGACTAGCAGCGGGAGTTGGTGTTTTATTTGCCATGAAAAAAGGTATTGATGCTGCATCAACTAAAGGTGCTGGTGGAGCAAAGTTTAAACAAAAATTTGATGATCTTAAGGGTCCTCTAACAGAAGCAGGTATTACAGTAAAAGGCACAGGTAAAGATGAAAAATTTTATGTTGGAAAGTCGAATAGTAGAGGAAGAGGTCAAAAAACCGTAGAACAGGCGGGAACACCAGAACAAAAAGAAATCGTTGCAAATTATATTATAGAAAGAGATAGGGTGATAGGTATAAGGGATAATATGAGATCTGATATGGAATCTGCAGAAAAGAAATTGAGAGATGAGTCAGGTGGTGGTAGAGCTGGATCTAAAGCGTTGAAAGATTCAGGTGCGATTGGTGATGCAAAGAAAGAAATAAGAGATAAGTATGAAGCACAAATTAATGGTATGACGACATCTCCTAAAATAAATTCTAATCCTAATAAAAAAGTGAATGTCTCCACACTTAATGAAGCACCTCCAAATATTGTGGATGCAACTACGAATATGGGTGGTGGTTCAGTTGGAACGTCTGGTAGTGGAAGTATGGCATCTTCAATTCCAAATATATCTGCATCAAATTCTGATAATAATTTTACATTATATTCACAAACTCAATATAATATTTTAACATAATATGGCGGCATCTTCAGTTTTACAAATCGGAGCAAAAATAGCATCTAAATCTGCAGGTGCGATGAAGGGTGTCGCTAAAAGTAGTAAGAGATTAACAAAGTCTGTGCAAAAAAATATTAAAATTAAGAAAAGACTGAGAGCAACCTCTGAAAGATTTCAAAAATATAGAGAAGAGAAGGAAAAAAGACAGGAAAAGGAATCTCTTTTAGAACAAGAAAAATCTCAAAAAAAGGGAGAGGAGCAAAAAACAAAAGGAACTTCTGGAAAAGGACCATTAGAGAGATTAATGTCACTCATTCAAATACTTTTGGTTGGATTTGTACTTAATAAATTACCTCAGATTATTGATTTTATTAAAAAAGTAATTAAAGTAATTCGTGATATTGTAGATAAATTTAAAGCATTTTTTGATGGTGTGATTGGATTTTTTAAATCTATTGGTAAGGTTATTGGAAAAGCTTTTGATGTTATATCAAACTTAAATTTTAATGATATTGGAGATAAAATCAAGGGAGTATTTGGAAAACTAAAAGATGCATTTACTAATATAAAAGATAAACTTTTAGATGGTGTTAAGAGTTTTCTTGGATTAAAGAAGAAAAAAGTAAAAAAAGAAATAAATCGAGAGTTGACAGATAAAGATTTAAAGGATAAAGAACTTAAATCAAGTGTCAGTGATGTTCAAAAAACTATGGCATCAAAATCTGATGAATTTAATGATACAATAAAAACAATTGAAAAGGCAGGAACAGGTGTTGATATCGTCGGACCTGAAAATTCTAATTTAACTGAGCAAGTTCAATCAACTGTCACCAAAGAAAATGACGGAAAACCTACAAGTTTAAAAATGGAAGGATCTAGTGGTGAATCAGGTGGTGGTAAGTTTACTATTATAAGAGAGGATGGATCCACAACAACTGACTTTAGGGAAATTAAAGCAGCAAAGGAGGCATATCAGTTAAATATAAGTAAACCTAAAAAAACAGTGAGCACGACCACAATTACACCAGAAAGAAAATCTAAAAATACGGTAATGATTGTTGGAAATAAAGGTGGTCAGTCTCAATCACAAGGGGGAATGGGATCTAAAAGTAGAACTAATATTATAGTTCAAAAAGATAATAGTATTAAAGATCAATTCGCCTTATCTCTATTTTAAAATATGTCAGCATCAGAAGCATCTAGTTTTGAAGAATTAGTAATCCAGTCAAACGATCAGAAAAGAACCGCTAATTTGACAGCAGGTGTTGTTAGTGTTGATTATTATGAGGATATTCTTTCACCAACTGTAACTGCAAAAATAAGAATCATAAACACAGGAGACTCAATTACAAAAGAGGGTTCAAAAGAGAAACAATCAATTTATAATGGTTTACCTCTTCGTGGAGGTGAAAGATTGTCAATGAAAATTTTAGATCAGGGAAAAACTGGGGAAGGGAGAGAAAAAAAAGGACTCGACTTTTCTAATCCTGAAAAATACTTGTTTGTATCAAGTATTACTCAAGTTCTTCAGGAAGAACAAAGAGAGAGTTTTTTACTTAATTTGGTATCAAGAGAGGCAATTACAAATGAAACCACTAGAGTATTTAAAAGATATACTGGTGTTATTAGTGAAACTGTGAAAAAAATTCTGACAGATCCATTGATTGGATTTAATGTTGATAAATCAAAACTTGGTGATATAGTCGAGAGCACAAGCGGATCTTATGATTTTGTGGGTAATTTAAGAAAACCTTTCTCAACATTAATTTCACTAGCATCAAAATCTATACCTAACAAATCGGGAGATGCAACCGCAGGATTTGTTTTCTTTCAAACTCAAGATG
>VTLG01015411.1_pt1 | contig 11742 bp, 13 predicted proteins | sample 4694571 | NCBI WGS metagenome assembly VTLG01 (sample SAMN12604809, study PRJNA352737) | marine metagenome | biome: ENVO:00000447; feature: ENVO:00000209|ENVO:00000569|ENVO:01000036; material: ENVO:00002151; isolation source: viral sequences binned using virsorter ... | reverse complement strand
TAATAACTTTTGGTTTTATATCTTTTGCCACTCTTAAAAATTCAAAAAATAAATCTTCTACATTACTTACACCTTTAATATCACTATATTGTTTTGTTTTACCAAAGGCATCTGCGTGTGTTCTACCCTCACCATGAGATACTGAACCAGCCATACTAAACGCTGAACAAGGTGGACTACCATCTAATATATCTAACTCACTCACTTTAACACCAGCTTGTTCCATAAGATATGTGCCAGTCAATTTTTTTATGTCACCTGGTATAATTGTGGTATTAGGATAGTTTTCTCTATATGTGTTTTGTGCTTCTTCTACAAACTCGTTGATCGCTAGTATCTTACCACCAGCCAATCTATAACCAGTTGATGAACCACCACCACCAGCGAAAGTTGATAACACATTAAATAGTGCTCTTTTCTCACTATCTAAAGTATCTTGTAAAGTGTATCTTTTATAATTGTTCATTATTCCATTTCATTAATAACCATATGACAAAACCATACGCTAATATAACATAAAATATAGAAAGAGTCAAGTGCCAGATCATACTTCATTTCCCCAACTATTCCAGCCCTCTCGTTTTCTACGAGCAAAAAGTTCTATGTAAGGACCTTCTAACATCTTCTCAATATGTTCATAAACTATACCTGGTTTTCTACTATGTTCTTGTCTTTCACTAACCACTAATTGTGGTATACTTTTATTTAGCCTTTTTGGTTTCCCACGAGTCGCAAGTAAACACATTTCTGGATTACCTCTAGTCCAATAACCTAGACCTGTGAAGAAACCCATTTTAGTGCGATTCGTTTTCGCCCAAGTAAAACCCACGGTCTTATACTTAAAACCCCAGGCGTCTATGACTTTAAACGCCTGGTCTAATAGTGGATCAACTACCCACATTAAAAGGACTGCATCGTCCTTAGCAATGCTGCTAACAGGTAAATGAATAATGTCAGCGAGAGACATGCAAGGGTAATGTTTTTCAGGACTTTTATCCTTTCCTTTGTCACTAAATGTTTTAAAGGTCCAAGGTGGATCTGCATATATTACTCCATGTTTTTGGTTTGTATTAAACACCATAAGAATATAATGTGTATCTTAAAAGCACAATACCCATTAAAAATTGTCCTGTTGTTATTTTAGTTCTTGTGGCAATCATAGCGCCTAAAGCAAAACTCCAATGTATTACAATTATTAATATTAATAAATTTGTTATCATACAAAAAAGTCCTCTAAACTTGCTTTCTTTTCATATGACCAACCAATAGAGTTTAGTATGAAACTCAATGGGTCTAAAAATGTTTTTTGAAACATAGTGTCGTGGTCAATATATTCTTGTAATTTAAATTCTTTAGGTAGTTTTGAAACATAACTTATCACATCAAACTTAAATGGATTTGGTTCAACTAATTTAACAAACTTAATTTTATCACCTTCTTGTATAAATGGATACTTGTTTCCTAGTTTATATTGTTGTACTTGATGATTATAAATTAAAGCACCTTTCACATGAATTGGTGTACCTTTGATAAACACATCATTAGCATGTTTATATTTAGCCAAGTTATTACAAGACCTCGGAAAAGATATTTGTTCTGCTGACATTTTTTCAAATTCAGTTCTAAAATCAGCAACAAATTTTTGTAAAGTTTCTTGGTCTTTAGTCATTATGAGATTAATTGCTTGTTTAATTTTACCTCTACAAACTTCTGGTGTAGATGATTTAACAGCTTCAATACCCATAATTTTTAATTTAGGTTCTTCAAATATGATACCTTCTTCATCTAACACATTTAACATATATCTTTTTTTAGCTGTCCATATACCTTTATCAGCAATCACTTCTCGTTTCATAACCATTTTATTATCAATGGCATTAGTGTAATCAGCAAGTTCTGTGAAACACTTATCTATAAATGGTTCTATTCTACTACCAACAACTTTATTAATAAATCTTAATATGTGTTCTTTTGATTTATCTTTACAAGTGGCTTCAACTAATTTGTCTAGTGTAAGATAAATTGAATCTGTATCTGACGCAATAATGTAATCTACCTTATCATGTGTTTTTAGTATGGTGTTCATATATTCATTTACTTTATTCTCAATAAATCTAATTACGAATTGACCAGAGGTAGTAATCGCTGTCGCTTGTCTCACATCATAATATCTAAAGTATTGATTACCTATCGCACCATAAGCTGAATTAAGAGCAATCTTTTTAGAATATTGTATATTATGGCAACGAGATATTTCTTTAGCAACTTTTGGGTCTTTTGATTTTTGATATTCTTTTTTAGCAACCATCATTAATTTTTTAAATTTAACTCTATCATTATACATCTTTTCTAATAGTCTAGGTAAAAAACCTGGATTGTCGCTTTTAAACATAGCGCCATTTGGTGTAATACAAGCGCCTTCTGTTTTTAAATGTGCAAGTGGTGTGGATTGTTTTAATAATTTTGCGACTGATATGCCAGAGGATTTAACACCGATAATTTTCTCTGGTGAGATATTATACTGCATAATTAAATGAGGATATAGAGAATTAATATCAAATGATACAACCCACTTGTGCATACCAGTCAACGGGTCTTTTACATAAGCGCCGTCATACTTATCTTCCTTAACATTGTCTTCCTTTGGTGGTATAACAATGTTTTCTTTTCTTAAAAAATTATAGATTAACATATCCCACATTCTTACCTGCGAGAATACATCATTATAATTTACTTTGGCTTCATACGCCATGGTTAAGATAAGTTCTATAAGTTTTAGCTTGTCTTCCAAGCCATCAACAATTTCTACATCTTTTATATTATAATCAATAAATGATTGAAAGTCTTTTGTATACCAATCTCTAAATGTCTCATAAGGGTTTTCATCTTTTTGTATACCAAGTTCTACTTTACCAATGTAATCTAGTTTATAACTTTCCTGTCTTGTTGGTATAAATTTTTTATATAAGTCAAGGTAATCTAACATTACAATACCAAAGATACTATAATGTGTTTGTGGTCTACCTCTTACAACAATGGATTCTCTTTCAACTAGATTCCAAGGTGAGAATCTCTTAATAACTTTTTCATCTACGATATGACATATTCTATTCATCAAATATGGTATGTCAAAAAACTTTGTGTTCCAACCTGTAATAATATCAGGATAGTTCTTAATCCAAAACTTCATAAACTCCATGATTAAAGACTTCTCTGACTTACATCTTACATAGGTGACATCTGTTCTATCTGTTTTAAACTCGCCAGTACCCCAAGTTATGATTTGTTTATTAGATTGATTTTTTACCGTGATCGCTAGTATTTCTTCTATTGGATTTTCTACATCTGGAAAACCATTTTCACAAGCACACTCTATATCAACGGTAAATATTTTTATGTGATCTTTTGAATATTCTATATCGTTAGGAAAGTTATCAGAGATATATTGATATTGGTATCTATCCATACCAAAGATTGGTGCGTTATCTGTATTGTAGTTTCTCTTAAAATCTCTAGCCTTTGATATGTTACCAAACTGAATTGCTTTTACATATTGGCCATGAAGTGTTTTAAAGTCTGTTTGTTGTTGAGTGATTGCGTATAAAGTTGGCGAATAATCTATCTTCTCTTTGTATTCTTTACCATCGTGTATGCCACGAACAAGTAGTTTACCTCTATGTTCAATTACATTTTTATAAAAGTTCAAGCTCTTCTCTTTCTAAAGTACCATCGCCATATCGCTGATCTAGTCATGGAAACCACTGTAAAAATTAACGCAATACCTATACTATCTAGTATTGTAGGGTGTAATCCAAACAAAGGAAAAATTAATAATTGTATTAGTATGGCTAAGATAAAACCACTACCAACATCTATGATACTTTCAATAATATCTTTTTTCATAATCTAATTTTGGTGGAGCATATCAGAGTCGAACTGATGACCTCCTGAATGCAAATCAGGCGCTCTCCCAACTGAGCTAATGCCCCATTATAATTTATGATTGTCCAACAAGTGAGCAACCAAACCATTGTGTTTTTTTTCTAAACTAATTTGACAAGCTAATCTACTTTGCATACGATCATAACCTTTCTCATACTCAATCAATTCTGTTTCAGGCGAATCTAAATTTGGTTGTCCTACAATATGTGTCCAGTTTCTATCCACTAGAACATGACAAGTTGCACAAGCACAACAACCAGAACAATCGGCTGGTATTTCTTCTATTGATTGATTGGCAAAGTCTCTTGCCGCCTCCATCAAAGTTCTACCTTCGTCAACTTGGACAGGAATCTTTTCCTCTCCTCGTATGAAGTATACCGTAATCATTATAATTTCGGTACTTTAGTTTCTGTAATTAAACCAGGTTTTGCTGTGATAATTCTACTCGTATTTTGTTCATACGATTTTAATATGTCATCTTTTGGTGTTGTCATAAAAACTATTTTTTCTTTTGAAAGAGTAATAGTATCATCTTTACCAAATGCATTATACAATGACATCATTAATTGTATTGGCTTTCCTGGTGCTGATTGTTGAGGTATGATAACAAATGCTTGTTTTAAACTCACACCTTGATCGTTTTCGCCGACTTTAGCAATTACATCTTCGCCAGTCGCTAGTCTTAATATCTTCACTTCTTGCATAATATCTCCTTATTGTTATACTATACCATAGTTTAGTCAATTTGTCAATGTTATTTCTTTTCAAATCCAATATTATCAGGTTGACCCTTTTTTTCAATAGGTTTTAATCTTTTACTTAACACAAAAGTTCTATTAGGGTTAACACTTAAATTCATTAATCTCATTAAATCTCTATTCACTAGTAAGTCAGAACCCGATCTAGGTCTCTGGTCTAAACCTACTTCTACATCTTTATATGTAAAACCATTAAATGTAATATCCATTAATATTGTAGGTCTAATTTCTGATGGTTCATTTGTGGCATTTGATCTGAATACCTCACTTTTACCATGTCTAGGTTTAGTATAAGTTTTACCATCATATTTCCATTTAACTATTTTACCATCTGATATAATTTCATCTGCGTGTAAAGCACAAGCTTTTGAACCATTACCAGTATCAAACTTACATCTTAATTTACCTAGGTCTTCAATTTCTACCGTTTCTAACCAACCACATTCTATTAATGATTGTCTATCCCAATGTGCTCTATCTTCAATCCAATCAATAACATTTGATAACATTTTTTCGCCATCTATTCTACCTGATGGTTCTGCATCAGAGTAATAATTTCTATGTTGATAGCCTTCGTAATCAGCGCCTGATCCTGGACTACCATTAATTTCTAGTAAGTAAGGTTTACCTTTATGTATGATATGGTCAACACCCACCATGTATGCTCTAGATGCTCTAGCCGCTTTTAATACTATTTCTTTTTCGTCTTCACTTAATATATAAGGTTCTGCTTCAGCACCTCTATGTGTGTTTGATCTGAAGTCATAACTACTATGAGTTCTTTTTGTACTTGCGAATATCTTATTATCTAAACAGAAAGTTCTAATATCAAAATCACTAGGCATAAATTCTTGTATTAATACTTCTGCCTCTAGTTTCCACATCGCTTGTAGTGTTGCTACAAGTCCTTCATAACTTTCAATCTTTATGACACCAACACCTTGAGTTCCTGTTAATGTTTTTAAAATGATAGGAAATTTACCACCAACTTTATCTAAAGCAGTTTTAATATTATTCTCATTAGAAACAAAGGCTGTTCTAGGTGTAGGTAAACCATATTTCTCAAATAGTAATGCTGTTGTTAATTTATTATCGCAAGTTAGCATTGATGCTCTAGTATTAATCATAAAAGCTTGTGAGTTTTGAAATGATGATATTAAAGAGAGACCAGCTTCATCTTCTAGTGCACCACCTCTAACAAAGCAAATAGTGTCTCTACCCACAAAGGTATGTTTACTATTTTTACCATCATAATTGTAAACGGTAAGTGTGCTTTTATCTTCGTCTTTTGCTGTGATGATTGTGGATTTTGTATTTACAATAATACACTTAATACCTTTTTTCTTACAAATTTTTGTAAGAAGTTCTGCAGTTGTATTTTCTTTAGGGTCTTTTGAATCTGCTACTGTAACAATAGCAATAGTCATAGGTTTGTCTCTACGACCAATATCTGTTTCTGTAATAAATTCTTTAAACTTTGGTACTTGCATTCTCAGTATTATCCTTGGCTTCAACTTTTTTCCCTATATTATATTTAGCTGATAAGTTCCACTCTTTTTTCTCTTTAAAAGGTAATACTTTGATTTGAGATAATGGCGCTTTATTTTCTGCTTTAGTTTTATCCACTATGTCAATTAAATTCCAATCTTGTAATAGTATAGAGATTGTGTTTCTTCTTTGAATATCGTTTTCTGTTAATGTTGCTTTCTTACCATCAAGAGCAAATAGTTCTTTAAAATGTGTTATGAAATACTTTCCTTGTTTATGTAAGATGTGACAACTTTGAAATAAAGTTTTGTCTTTTCTGCTGGCAACGCCTATTCTAGTTAAAGTCTCTCTAATCTTTAAGAAGTCGTCAGGTTGCTTTATGGTAACCTCTAACATACTCTCAGGCGACCAATTGATCGTTTCTTCGCTCATCTTCTTCTCCCACCTTTAGATAAGGTATTCTTTATGTGTTCAATTTGTTTCTCGTTTAGTATGTTGAGAGCGTCTTTTGCTTTCTCATTGCTATAACCATAATACTCTTTTACATACTCTAAATTCTTCAATTTGGCTTGTGATAGCCACTTGCCACCAAATCGCTTCTTTTTTCTTATACTATTTATGTAAAAATGGAATTGTATTTTTTTGTCTAGGAAGTGATAGCCGTTCATTTCATTCGCTTGAGCGATACAATCATAGTGAACGGAAAGACACTTATTGATTACAAAAGGTGGGTATTTTTTAACCCAAGTTTCGTCTGTTGTGTCTAATAAATTTTCTTTTGAAAAATTGATTGCGTTTAAATAATCTTTCAATTGATACATAATATAAAACTTTCAATTACTTTTTAGAGTGTTTATTGTGACCTTTATGAGAACCCATATAGTAGTCGCCTGGTTCATAGTCCCAAACCTTGCCATGATGACCTCTTATGTCAGCCCAAAACATTCTCATCTTAACTATCCATCTTCTTATAAATGTTCTTTTTGCCATTATCTTTCCTTGTAAAACTCCCCTTACCTTTTTTAGGTCTCACCGTTCTACTTCTGTATTTCGGTGTTCTCAAATCAAGTGCTATTGGGTTTCTTTTTCTCATATTTAGTTTATTTGAATTTACAACCTGCCATAATCTCTGTCAAACAAGCAACCATATTGATCTCTTGGTCAGCGACAAACGCAGATTTGTATTGATACCCAGCGATAATCAATATCGCTTGAGGTATAGACTTCGCATCTAGCGTGGTGTATAGCGTGTCATAGAGCGTCTTAAACAAGGAAGACGCCTCTTTATCGAGGTTTTGTACTACCCACTTTCTCATTTCGTTAAATCTCTTTTCTTTGAGTATTTTAACAAGTTCTTTAGCGTTAGCCTCACCTAGATTAAATAATATACCACTATCTATTTTACCTCTCACAGAATATCTCTGTAGTTCGTTTATTGTTCTACGAAAGTCTGGATAATATTTTTGTATGAGTTCTGCTAGTACCTTCTTTTCAAACCCTATCTTCTCATATTTAAGCACACTCTCTAGTCTTTTAAGAAACGCACTAGCAGTTTTTACTCTTTGACCATTTGTAATTTTAAAATCAACCACTGTACATCTGCTGTGTAACGCTGGTATGATTTTATTTTTGTAATTACAAGTAAAGATAAATCTACAATTTTTATAAAATGTTTCTATGAAATTACGAAGAGCAGGTTGAACACTATCAGCATTCATATAATCTGCTTCGTCTATTATAACAACTTTGTGATTTGCGTCTTTGGTCAAAGATACGGTTGATGCAAAGTTCTTAATTTTACTTCTAACCGTATCAATCTGTCTACCTTCATCTGAACCATTAATGATAATATAATCACTACCTAGTTCTTCACATAATGCTCTGGCAACTGTAGTCTTACCAGTACCAGCACTACCTGATAGTAATAGATTAGGTATTTCTTTTTGTTTTAGAAATTGTGTAAATGTATTTTTTAGTTCTTCTGTAAGAATACACTCACTAATTTTTCTTGGTCGGTATTTTTCAACCCATAAAAAGTCGGACATTTAAAACCCCCTTAAAATTCAGAGTCAGGTTCTAAAGCTATCCAATATTGTACAGGTTTGTTTCTGTTTACAAAATGAGAAATCTTTGCTTTTGAAATCGCAACATCATAATCATCAACGATTTGTTTAAAGTTTTCTGTTCTAAAATACGCAGTAAACTTTTTATCGCTCTCACCAACATCAATAGAATATTGATTAGATGATTTATTCTTCTTATCTGTTGCAATCATTTTGATTGTCTTACCATCACCTTTAACAGCAACATCTGGTAGATTTAATGTAGTAGTACCTTTCATTAATCTAGCAAAGTTATCTTTAGTGATTGTAAAATCAACAAACTTATCTGGCATTGATATACCTTTAGTAGGCGCAACAATAACAGATTTATCTGCAAAGAAATATTTAATTGATTGTCTTTGTTGAGATATATTTACATACCCACCACCGTTAAATTTAAGTTCTGGTTTTTCAAATAGTTCAACCGATCTTAAAAACTCTGGTAAGTCATATATCGCAAACTCATCTTCAAACTTTTCACTCACCTCGGCCTCTGCCAAGATGTTTTTCATAGTAGAAATAGTTTGTACTTTGTTCCCAGGTTTAACCAAAATGTTTTGATTAATGTCTGAGAAATTTTTTAACACAGCAACTGTGTCACTTGATAGGTTCATGTTTCACTCCTTAACATAATTTAAAATAATATAGTATCATAATATAGTTTTTTTGTCAATGTTAGTTTGCTCTCAAATAGTCAACAACATTTTTAGGTGTAGACTCAACATAAGGGTCATCATCTAGTCCTTCATTATTGATACCTGGTTCTTGCCACCATTTTTCTACTACACCATCATTAATGACAGCCATGTATCGCCAACTTCTCATACCAAAACCTAAATGGTTTTTACCTATTAACATACCCATAAATCTAGTAAAATTACCTGAGCCATCTGGTATCATTTTAACTTGTTCTATACCCATCTGTTTACCCCAAGCATTCATAACATACGAATCATTAACAGATACACAATATATATCATCTATGGCTAACAATTTAATTTGATTGTATTCTTTCTCAAAACCTGGTAGTTGTTGAGACGAACAAGTGGGAGTAAAAGCTCCTGGTAGTGAGAATAATACCACTCTTTTACCTTTGAAATAATCGTCAGTTGTTTTGTTTAACCATTGACCACCAATGGCACAACCTCCGTCTGTTGGTTCCTCATCACCAACTCTAGTCCTAAATGTCACTTTTGGTATTTTAAAACCTTCTTGCATAATATAAAACTCCTATAATTTTTTACTCTATAATATACGGAAAGCGCCGAGAAGTCAAGTCTCAGCGCTTTCTATTTTAACTATTATTTAATGTCAATAGTTTTTAGTTTTTTCGCCTCTGGTATTATTTTTTCCATTGATACTCTTAACATACCATCTTTTAACACAGCGCCTTTGATTTCAACATCATCAGCGATTGTAAATGATCTCTTAAAGTATCTTTTAGAAATACCTTTATGTAATACCTCACCATCTTTGTCTGTTGATTTATCTTCTTGTTTTGATTCGATAGTCAACATACCGTTTTCGCTAGTGACATTAATATCTTTTTTATTGAAACCCGCAAGTGCGACCTCAATATCAAATTTATTATCACCAGTCTTTACGATATTGTATGGTGGATAATTAGACCCTATTGTTAAAGTTGGACCATCAAACATTGATTCAAAATGATCGAATACATCATCAAATCCTACTGATAGTGGTCTTAATTGATTGAAAATAGAAAGTGCTTTATTAGTCATTATAACCTCCTTTAGTAAGCAAAGTTTCTAATATAGAACCCTATAAGGCGTTCTATTAGTATTTATATAATCATTAATTATAAAAATACAAGTGCCACTTTTTTGTTCTCGCAGTAAGTGGCAAACCTGCGTTTTGCGACACCGATAAATTAATTATCGGGTTTTACACCGCCAGGACTTATGAATTGCCTGACCATAATATATATAAGACAAATTGTGGTGTAAATTTAGTAACCTCTTAATCTCAATAATTTCTTCTGTCTTTTTTTAACATTTGCGATACCTTCTTTTTTCTTTCTTCTTTTTTTCGCAGATGGTTTCTCGTAAACAGATTTAGCTCTAAAATCTTTTATGATACCTTCTCTCTGTACTTTCTTTTTTAGTACACGCATCGCTTGTTCTAAATTTCCTTGTCTAACTTGAACCGTAATACTCAATTTAAATTACCTCCCCTCCTGGTGTAAAAAGAAGGCGCCATTACAGCGCCTCCTAGGACTACACTATGATTTGATAGATTAGGCGTTATAGCCATTAGAGTATTCCTCTTCCTGCTCATCTTCCGACTCACTATCATTGTCTTCTTTTAATTGAGACGCAACCTCAGCTTTTCTCTGGTCTTCCATAATGCTTTCAGCATTGGCGCCAGAGTCAACTTTAGTGTACAACTCTACAAAAGAATTTTTTGTATCATCATCAAATCTGTTCGTACACATTTTGATCGCCTTCATTTTATCATCAAAGATTGCATACGCTTGAGTGATGTGCACTAGTCTTCTAGTACTGATAATCTCATCAACACCGCCATCAAAATAAGTTTTTCTGATAACATCTGCCCAAGTAGTCAACTTGTCAATAAACTTAACATCTGACTTACCAGCGGCTTTTAGAGTGTTGGTTAGTATCTTCTTCTCAACTTTACTCTGAGGATAACTCTGTTCAAAAGTCACAGGAAATCTCTCTAGGAAAGCTTCGTTAAGAACATTTGTACCGATAAATTTACCATCTTCGGAACCTTGACCTTTAGTATTCGCCGTAGCGATTACATTAAATCCAGATTGAGGTTTGATAAACTTGTTAATCTTTTTAACAAAGACACCAGAACCTTCTAATATCGGTTGTAAACACATTATCTTATTAGAAGCCAAGTCAATCTCATCTAATAAAAGAGTTGCACCTCTTTCCATAGCCTCGATTACTGGACCATTCTGCCAAACCGTTTGACCATCTTTAAGTCTATAACCACCTAATAGATCGTCCTCATCAGTTTCGATAGTGATGTTTACCCTAATCAATTCTTTTTTCAATTGAGCACAGGCTTGTGTCACTGACATTGTTTTACCATTACCAGATAAACCAGTAATAAAGATCGGATAAAATTTACCAGATGCGATTATAGACTTAACATCTGAATAATTACCAAACGGTACGAACACCGAGTCTTTTTGTGGTACAATGTTACCTGTTAGAGAAGAAACAACATAAGCGGCCTCTGTCTTTTTAGACTCGCCAGTATCCATAATCTTCTCATTCTCAGTCGGTTGATTATTAATAGGTAATTTGTAAGTACCTCTCTCAACCTTATATTTGTCTTTTTTTAACCAAGAGGGATTTTTAAAACCTTTCTTCTCATAGAAAGAGTTAATCTCACTCCTAGTCAAAATATCTTTATTGAAGTGCTTATAAGCGGCTTCAACAAAGGTCTTTTGATCT
>VTLG01013721.1_pt1 | contig 11742 bp, 25 predicted proteins | sample 4694571 | NCBI WGS metagenome assembly VTLG01 (sample SAMN12604809, study PRJNA352737) | marine metagenome | biome: ENVO:00000447; feature: ENVO:00000209|ENVO:00000569|ENVO:01000036; material: ENVO:00002151; isolation source: viral sequences binned using virsorter ... | reverse complement strand
ACGGTCTTATTGTGGACACGATGATTGCATCGGCCCTGGTTGATGAAAATCAAATGCGTTATGACTTAAACAACTGTTCTAAAAGATACACTGGAAAGACAAAGAATGAAACATCTTTATATGAAGCTGCAAAGAGTTGGGGGGTTGACCCCAAGGCAGAAATGTATAAACTACCTGCCATTTATGTTGGAGCATATGCAGAAAAAGATGCTGAACTTACATTAGAACTTTGGCAAGAACTTAAAAAAGAAATTTTACACCAAGATATACAATCTATTTTTGAATTAGAGACAGAACTTTTCCCTTGCTTAGTCGATATGCGATTCTTAGGAGTTCGTGTAGACGAAGAAGGCGCTCACCAATTAAAGCAACAATTAGTTGCACAAGAAAAAGAATGCTTACAATTAGTAAAAAAAGAAACTGGAGTAGATACGCAAATATGGGCAGCTCGATCCATTGCGCAAGTTTTTCAAAAACTTGACCTACCATATGAGACAACCGAAAAAACAAATTCTCCATCATTTACTAAAAACTTTCTTCAGAATCACCCCCACCCGCTAGTGAAACGAATTGCCCAGGCCCGTGAAATAAACAAAGCCCATACCACGTTCATTGATACCATATTAAAACATAACCATAAAGGAAGAATTCATGCAGAAATTAATCAGCTTAGATCAGATAATGGTGGAACAGTAACCGGAAGATTTAGTTACTCCAACCCAAATTTACAGCAAATACCAGCTAGGAACAAGGAACTTGGACCACGGATTAGGTCATTATTTATACCTGAGGAGGGCCATACATGGGGTTGTTTTGACTATTCTCAGCAAGAGCCTAGGTTGGTAGTGCATTATGCAGCTTTACAGAATCTCTATGGCGTGGACGAGGTATTGGAAGCCTACAAAGTAGGCGATGCCGATTTCCATACTATCGTGGCAGACATGGCAGAGATACCTAGATCACAGGCCAAGACAATAAATCTTGGTCTGTTCTACGGTATGGGTAAAAATAAATTACAAGCAGAGTTAGGTGTATCTAAAGAAAAAGCTGAAGACTTATTTAAACAATATCACGGTAAGGTTCCATTTGTAAAACAACTTATGGACGCCGTGATGAGAAGAGCACAAGATTCAGGTAAGGTTAGAACTTTACTCGGAAGATTGTGTAGGTTTCATCTGTGGGAACCAAATCAGTTTGGTATTCATAAGGCATTGCCTCATGATGCAGCGCTCTTGGAACACGGACCAGGGATTAAACGTGCTTACACTTACAAGGGATTAAATAGATTGATACAAGGATCAGCTGCTGACATGACAAAGAAAGCGATGATAGAATTATACAAAGAAAAAATTATTCCACACATCCAGGTACATGACGAATTAGATATATCTGTAAGTAACAACGCAGATAAGATAAAAGAAATTATGGAACATGCAGTTTCACTTGAAGTTCCTAATAAAGTAGACTATGAATCGGGACCCAATTGGGGTAATATCAAAGAGGAGGAAATATGATAAAAAAATATGTAGACCAATTAATGGTATGGCAGTTACACAACAGAAGAGAGATTGTTTGTTTTGTTGCTGGTCTTATCGTTGGCGCAATTATATTCTAGGTATGTATGGCATATCTGAACGCAAATATACCTGTGATGTATGCACAGATCAGGAGAGAATATCTCTATGATCTTAAAAAACACCATGGAGAAGTTGAAGACTGTATCATCTTTGGTGTTGCATCTATTACAGGGCGTCCTATACTTTTTCATGCAATCATGGAAAATGGTGCTATCTTTTATAGGTTACCAATATCGGCTTTTATTCAACGTGGTTTTCAACCGGAAACTGTTCCACATCAAAGACTTGATGAACTTCAACTTTGGAATTGTTTTTCTTATTTCCCTGCTATTACTAATTATGATATTTTAGACGGTCAAGCAGGTAAATACATAGGTAAAGATAAAAAATGGTACCATGGGGCTTATTTATTTACTGTTGATTTTGCTCATCCAGATAGTAATATAGTAGATACAGATCATTCTGAAATTCCGCACGAGCACAAGTGCGCACACATACTTGCGTTAGAAAACGGCAACTATGCGGCACAGCCAAACAATAGATTAATTTGGGACATACCATCTTTTACAGTTAAAGATGAAATTCCTGATTGGAAGGTACAAACTTCAGAATGGAATGTAGAAGATACACGTAAGTGGAGAACAGAAGACACTGATAATTTCTTCTACGAAATTGAGGAGAAAAAAGATGATTAAAAAATTATGGAAAAAGATTGTTAATTGGCTTTTTAGTTGGCAAAGATGAAATGTAAAAACTGTCATTGTAATTGTCATTGCGACGGAGAACTTCATGCTGATGATTATGGGGTGTGTACGTGTGATGACTGTAAATGTAAAAGAACTTATAAAAAACAAAAAGATCATGCAACAGACATGTCTTTTGAAAACGAAGTAAAACATGATTGAAAAATTAATGACAATGTTAATAGGAATCTTACTTGCATTAGCAGGTTGGACCTTAACTCGTACATTTGACTTATCAACTAATCAATCGGTATTGCTTAAACAAATAGATAAACTTGAAAGACAAGTAGAAAAATTAGAAGATCAGATGGATGACATGCAGGATTCTGACAAAGAGATAATGGAACAACACGAAGACTTATTTAAAAAATTACAAGAAGGAAATGCTCCGAGCACGGGGTATAGTTATAACTAATGGCACTCAAGATTTCAGACGAAGCTAAAGTACAAATGCCGATGAAGACGGTTGCCAGCTTGATCGCGCTGGTCGCAATCGGCACCTGGGCATATTTTGGGATCATTGAAACCCAAAACCGACTTTCCACGCAAGTAGAATTAATGTCTAAAGATTTAATTGAAAATACAGAATTTAGAATCAAATGGCCACGGGGTCAACTTGGTTCGCTTCCTGCAGATAGCGAACAATTTATGCTTATAGAACATATGAGTGGACAAGTAGAAAAAATAGAGACAGCTATGCAGGATATGATGTCAAATACGGTCAATATTGAACGTTTACAAAAGGACGTAGAAAAGATATTATCGGACATTGAAAAATTAAAAGATAAGCAAAGAACATTTGCTAATGGAAATGGAGCACACTAATGGGTGATATATCAATTAAAGGACGTAGTCCAATCATAAGACAAGGCTACAAAAAAGGTGGAACTGTCAAGGTAAGAGATATTAATAAAGACGGAAAAAAAGAAGGTTGGGAAGTAGCTAGAGCTAAAGGCATGGCAAAAGGAATGGGTAAAAAAGTTTCTTTTAAAAAAGGTGGTAGCGCATATCATACTACTAAAGAAGGCAAAAAAGCTAAAAAAGGTTTATGGTATAACATTCATCAAAAAAGAAAACGTGGGGAGAAAATGAGGAAGAAAGGCGCTAAAGGTGCTCCCACTGATCGAGCTATTAGACGTAGTCAGGGCTAATGAGCGGGGCTGCTTTACGAGGATATGGAAGAGCCTACATGGCTTCTGGAGGAAAAACTCCTGCGTGGCAAAGAAAAGAAGGAAAAAATCCATCAGGCGGTCTAAATAAAAAAGGTGTTGCATCTTATAGAGCTGCTAACCCAGGATCAAAATTAAAAACAGCAGTCACAACTAAACCCTCAAAATTAAAAAAAGGATCTAAAGCCGCTAATCGTAGAAAAAGTTTTTGCGCAAGAATGAAAGGGATGCGTAAGAGACAAAAAGCTAGTAACAATACCGGTCAAGATAGATTATCTAAATCACTAAGAAAATGGAATTGCTAAAATGGTAGAAGTAGTATTTGCATTGTTAATGATAGTGGACCATGAAATTAAGGAACACTTACATATGGACAGCCTCTCAAAATGCCTTAAAGGCAAACGTATCGCGGAGAGACAGTTAAAAGCTGAAAGTAGAGTGCAGTATAAATGCATTAAATCTAAAGCTAACACCGAAATATATATGGGAGAGAAGAAAATTCTTTCATTAATCCTTGAATAAAAAATCATACGCATTTTTCTTGAAAAAAAATAGAAGAAAAAACCCTATTGCTCAAGATTTAAGGGATGGACGTTACCATCAACGTGTGGTAAAGAGTAAGAAAGTATATGAACGACAAAAGAATAAGAATCCAAGCAGAGATAGTTAACGGACAATGTCCAACGTGTGAAGAAATCACTATGTTGGTAGGTTTAAGTACAGAATTTTATAGATGTATGACATGTGGATCAGATCTGCAGCAACATATCAATGGCAAAATAAGTTATCTACCTATAATACATCCACCTGATGGCACTAAGCCTTATGTTAAAGATTGGGTGTAATGGGTAAAAAGAAACCTTTATATGGGGTTAGTGTATATAAAAAAGACAAACCTAGAAAACGGCCAGGACGCCACAAAAAAAATCCCAATAAACACGAAAAAAGAATGGGAAAATTTCGTAGAAAATAGTTGACAATTATCCTACAAAGACCTATATATACAGAATGAAAGAAAAAAAAATAACAATAACAAGTAAAGATATAACATCAAAACAATGGTCTGCTTTAATACTTGAACTAAACCTTATGAAAACAGCATGGAAACCTTATGCAAAATTAGAAATTCATGCACCGAGTGTTAATAAGATTATAAAACAAGGAACAAGAAAGTATGATGCAAGAGATTGACGAGTTTGCAGATGGAACTAATAATTCTGAACGAAGGTTTATATCAACTAGTTCCAGTGTCGACGCAGATGATGGAAGGAATAACATTACTCGATCGACTTCTGGTAGATTGCTTTGATCTTTGTGATATATTAAGACTAAAATTAACAGAGTATGTGGATACTCTAAACATGTACATGATGAAAGATGGCAGTGGTGCTCTCTTTGGTTGTATGTGTAAATGATTTGAAAAGGACCTCCGTCCAAGTAATGCTTCGCGCTAGCCTCTGTACGGCAATCTGTGACCTTCGAAATACAGTAGGGGGTAGATTTGGAGCCTTTGCTCCTGCAGGAGTACGTGCACGGAAACTGTGGGGGTTAGTATGAATTATGAAAAAGAAAACGTTACATGGATATTACTGTGCTGATGGAATCATCTGGGAGTTATGGATAGATGATGACGGTAATATTACACAAAAGAAAATGAAATAAACCTATCACAAGAGGGAAGAGTGATAGGTTATTGTGGTGAGAAGATTTCTCCTAACACAATTTGGACACATTGTCAAATTTGTAATTTAGGTTTAGGTTCCGGAATAATTACTTCATCTGTTTGATAACAAAAAAATTTTATAATAGTCCCATACTTATTAACTTCCTCTGGTCCTATCTCTTTTGCTTTATCAATCGCTTCATTGTAACCTGCGATCATACATTCGTAATGAGTATTGTATAAAGTAGGCATAGGGAATGGTTCCAGACAGGTGTTGTAAACACTGGTGCACATTATCATTGTTAATATAAATTTCATACTTGACAAATCTCCCTTCAATCCTATATAATCATCAGAAATAAATGAAAGGCAAAAATGACTGATATAACAAAATATAGAAACGTCTCTTTAACACACGAAACATACAAGGTTTTAATAAATTTGTCGAAGGTTTTATTACCCGATGCAAAATTATCAATTAGTAAGACTGTAGAATGTTTAGCAAATGAGAAAGCGAAAAAGTTAAATGGCAAAAGTAAAAGCAAGACAAATACGTAAATTTATCTGTCCTACTTGTAAAGGTAATGGTTACCTTAAAGTTGGCACAGAATGGGGAGAAACAGTACATCAGTGCTGGGACTGTGATTCGGAAGGAGAATTTTATGAGACTTCAGATAATTATTATAATGACGCTGACAGTGATGATAATACTTCTAACAAGTTGCACTAAGTTAGAGTATGATCTTAACCCATGGACTACAGTATTAAGAGGAGTAATAACTAATGATACCTGATACAGATAAAGCATACATTGCAGGACTCTTTGATGGCGAGGGTAGTGTATCGTACAAACAATACATGCGTAAAAGAGATAAACATAAAAAAGCTTATCCAACGTGGCAGATTAGATTAGAAATAGCTATGACTGATGAATCTGTTCTTGTGTGGTTACACGAAGTTTTAGGTGTAGGTACAGTTGGACCTAGAAAAGTTAGACCAGGTAGAAAGAAACAATGGCGTTGGAGATGCTCTCATAGAGATGCTTATTACGTTTGTCTCTTAATCTGGCCTTGGTCACATACAAAGTTACCTAAGATTCAAAAGATTATAAAACATTACTCTGATAAAAAAATTATGAATGGTAATGTAGTTGATTTGAAAGAATATAGAGAAGCTATGAATTTAGAATGAAAATTAAGATATTAAATCATTCTGAATATGCTGGATCAATCTTAAAAAAACCTACGGAAGAAGTAAAGTTTCCATTAAGTGAAGAAAATAATATTATATTAGATAATATGATTAAGGTTATGTATCAAGCTAATGGTATAGGTTTAGCTGCTAATCAAATAGGTTATAATAAACGTATGTTTGTAATGGATACTTCTAATGAAAAAGATAACCCTCAAGTATTTGTTAATCCAATTTTTACGGCTAAAAATAATATAAAGATGAGTGATATAGAGGGGTGTTTATCTTGTCCAGGTAAGGAGATAAAAGTAAGTAGATCTATATCTGTTAATTTAGAGTGGACATGTCGTCATGGGAAAAAACAACATAAAACATTTTACTATTTACCGTGTAGAGTGGTACAACATGAGATGGATCACTTAAATGGAAAGCTAATTCTTGACTATGAAAAAAAATAATAAATACAACTATATACAAGGAAAACAGATCACGGACCACGGAACTGGGACCAGGATTTATGACATAAATAATTCTCGACTTCCAAGCGTAACTACGATATTAGGAGCCACCAAAAATCAACAATTTTTAAGAGACTGGAAGGCCAAAGTTGGAGAATCAGAAGCAGAGCGAATCAAGAATTTATCTAGTAAGCGCGGAACTGCCATGCACAAATTCTTGGAAAATCATATCACAGGAGTTGGCTACGATGATCTTACAGGGATCGGACAAGCGGCGAAGCCCATGGCCGAAAAAATTATTGAAGTGGGTCTTACACCGGTTGAAGAGTATTATGGCTCGGAAGTTATGTTACATTATCCTGGGCTATACGCTGGGTCTACTGACTTGGTATGTCTACACAATGATATGGAGACTATTGTAGACTTCAAACAGGCAAATAGACCTAAGAGAGAAGAATGGATAGAAGATTATTACCTGCAGATTGCCGCATATGCAATGGCGCACGATCATGTATATGGTAGTAAGATAAGACAAGGCGTCATAATGGTATGCACACCGGACCTATATTATCAAGAATTCAAGTTTCAAGACGCTGATTTGAGGCAATGGAAACATAAGTTTCTTAAACGATTAGATATGTACCATGAGATCAAATTTGACGAAAAAGAGGCAATTAAGGCAGAAATAAGACCAGAAGACTTCGAAGTAGACAGAAAAGACAAGGTATAAGAGATCTCACAGATAATTTAAAAAAAAAAAAAACAATGCTAGTAAAATACTGTCTTTTTGTCCAAATGCACTATTATCGTTGGTATATATAGCTAAAGTGTAGACAGAATTTGTCAAAATAAAGTGTCTATAGACAAAACATTTTGTCTATTTCAGTAGTGCCTACGCGCGCGCGTAAAGAGGTGTTTTGTTTTCTGATTTATCTGGTATATCTCTTATATGCCTCGGAAAAGAAGAAAATCAATAGCCTCAAGTGGAACTCCCGACATACCTTTTCCTAAGGTTAGAGTGGAGTGGATCGACTGTGTGAGTGACTCTGGCTGGGCAAACGACAAAGAGTTTGATAAGATGAGGTTAGCTAAACCTATTAATGAAGGTTGGTTATATTCTAAAGATAAAGATGCAATTAAATTGTTTGCAAGTTATGATAAAGAAGATGATGGTAGTTTTAGTTTTGGAGATCGGACGATGATTCCTCGTCAGTGGGTTCGGAAGATTCAGAAGATTTAGGTAGTTCAATTGCTTCAGCATCAACAACCTTTGCATTTAAAAGAGGTTCGTAATCATCTAAAATTTGTTTCATCTTTGCTTCTAATTGCTCTTCTGTTAACTCCTCTAATTTACCTGTTTTTATTATTTTTCTGTCTATGTATAATCCTGCAGCCTTTCCACGATTGGCTTCAGCGTTTACAGCAGAAGAGAAAGAACCTTTTTTAAGAGCAGCTTCACGTAGTCTAGCTAGTTCTGCCAAGTGATTATCATAAGTCACTTCATGTTTTTTAATTCTCTCTTCTTTTAGTTCACCAATATATTTAACAACTAAAGGTGAGTATCTTGGATTAGTTAGTTCTGATCCTTCTCGCATTGCACGTTTGGGTGAATAGCCTGCAGCTACTGCTGCCTCACGTTTAGACATAGGTCCTTCTGGTCCACCAAATACTAAATACTCAGCGAATCTTTGTTGCATTTCTGTCAATCTTTTTGGAACTCCCATATTGACAATTTAAGGGAACTATCCTATAAAGTCAACATGAAAGATGATCGAGGAAAATTAGATTTGAGTTTATTAATAGAACAACATAAGCAAGAAATTTGGAAGTACAAACAAAAAGAGTCTGAGTGGGAATATACTAAGAACTTATTAGAAGGTACTAAACAAATAGTAGTTGATCTGAGTGCAGAAGTTGTAGAATTAAAAAGAGCAAACGATGTTATGAAAGATGAAATTGATAGACTTTCTGAAGAAAATGCCAACTTAAGTATCATTCGAGAAAAATGAGAGTCCTAGATTTACAAAATTTTTTATCTTCCTTTACAGCGCGTAACAAATCTGGTACAGCACAGGGCAATGCAGTTTCAAATGCAGTAATCTTCGTTGAAGTCAACGGACAACTACAAGAGATTAAAAAAATGGAAGTACATGAACACGTTGGACCAAAAGTATTTGGTGCCAATCAACCATCACACAGACTAGTTCTGAAAACTCAGCCGCCTAGAATTCCTATCATCATGCCCGATAAGTTGATGAAGAGTGATGTCTGAGCATGAGAGAATTCCCTCAAAATCTCTATGGGTCCTGAGGCTAAATTATATAAAAAATTACGTAAAACATCCAAAGACATTTCCTGGATTAGGATTGAAAACATTAGCTTACTTGGTACTCCCGATCTATTGGGCTATAATAATTCTGGGCACTTTTTTACTTTAGAACTTAAGTGCACCGCAGGGAATAAAATTAAATTTTCACCCCATCAAATTGCGTTTCACGTGAAGCATCAGATCAATACTTACATCCTTGTCGAGGCCCTTGGTCAAAGGTCCTCGAAACTTTTTCAAAGGGGAAATTATTTCTTGTTCCCTGGTTCTAGGATCAGGGAGCTTGTAGCTTCCGGCTTGGAGCTTGGAACTCCAGGCTTGCCGCTTGAAGCTTGCTGCTTGGAACTTTCTAAGCTTGGAGCTTGAAGCTTGCTGCTTGTCGCTTGTAGCTTCTTACGCTCCGCCCGGAGGGCAGCGTAGTATTTGGGGTGATAGAAAGTCATTAGTGCTGGCCGTATGATATATTTTTAATTTCTTTATTCCAGCAATTTCTACAATCTTTGCATTGATTGTCTTGAGATGGCGCCGGGCACGTAGCCTGAGCTGTCACCACTGTGGAAGTATTTGGCCAGCTGGCAGGTGCTGCCTGGTCTATCATGGGCGCGCTGAACCTGATCACCAGGTTGCTTGGTGCTCTGTCGAGATGGTCCTTGATCCACGCTTCACGCGTTGGCATCCAGTGACGCTTCGAAGGTGTTAACCTGCATACTTCATAAATTTTATTTAAATGTTCTAGATCTTGTACATCTCCTGAGTCGTGCCATCTGAACACGTCTGGCTTCTTGCTGTTAATAAGATGGGCCATAGCCTGAACCCATGGCGCTGTGTATATGGCCTTCAGTCTCCTGTACTGTGCGTCTTGTACTACCTTAAACACGTAGCAGCCCTTCATGGCATAACAGTCTTCACAGACTGAGCCCTTGACAGCTCGAAGCTTGGAGCCTGTCTTGCATTCTTTTGCAGGTATACCAATTGACCAGCCAGGCATTTTGCCAGGCTTGCTTAGACCTCCAACCAGTTTCCATGCTTCATCTGTTTTCATTTTTTATTCTCCTTTATTATCCTATTAATACTTGACAGCTTGGAGCTTGTCAAGTTTTGCTTGCCGCTTGCGGCTTTGGCCTCTTGAACATTTGCTGCAGTCAATCTAGCTAGCTTTAAATTTTTTAATTCTCTGAAAAACTTCTCACAGCTGTCCAGGTACGCCCGCGGCAGCTGTGAGTGCGGCCGCAGGAAGTAATGTGTCAGGTCGTTGTGTTTAATTCTTTTCATCGATTAACTCTTCAAGAAATATTAATTTCTCAATGATCTTTTTTAAGTTTTTTAGATTTGATGGTTGGAAGTGTAGCGCCATTCCGGGCCTGTTATAAAACTCTAACAGTTCATCATTTATATTTTTTAGCTCTGTTTTAATTGTTTGCATATATTTCTTCTTTCTTTGTTTTGCTGGTTTGAGTTTTACACCGGACACCAGCAAACGGGTGATAAATACATCCTATTATATCCTACAGGTATTGTCAAGCTTGAAGCTTGTTGCTTGTAGCTTTTTCTTTCTTTTGTTAATTAGAATCATTCTAATCTGCCGCTTGCAACTTTTTGCTTGGAGCTTGTAACCATTGGCCACAAGCCACGCTGCATGGAGCTTCAATATATTAATTCCGTAATTTTCTAATTGTCTACTCATAATTCTTTCTGGACCAGGAAGCAGTGACCGGTCTCCACTGCGGGTTCTTCCGCCGGTTTGGTTCCTGATCCCAGATCCATGCTCTTCGCAACGAATCGCTCGAGTTCCACGCCACTAATAACATGGATCAGGGATCAGTTGTGTACTGCGCAGGCGGGGGTGAGTTTTCATTGTAGTTACATATGATATACTACAATCCCATGCTGAAAGCATCACGACCTGAGCTATAGTGGGTCAATTCCCACAGCTACAACACTGATCCCAGGATCCAACTAGACGAGGACTATCGTATATTTACTGAGTCTCAGCACAAGTCCAATTGGATCCAGGGATCAGCACAGTAGGTTAGCATGTATGACAATAAACCCTAACTTAGCATCTTTTTTTGATACGCTACTGTTCTGATCCCAGATCCCTACTGGGTGGAAGCTTCTCTTAAATTCCAAACACCTTAAGGGATCAGGGATCAGTTCTGGTTGTTCACTGCACAAAGACGGCTCGAAGCGGTGTGATGTACAGCACAACCAGAAGTTGTCCCATTAATTAGAAAGAGGTAAATCTAAATAATTAATATCTCCTATATAATACTTGACAATAATATTGTCAAGTGATATTTATTCTTTATGCAAAATAAAAATATAGAAAGGCAAAAAATGACAAGACTACGATTAAACCAAGAGTACAGAAATAAAATCGCAAATCGTATGCGAGTACACTTGGAACAAGAAGATACGATTGAAAAACAAAACTATGACAATTTAAAAGCAGATCAAATTGACATAAACGACAATGCGTGGAAAGTTGCTGAAAAAATAGTAAGGCGACATTATACAGATGAAGATGTAGAGAAAGCAAGATACCTACAAGATAAATTTGAAAATGTTTCTACTATTGCAAAAGATAGTTGTTTCCATTTTCATTATCTTGGAAC
>VTLG01010177.1_pt1 | contig 11742 bp, 31 predicted proteins | sample 4694571 | NCBI WGS metagenome assembly VTLG01 (sample SAMN12604809, study PRJNA352737) | marine metagenome | biome: ENVO:00000447; feature: ENVO:00000209|ENVO:00000569|ENVO:01000036; material: ENVO:00002151; isolation source: viral sequences binned using virsorter ... | reverse complement strand
CCACCTACTTCAGCCCATGCTTCTTTAACTGTGTTAAACATTTGGTAATCCTTTCATATTTCTAATATGGTTAATTCTTCGGAGCAAGTCCTCTCTTAGATTGTCACATTCTTGTGACAATAAGAAATACTTGTCAAACAAGTTTTTATATTCTTGCACCAATTCATCTTTAGATAATTTATCTAAAGTTGCATTGCCTAAACATTTTACTCTCGGCATATATTACTCCTCTCCAAAAGTTTCAGCCCACTCCTCTGGAGTGATACCTGACATCACGAACTCACGTTCATCAGGTGTTAGATGTGGCATGGCAACTTGAACAAGTGTACCTTGCTCCCATGCAGTGTACTGCTCTTCCGTAATGGGAAGAGACATTGAGTTTATGTTGCCACTTATAAGTGACTTTCTAGTAATTAACATCATATTTAACTCCGTTAAATGTTAGTGTCCAATGTTGGACAGTTAGTAAGACCAAAGGTCTTGATTTACGTTACGTGTTGGTACACTAGTGGGTTCTATTGCCCAAGTACCCATTCTATCTGCGTCTCTACAGAAACAAACATAGGTTGTTTCATTTAGCCATTCTCCACCCAAGCCATCACCTACATGATTTGTAACAAATCGCCTAGCGTCTTCAAGGTTGCTGAATGAGCCACCTACTACCCACCAATTATCTAATTGGTTTGTGTCATCACTCCAATCGCATTCCCAAACTAAATATCTCATTTCAAAACTCCTTATAAGTTACATATATATAAATAAAACACTTTCATATACATTTCAAGTGTTTTATTTATTATGTAACTAATTATCTTCTTCGGAACACAACTGTTCCAACAATCATCATTCCCCAAAGAATGAAGATTGAACCAATGCCACATACAAGCATATCATATGTTTGCATTTCTGCAAACATAGTTGTGTCTGCAAACGAAATAGTCCAAAAACCAACAGTAATGTTGAGGAAAGCATATAAAAATGCTACATAAATTGCTATAATATTCATTATAAATTCTCCAATAAGTTATCAAGAATGTTAATACATTCTTCTGTTTCAGTTGGTTGTATAAACAACCCTTTGCTCCCATGACTATACACAGCCATTGACTTCATGTCAATGTTCATGCTTTCCTTTTCGTATTCCGTAGGAAAGCTAGAACTTACAGTTCTAACATAGTCAAAGTTGTAGTTACGATTACCCTTCTTGGAACAAGAAGTCTTACCCCATCTACGATTGTAAAACAATCGAGGGTCTGGTGGACACTTAGTTATAGGTACTGTAGTCATATGCAATTCTCCTTTGGAGAGTGTAGCTTAAGCTACACCCTCAGTTGATAACAATTCAATTTGCTCTTTCAGAGCAAGTAGTAATTCCTTTGTAGGAATTGAGTTCTTCTCAGCTTGAACTAGCATTTCAAATGCTAGGTCACTTGCTGAAAGCAAGGACTTAGTTTCAAACTTACCAAAGTTTTCTACTTTGGTGTCTGCTTGTCCAATGTTGGACACTTTAGATGATTTATCATCTACCTTAGCAGTTTCTTTAGAAACTGTCTTAGGGTTATCAGCTTTAGCTGATTCCTTGTCAATTTCTTCTTTGCTAGGCAAAGTGTCCTTGTAATGCTTTCTCATTGCATTCTGCAATGATGGGATAGATGTACCACTAAACTTCGTCTTCTTAACGAAGTCAGCTACAGTTTGACTATTGTCAATCAGCCATTCAGCTTCAGACGTTCTACGTCTGTCAATAGCGTCAATCTTATACTTCTTCCTTATCTTATTGGATAAGGTAGAAACACCCTCAGCTTCTTTAATCTGTTTGATTAAAGTGCCAAGTCTGAAGTCAAAGCCTTCAGTAATGCTTTTCTTAAAAGCAGTCTTCAGCTTTTTAAAAGCTGTAGTCAGAGCCTGACCTTCATTCTGAAGGGTAGTGGTTTGTGATTTGTTGTTTTGTTGTGTCATTCTAATCTCTCCATCTTTTTTAACACTTTTCATATACATTCAAAGTGCTTAAAAAAGTGGAGAGTTAAGAGGTCTGTTTTGAGTGTCCAATGTTGGACTGTTTTGTACTCCTCCCATTCAACACTCTCAACTCTAGGAAATCAGCGACTTTCCCTCATGTCTATGTGGGCAACTCAAGCGACTGGACAGATGACCCATGTCAGGTGACCACATAGCAGGGGTGGGCATGGGCAGGTAGGGGGGTGTGGGTATACGTGTATGTATAAATACACAGATTAGGTATTTTCAATGTAAACCACAGAAACAACTCAAAAGAAATGATACAAAAGGGTAAATTAGTTGCATAAATGTCACACTAAAATACCTATTTTATATTTGTAGGGGTTGACAAGCTACAAAAAAAGAGTATAATATACACTATACAGTTAAATGTAACACTTTAAAAATAAATAAATACTTAGATGTAACATATTATAAGTATATAAATTCTTGGTAATACATATATATGTTACCTATCTGTAATTTTAAACTTGACTTCTATGAAAAAATCTGTAAAACTAACATATAAGGACAATATTATGTCCTTAATGTATAAATCTTTGCGTACTTATGGAGATTTACGTGCTGTTCACGTACCTCACTCCTCTGTACATTATATTAGAGCCTTAATTGAAAGAGACACAGGTGTGCGTTATACGCTTTCGCATGTAGAAAATGCAATGAAAGCAGAAGGAATGTTAGATAAATGATAGAAAAAAGTGGAGAGAAGTTTTCTGGCTACAATAAGCCGAAACGAACTCCTAAGCATCCTAAAAAATCCCATGCAGTGTTAGCAAAAGATGGAGATAAAGTACGATTAATAAGATTTGGACAGCAAGGTGTCAAGGGTGCAGGTAAAAACCCTAAGACAGCTAAAGATAAGGCACGTAAGAAGTCTTATTATGCTCGTCATAACGCACAAGATGCCAACCCTAGTAAGTTAAGTGCTAGGTATTGGTCACATAAAGTAAAATGGTAAGGAATATATCATGTCTATACTAAGTAAAGCAGCTAGAAAAGCAGGGCAAAAAGCTAGAAAATTATTTAAAAAGAAGTATTCTGTACAAGAAGGTGCAGGACTAGACCCTGAAGGTGGGGGTAGTGTTGCAGCTGCAAGGGCTGTAGGAACTAAAGGTGAAAAAGTTACTAGAGGTAAACTTTCAATGGCTAATTTTGAAAGAGACCAAAGGAAGTATAGTAATTTTGATGCTAAGAAACTTTTAAAATTATATAAAGAAGATAGACCTGCGTATAATAGGGCTATTAAAAGGTTAGAAGAAGCTGAATCACGTAGAGTAAGAAAAGCTGCGATTGGTAGAAGAGATGCTTCTCAAAAAAGAAAGGCAGATGCTACACCTGATAAGTTAACTCCAGAACAAGAAATAGCTAAACTAAGAGACTTAAATACTAGAGCAAGATTAGCTAATGATGCTAGACAAATAAAAGCTGTTGAAAAACTTATTGATAAATTTACAACAGCAGGTACAATATCAAGTCAAAGAGGAAAAGTTTTACTATCTGATATTAAATCACGTATGGCAATTAAACAAAATAAACTTGCAAAAGCTATGGAAAAAGAGGATTTAGAATTAGGTAAAGCTGAAGGTGAAAGTCAAATAGGGAGAAGAAAGAAAACACAATCTCCAAGAGAGTTTAAATCTAGAGCAGAAGAAAGAGCCAAGGGTGGTTTTATATATGGTGGCACAGCAGGTGGAAAGAAACATAACTACGCAGCTGGTGGTTCTGTAGTAGATAATTTAAAACGTAGGAGTTAATAATGGGTATAGTAAGTAAACTAGCAAGAAAATTAGTTAAAAAACCAAAGCCAAAAGTAAAAACTAAACAAAAGCTAGAACAAAAACCAATTCAATCTAAAGGTGGTAAATTAAAAGATAAGACACCTTTTGATGTTAAAGTAAAAAACTTTAAAAAGAGTCTTGATGATATATTTAATAGATTAGATGACCATCATTATGGTGGACAAACTTTATCTAAAGCAAAATATAATGAGTTAAAAAGTAGAGCACGAGCAATTTTACGTGAAGGTAAATTACAACTTCCTAATAAAAAAGGAGTAGATAAAACATTTCAAGAATTGCTTGACAGTAACTATGAAGACCAAGTTAGATTTAGTAAGGGTGGTGATACACCTAAAAATAAAACAAAGTCTAAAGATGCAATTGGCATAATGATTGCAGTTGGTAAAGTTAAAAAAGGTAAAGCTGAAATGGCATATGGAGGTTCTATCGGAACTAAAAAATATAACTATGCTGCAGGAGGTTCAGTTACAAATAATTTAAAGCCTGTACCACAAGGAAGTAAAGGTAAAGGTTTATCAAAGCTACCCACTCAAGTCCGTAATAAGATGGGCTTTATGAAAAAGGGTGGCATGGTTAAAAAGTAAGAGGAGAACTTAGTATGCCAATGCACGGAATGAAAAAGAAAAAAGGTATGGCTCGTGGTGGTGCTATGAAAAAGAAAAAAGGAATGGCACGAGGTGGAGCAATGATGAAGAAGAAAAAATCATACGCTAGAGGTGGAGCTGCAAGACGTAGATAATGCCGTATCTCATTAGTAACGTACCCCATTTTCATTGTTGGGTACGGAAAGAGTTTACGTCAAACCATCAGCAGTATCACGGAGAGTTTTTACATGCGATGGTATTTGCAGTTAATACAATACCTGACAGGTCACTTAGCTTTCAACTCGTATTCACAGGTTGCGAAGCAGACTTTGAAGATGGACCTGAAACAAACATACATGGTGGAGCAATGTGGGCTAGAATGCCAATACAAGCACTTGTAGCTGACATACCACTAGATGAATGGTCAGAACCTATGGATGACCATTTAGCACAACCTTGGGATTGTGAGTCTAGAAATCACAGTGTAGTCGTGATGGATAGAGTAAGTTCAAGTCCTTGGCTTTGTAAGATAGGTGGAGAATTTTACAGAGGTAAATATTTATTTACAGTTGACTACACAGATAGCGACATAGCAGATGACCCTGCTCAACATAAACAGTCGCATGTGTTATATCTGCTAGATGCAGGGAAGTGGACAGGAAATTTTGTTGCTTTACCTAATAATCGAGTCCGTGCAACAAGCCCTGCGTTGTGGGCTACTGGCGAAGGTGTACCAGATTTTACACCCTCACAATGGACACACTCGGCAGAACAACACGAAAGCTATTTAAATCCTGATATAACTTTCGATAACTTATATAATGATAACAAAAAGAAGAAAAAAAAGAGACCCTAAAGTTGGTACAGGTAAAAAACCAAAAGGAAGTGGCAGACGTTTATACACGGATGAAAATCCTAAAGACACGGTTAGTATCAAATTTGCAACTCCATCTGACGCAAGAGCAACTGTTGCAAAGGTTAAAAAAGTCAATAAACCTTATGCAAGAAAAATACAAATCCTCACCGTCGGAGAACAAAGAGCAAAAGTCATGGGCAAAACAGAAGTTGTCTCAATATTTAAAAAAGCGAAAGAAAGTTTAAAAAAGGCTAGAGGAAAAGTATAATGCCACATTACACAAAACCATTAACTAAAATTATAAAAGGATTAAAAAAAGCATCTAAGACTCATGCAAAACAAGCTAGAAGTCTAAGTAAAATTAGAAAAGACCAAAAGAAAAGATATACTAAGAAGAGGTAAAAATGGCAGCAAAGAAAAAAAGCACAGTTAATAAAGCAGGTAACTACACAAAACCAACTATGCGTAAAAGATTATTTAATCAAATAAAGGCAGGAAGTAAGGGTGGTAATCCCGGTCAATGGTCTGCTAGAAAAGCACAGTTGTTAGCTGCAAGATATAAAAAGGCAGGTGGGGGTTATCGTGGCTAATGACTACATGCCTGAAGAAATTCAAGAGATAAATGATTTACAAACAATAAATGTGGCAATGGAAGAATTGCCTGAACCATCACAGCCATTTTTTGACTGGTTAGAAAAAGTAACTTCAGAGGAGAAGGGGAAAAGTTTTTTTGACTGGTTATTAAATTAAACTTTAGGATACCCCAACATGATAGACCCCATCACCCTTTCTGCAGCTGTTACAGGTGCAACCACAGCCTATAATGCCATTAAAAAGGCTATAATGGTAGGCAAAGAAATAGAGGATATGTCATCTGAATTAGGCAGATGGATGACAGCCGTAAGTGACGTAGATAACGTACATAAGAATGCTAATAACCCAACGACATTTGATAAATTATTTAATGGGTCTATTGAGCAAGTAGCAATAGAAAGTTTTTCAGCTAAAAAGAAATTATCAAAACAACGAGAAGAATTAAAAAATTTTTTAGTAGCACATTATGGACTACAGGCTTGGGATGACTTAATTAAAGAAGAAGGTCGTATAAGAAAAGCTAGACAAGAAGCTATCTACGCAAGAGAGGAACAGAAAAGACAGATAAGAGATTATACAATCATAGGCATAGCTGCTTTAGTGGGATTTAGTGCATTAGGTTGGATGATATGGTTAATCAGCGTTTCTGTTTAATACTTTTAATAATTATAAGTTTTGCTATCTTATTTGCAATAGTTGTATTTGCAAGAGATAACACAACTAAAATGACAACGTGCCGATTAGCAAGTCAGATACTAGGTAATGAACAAAGAGTATGTGTATTTGTAGGTGCTAATAATACACAGTATAGAGAATATCTTCCGTATGATGCAGGAGAATGTCCTCGACAGTATCAATGTCCATATCGACCCAACGAAAAACCTTTTGATATAAAGGCAGTAATTAGAAATATAAAGGAACAGTTTAAATAATGGCACTTAAAAAATCACAAAGGTCGTTAAAAGCATGGAGCAAACAAAAGTGGCGAACAAAGTCTGGAAAGCCTTCTAGTAAAACAGGTGAAAGATATTTACCTAGTGCTGCGATAAAAGCACTCACACCTGCAGAGTATGCAGCAACGACAAGAGCAAAGAGAAAAGGAAAGAAGGCAGGTAAACAGTTTACTAAACAGCCTAAAGGTATTGCGAAAAAAACAGCACGATTTAGAAAATTTAGTTGACAATGAATATAATCTCAACTATAATGCGTTATATTACGTACTTATTAAGTGCATTTATGTTATTTATATTATTATATGCAATAGCAATGGGATTGATAAACGATATTTGTAGTTGTGCAAATGACTATGCACTAACAAACTTATGGAATTAGAATGTTATGGATGCTATTTGTAATACTACACGGAACGGATATACAAGAAAATGTCTACTTCAATGATTTGGATACGTGTCTTGAATATGCAGGAAAAATGCGACAGCAAGACTTACATCAAAGACAGGCAGGAGACAAAATCTTTCTTAAAGTTTATTGCATACCTAAAGAAAGCGAGTAAAATATGTGGATACCAGTAATAACAATACTATGGGCATTAGGTGAAAGTTCTACTTGGGTAAATTTTCCAATGGTTAATTTTCCTTTTTCATCATCAGATAAATGTTATGCCTATATAGAACATGCAAGAAATAAAATAATACAAGACCCTCAATATCTAAATGGATATAGTACCTGTGTTTATATGGGTCAACCTACAGGTAAAGGAGAAACAACATGATTGATTGGGATAAAATTAAATTTGAAGTATGGAATAAAAGATTTGGTGAAGGAACAAACTTTGACTTAGACTATGGTAAATTACTTATCATAGCTTTATTAGTTTACCATATATTCTTTCAAGGTTAATTATGGCACGTAAACCTGACAACATGCCTAAGAGAAATAAGAAGAACTTTAGACCTACTAAGGCAGGTGCAGGTATGACTAAAGCAGGAGTAGCTGCCTACAGGAGAAAAAATCCCGGTAGTAAGCTACAAACTGCAGTCACAGAAAAGAAACCTACAGGGAAAAGAGCAGCGAGAAGAAAGTCTTTTTGTGCAAGAAGTGCAGGACAGATGAAGAAGTTTCCTAAAGCTGCAAAGAACCCAAATAGTAGATTAAGACAAGCAAGGAGAAGATGGAGATGTTAGGAAGTTTAATTTCACCAATAGCTTCACTCGCAGGTACATGGTTACAGGGTAGAGTTGATAAAGCTAAAGCAGAGACTGATGTAAAAGTTGCTAGAGCAAAAGCAGAAGCTAAAGTATATGAAACTGAAGCTACATCATCTATGCTTATGGAACAGAACCTTACAGCACAAATGGCAGGTTCGTGGAAAGATGAATTTTGGACAATAATTTTTGGTGGTATCTTGGTTGGCTGTTTCCTACCTTGGACTCAACCTTACGTTAAAGAAGGGTTTGATTTTTTAAATGCAAACACACCTTCTTGGTTTGCTAACTGTTTATACATTAGTATTGGAGCATCTTTTGGTTACAGGTTTGGTAAACAAGGATTACAAATTATGAATGGGAGAAAATAAATATGCCAATGCATAGTAAAAATAAAAGAGGGGGTAGTAAGATTAAAAAAAGAGATTTATTACCTAAACCAAAACCTAGAGTAACTCAAGCAGATATTGCTAAAAAAGTTGGAAAAATTGTTTTTCAATCCTCTGTGCAAGTGCCTTTTAATATATATAAAGGTCTTTTGACAGGAGATAAAGCTGCTATAAAAAAAGGATTTAACATATTAGATAAAATGAAAAAACAAAAAGAGTCTGGTAATTTACCTAAAAGAGGGCAAGTAAAAACAACAAAAGTGCAAAAAAATTTAAAGAAGGTTAAATAAAATATGGCATGTGCATGTGGAAAAGAAGACTGCAAATGCAGTTCAAATGATTTAGTGCCTGATAAGATGGCATACCAAGTAAACAAAAGGAGAATGGCATGGGTTTTAATTATTCTTATGGGTATTACCACTATCCTAACTTTGGCATTCCCAGACAGACTTGCAGAAGCAGAGAGTATTCTTATGACACAATACATAAGTATGTGTGGACTAGTTGGAGCATACTTTGGTTTTAGTGCTTTAGGTGGTAAGAAGTGATTGAAGCAAATGGGTGGGATAACCACGAAGATACATTTGAAGAAACAATAAGAAGAGAACTTTTAGCTGCACAACAGACTATATATATATTAAAAGAAGATAATAAAGAATTAACAAAAGCCTATTATATATTGTTAAGAGAAAACGAGAGGTTAAAAAAATTAAACTAATGGATTTTACAGATAGACTAAGAGAGGAACTAAAAATAGATGAAGGATGTAAATACGAAGTATATCTGGACCACCTTGGATTACCTACGTTTGGTATCGGACATCTCATCACTAAAGATGACCCTGAGTACCAAATGGGGATGGGAACACCTGTTGACGAAATACGAGTCAACGAAGTATTTGAACAAGACATAAATGTTACGATAGGTGAATGTAGAAGATTATTTGATGATTGGGATAAACTACCTGAAGAAGTACAATTAATTACTGCTAATATGATGTTTAATATGGGCAGACCACGGCTATCTGGTTTCAAAAAAATGATACAAGCTATTAGAGATGGCGATTGGAATGAAGCAGGAAATCAAATGCAGGACTCAAGATGGTACAAGCAAGTAACAAACAGAGCAGACAGACTTATATCTCGAATGAAAGCAGTCGGCTTGAGTTGATAAAACAAGAACAAAGAAAGAAACATATAGAAAACTTAAAAAAGTTTTTTAAACCTAGAGAAAGAAAGTTTATAAAACATGGCTAGAAAATTAACAGAAAGACAACAAAAGTTTATTGATGCTTTATTTTCAGAAGCAAATGGTAGTATCAAAGATGCTAAAGTTATCGCAGGTTATTCTCCAAATACAAATAATAATGAAATAATAAAACCTATTAAAGATGAAATTTTAGAAGCTACTCAAATGTTTATGGCAAGTAATGCTCCTCGTGCAGCTATGGCTATGGTAGGTGGTATCGTTGATCCTACTGAATTAGGAATACGTGATAAAATGTCTGCAGCAAAAGATTTGTTAGATAGAGCAGGTTTAGTAAAAACAGAAAAAATGCAAGTTGAAAACACAGGTGGTGTAATGTTATTACCACCAAAGAATGATACAGAGGAAGATGAATAGAAGTTTAGGTAAATGGAAACTACCACAACCTACAGATATTAGAGAAGATGAAGAGTGGTTACAGATACCTAGAATAGCTAGAACGATACCTTTTGGTTATAAACTAAACGATAATGATAATCATTTACTAGACCCTGTAGATTATGAATTAGAAGCATTAGAAATAGCAAGAAAATATATAAAACAATATTCATATAGAGAAGTAGCTAATTGGCTAACAACAAAAACAGGGAGAACTATATCACACGTAGGTTTAAGAAAAAGGTTAGCGAATGAGCAACAACGTAAGAACAAAGCTAGAACTCTCAGAAAATGGGCTGAGTACGCAACGGAAGCGATACAAAAAGCGAAAACCATCGAAGAAGAAAGAACAGGTGCTAAAACCTAAAGTTAAACCTACTTTAGTAGAAGTAGAGCAAGTACCTGAAGAAGAATTAAATGTAGCATTTAAACCTAATAAAGGACCTCAAACAGAGTTTTTAGCTGCATCTGAAAGAGAAGTTTTATATGGGGGAAGTGCAGGTGGTGGTAAATCATTTGCTATGTTAGCAGACCCTCTAAGATATATGGGTCATCCACAGTTTAGTGGATTACTCTTACGACATACCACAGAAGAACTTAGAGAACTTATATTTAAATCTCAAGAGTTATATCCTAAAATATGGAAAGGTATAAAGTGGTATGAAAGAAAGATGCAATGGGTAGCACCATCAGGTGCAAGACTATGGATGTCATATCTTGATAGAGATGAAGACGTTATGCGTTATCAAGGTCTAGCATTTAGTTGGATAGGATTTGATGAATTAACACAATGGTCAAGTCCTTTTGCATGGAACTACATGAGATCACGTTTACGTTCTACTGCTCCTGATCTACCTATCTATATGAGAGCAACGACTAACCCAGGTGGTGTTGGTCATATGTGGGTCAAAAAGATGTTTATTGATCCTTCTCCATATAACAAAGCATTTGATGCTACGGATATTGAAACAGGTGAAATTCTAAAATATCCATCAGGTCATCCTAAAGCAGGAAACTCTTTATTTAAAAGAAGATTTATACCTGCTAGATTATCTGATAATCCATATCTTTCTGAAACAGGTGATTATGAAGCAATGCTCTTATCTTTACCTGAACAACAGAGAAGACAATTACTTGAAGGTGATTGGGATATAAAAGAGGGAGCAGCGTTTACAGAGTTTAATAGAGATGTGCATGTAGTTGAACCTTTTAGTATTCCTAGTAATTGGGTTAAGTTTAGAGCATGTGACTATGGATATGGAAGTTATTCAGGAGTTATTTGGTTTGCAGTATCACCTGATGAACAACTTATAGTATATCGTGAACTGTATGTATCAAAAGTATTAGCAACAGATTTAGCTGATATGGTTTTAGATTTAGAGTCTGAAGATGGTAATATAAAATATGGTGTACTTGACTCAAGTTTGTGGCATAGAAGAGGTGATACAGGTCCTTCACTAGCAGAGCAGATGATTAGTAGAGGATGCAGATGGAGACCTTCAGATAGAAGTAAGGGTTCAAGAATAGCAGGTAAAAACGAAATACATAGAAGATTACAAATAGATGAGTTTACTGAAGAACCAAGATTAATATTTTTTAATACATGCACAAATATAGTGTCACAATTACCGTCTATACCTTTAGATAAAAAAAATCCTGAAGATGTAGATACAAAGGCAGAAGATCACTTAT
>VTLG01006673.1_pt1 | contig 11743 bp, 14 predicted proteins | sample 4694571 | NCBI WGS metagenome assembly VTLG01 (sample SAMN12604809, study PRJNA352737) | marine metagenome | biome: ENVO:00000447; feature: ENVO:00000209|ENVO:00000569|ENVO:01000036; material: ENVO:00002151; isolation source: viral sequences binned using virsorter ... | reverse complement strand
ATAGTCTGCAATCGCTGATTTAATCGCATCCTCAGCCAACACACTGCAATGAATTTTGACAGGAGGGAGTGACAACTCTTCAACAATTTCCACGTTACTGACTTTTTCCGCATCGTCAATAGATTTACCACGCACCCACTCAGTAGCAAGGGAACTAGCAGCAAATAGCACTACCACACCCAAAAGTCTTAAAACGTGCGTCCGTAATTTTTTGAGTATCATCATCGACCTTTATCTGCAACTTCATAACATCCCCACATTCTGGGGCACCGACTAAACCTGTTCCTACATCATCGGCATCTTTGTCGAGGGAACCAACATTACGTGGATTTTCGAAATGGTCGACAACCTTGTCGGTATAAGCCATAGTTCACCTAGAAATTAAATGCTCCTGCGTCGTAGAGTAGTAAAAATAAAACCGATCCCAATCCGAGTAATGTGCATAGTCTTTGTCCTGGCGTTAACTCAGGATCCATAGAACTGTTCCTAAAACGATCATAATACATATAAAAATCAATATTCTAAAGTTAATCTGGTCGTCATCGTTCAACGGCACTCCCCACAACTGCAAGTTTGCTGATGTATGGCAGGGTAACAGATCTCTGGATTAGCACAAGATTTACACTCCCAGTAGGAGCGATGTGCTCTTGTATTACACCCCAGTAGAACCGAACCCACCAGTGCGATCAGACTTGCTAGTAGGAGGATGTTGTATTTTCTCAAAAACGACTTTCGGGCCATCTTGGCGTAGTTCACCTTGGGCGATTCGTTCGCTCCATTTTATAGTTAAATCTCGTTGTGATAAATTCACAACTGGTATCATACATTCTAAAATGTAATCGCTATCGATGACTCCTGTACAGTTTATCAAAGACAATCCTTCTTTAATCGCCTTGCCTGATCTCGGATGTAATCTAATAGAAAATCCCTCTGGGATATCAAAAATCAACCCTGTTGGGATTAATGCTCTGCTTTGGGGTACTAGCGTAATAGTCTCCCCAGCAGTCAAAAACTTCCCCTCTGTATCATCAGAGAATCCGTTATAGTATTTTATCTTCTGACCCTCGTTCCAACAGGCATGTAAGTCAAAACAAGATGACTGATCACTGCCGTAATGTGGCAGAACAGAAAGAGGGTGAACAAGATAAACTTTTAAGGTGGCAGAATCTCTGCCGAGCGTAATGCTATTCACTGTTACCGACATTGTATTTTGTTTCAAGTATCCAATCGTTCTTCTCTTTGTACGATAGGATTTTCAGTGTATTTACTGGAGTCGTTGGACTCTCACTTTTTGACGGATCAACCAACTCGCATAAACCCCACTCTGAGATAAGATTTGCGATGGAGTTTCTCCTAGCAATATCTGTTTCGCTCTCATAGAAGTCTGATGGTTTGCCATCAAGTTTGAATAATTCTTTAAAATGTACGAGATAATATTTACCCTGCTTGTGAAGGATATGGCATGACTGGTAGAGTTTTTTCTCCCTCTTGGATGCTATACCTATGCGACTCAATGTCTCTCGAATCTTCAGAAAATCGTCAGGGTGCTTGAGTCTTATCTCGACAAAGGACTCAATAAGTTCCATATAATCCCTAATAAGATATTAGAGATAATCACTGTGTTATTTAGGTTTTTCCACCTTCTGACGATTTATACCACTCGAGTATCTCTTCTAATTGATCTTTTGATAGAATCTTGATCGCCTCTTTCGCTTTCTGATTTGAGTAACCAAAAAACTTCTTGACGCCATCAAGATATTTCGATACACTACGTTTCTGCCATTTACCCCATCTCTTTTTCGGACGAAGACCATGGTACAGATAATCGTACTGCCACCTTGAGGGAATATCTGGATGCAAGTTCATCTGATTAGCAGGGAGAACAGTCTCCTCATGCATCCCCAGACTACGGTTGATTATGAAAGGGGAGTACGCACGTTCGTACAACTCCCCCTCGTCACCTGTCAGTAGGTGTCCACCTGTCTTATCATTCAGATTTCCTACCATCTTGAAAGGTGATGGTTTACTCATCAGCAACCTTTTCAGCGATTTTATTTATCATGTCATCCATGGGTGGATGCTCATACTCTCCCCAGTTGTCGAAATGATAGTTCCAGTTAGCAGGGTTTGTCTCGCTTCCCTTTGAAAGTACAGAGATTCCTGACACATAGGAAAATCCTGCACCTTTGAGGAAGTCTACAAATTTGCCACAGATTTCTGGGAGTGACTCAGCAGAAAAACTCATAGAGATTTCGTTACCATCTATATCAGTCTGACTGAACTCATAAGTAGGGTGTTCATAGTATTCTGTCATTTTAATCCTTAAACTTACAGTCACTCATAATCTCAATAAGACATGCTGTCAGATTTAGATCTTGATCAGGGACAAAAGCAGATTGATATTGATACTTTGCCATGTGCAAGACCATCTGTGGAATAGCAGAGGAAGTTGGATCGAGTGCCTGATAAAATTCATCATATAGTTTTCTGTAAAGGGAACTCATTTCCACATCTGAATTATCTGATACCCACTTGCGCACTACCTTAAAGTTACGTTCACGCATAGCAGGGATCAAATCCTGTGTATTTAGTTCCTGTATTTGAGCGAGGATACCAGTATCGATTCTCCCTCCGATACTGTATCGTTGTATTTCGTTAAGTGTTCGTCGAAAATCAGGGAAGTATTTCATCACTACTTCAGCGATGACCTTCTTGTCCTCGACCTCAATGTTTTCTTCCTGACAGATATTCATTACCCGATTCATCATGCCTGCGCATAGAGTCGCCTTCTCTTTGTTAGAGATTTTGAAATCGACTACGGTCGTCCGACTGTGTAAGGGTGGGATCAGACGATTCTTAAAATTACAGGTCATCACAAAAGAGCAGGTCGCGGCAAACTGCTCAATAAATGCTCTCAGTGCTGCCTGCGCATCTGGCGTAAGGTAATCTGCCTCATCTAGGATTAGACATTTTCGTTGGTCAGTCATAGAGACTGTGGAACAAAATCCCATCATCTTCGTACGAAGTGTATCGATACCTCGCTCCTCAGAACAGTTTATGAACATGACATCGTATCCAAGTTCGTTACATAGGGCACGGGCGACTGTAGTCTTACCGATACCTGCACCACCTGACAAAAGCAGGTTTGGCATTTTACCCTGCGTGCAGAACTCCTTGAACACCTTTTTTAGGTGCTCAGGGAGGATACATTCATCAATAGTTTGAGGTCGATACTTTTCTACGTAGAGAATGTTTTTGTCCATTACGATCCAAACGTGGAGGTGGCCTCAGTCGCAACAAAGTATTTGTACTTGTCTGACCCTGAGGTAAATCGTCCGATACCTTTGGAAGAGATTGATACGTTATAGTCGGTCGTAATCAGTTTGAGAGACTCGACTTTGTAAACCATTTTGCAGGTCACATCAGAGGTAGTACCCAAAGGCACCTCCATAGATGATGAGGAAGTATTGTTGAGATCCTGTACGGATGCAACAAACTCAGCACCTGGGTTTCCGATGAAGACGACCTCTGGAAGACTGAGAGTCGCCGATGCTTTACGAATCTTCTCGAGATTGTCAGAGGACAATACGAAGTTCACCTCGGCATCGGGGAACTGTATTTCCTTTTCTGGTGGCTTGACTACGAGAGACTCGTCGGCACAAGTGTAGTTTATGGATGTACCAGTAAACTGCATCTTGACCTGCTTATCATTCATCTCAAGATCAGCACGATCAAACATTGACATCGCACCGATGAACTGATTGAGATTGTAGATAGCAAAACGTGTAGGGATGGTTTCTTCAATCCGTGCCTCAGCAAGAATCGACTTATTCACTGCGACAGTGCGCATTCTATTGCCCTCCTCAAAAACGATCGACTCGTTAATGGTGGAGAAGTTTTTCAATATAGATACTGTTTCATCACTTAATTTCATAATGTATCGCCTTTCTTAAAAGCATAGTGGTACACAAGTACCAGATAGTGCATCGCTTTGAGTAAATCTTTCGGGTTTTTGCCATCCTTTTTTCCAAATCGAATAAGATATTTTATAGCACAACCTCGAGCGAAATCCTCGCTGATGCCGATGGAATCAAAGACATCCTGTATCTGAATGTCTTTTTCAACGTCAACGTAGTGTTGACCATACGTGGACTCGATATAGGTTTCGAGTTCCTTCAGTATTTCAAGTTCGTTGTATTTGAAGTTTACGGGTATCGACTCACCCTTTTTTCTTTTTAGCATTCTTTTTCTCTGGTGGAGGAGGAGCACCCTCGTTTGCTTTTGCCTCTGCTTCCATTGCCTCTTTCTTCTTCCATTCAGGCATCGGAGTCAGTGAGAAAAGTTCTTCATTAGCCATTTTCTGTGCACCTGGTGCCATCGCTGCTGGCGTTCCAGGAAACTGTTGTTTACCAGAAGGATCTTTTACATTTGGCAGAGTGCCATGCTGTTTCAGATGCATCTGACGACCCTGAATCTCAGCGATCGCTCCCATATGACCTTCGAAAATATATGATCCTATATGGCGTAACTGAATCCAAGGACAGAACCAAACATCAACACCCATTTTCCTAACCATCTGACAGAAGAGATAATCTTCTGATAGGTATCGATCAGTCCCGTTGGTTGCTTCAGGTGGTAGCCACTCAGCATTATCAATAAGAGTATCAAAGTATGCGTGTATGTATCTCGATCCATCAAAGTGCTCCGATCTGTTGTGGTCTGGTCGATATTTAAATCTAGGATATGCAGTTCTAAACTCTTCAAAAACTGATCGGTGGATAAGAAGGAATCCTGTACCTGCCTCCATGACCTTGACAGGTTCTGACAGTTTCACCTCGTTACCATCCTCAGTAGAAGGATTGAAAACAAAATCACCTGTAAATCTTTTCAGAATATCTGGATTACCGTTATTGTCATCTACTACGCCAAGTTGTGTAGCAGCATAGATTTGCTCCCATGCAATAGTCTTTTTCGTGTAGGGAGCACCGATTACCCTCCTATCATCTTTTCCGGGACCTGCCAAAGCAAGCATGGCAAGAGCATCGCGAGGGTCGAAGTGAATATCAGCATCAATAAAAAGCATGTATTCAAGAGGTTTTCCATCATTGTCTTCCGATCGTAAGAATTCGTCAACTAAGTAATTTCGAGCACGTGTAATCAACGACTCGTTAAAAATGTAGTAAAATCTATGAGGAACTCCCTGCATGCCGAGGAGCATCGCCAAATCGATACATGCCTTAGCATACATACCATGACAATTCCCTCCATACATCGGAGTACAAATCATCATAGACTTGCCACCGAGTGTAGATTTATCAAGTTTTATTTCCATTCACACCTTTCATTATGAATTATCATCAGCAATGAGTATAGCTGATTCTAAAGGATTTGTCAAGTTTTTACTGGAATCGTACGGAGCATAGATGTAATGCTTTGAGGATTTGCAATGAGACGTTATCCCACCGATCTTAGAGATCAGACCACACACCTGACATTTATATAGTTTATTGGCAGATCGTTTACCACCTGCCCGTTTCGCTTCTTTGGTGAACATAATATAAGTAGATTAGGGCAGGTACCCAACACCTGCCCCTGTCGATCGACGTAGTATTTAGTGGACTTAAAATGGAATATCTTCCGTACCTGCCTCTTCGTCTGTAGGACTTACGGACTCTTCATCCGTATGTAATCCTGAATCGATTTTTTCGTACAGTTCTGAAAATGACTGTCGAGTCACGTCGTCGAATCGATTGATACAGAGATTGATCGCCTTCATTTTATCATTGAAAATCGCGAATGCTCTGACAATATGTACCAGTCGTCGAGTAGCAATCAGTTCGTCGATCGCTCCCTCGTTAAAAGTCACTCTGGTAATATTCGCCCAGTCGACCAGTTTTTCTGCAAAGTCTGCGTCTACTTTACCGACGGACTCCATATGGTTTAATACCATTTTGATTTCCATGCCTTTGGATGGATACGGTTGCTCGAATGTAATCGGGAATCGGTCGAGGAATGCCTCGTTGTGGATATTAGTACCGATGTATCGACCATCCTCGCTACCCTTACCTTTGGTATTGGCAGTCGCTACGATATTGAATCCGTTTTTCGGATAGACGTAGGTATTGATTTTCTTGATGAATAAAGGTTTACCTTCGAGTACGGACTGCAGAGCCATAATCTTGGAACTGGCCAAGTCGTATTCGTCTAAAAGAAGGACTGCACCTCGCTTCATCGCAGTCGGGACGGGACCATCCTGCCAGACAGTTTTGCCGTCGATTAAGACGTAGTGTCCGAGCAGATCGTCCTCGTCAGTTTCAACGGTAAAGTTGACTCTGACGCATTCTTTGTTGAGTCGTGCGCAACTCTGCTCGACTCCAAAAGTTTTACCGTTACCAGAATGGCCAGTGATGACCATCGGGTAGAACATGTTGGATTTTAATACCGAGTGGATGTCTCGGAAGTTACCCCAGGCAACAAATTCTGGAGATTTGACAGGTACAAGATTATCGCCAGCGACGTCGAGTGTCTCGGCAGTTGCTTTGACTGTGGTTTCATTCTGTACAGTAGGTTGATCTATGGAATCAATCGCCGATGTATTAGCGAAACACCATTTTCCTCTGCCTGCTTTAAAGGTATTTACCTTATCCCAACTCAGTGGGGAGATTCCTACCTCGGTTCTGTATTCCCAGAACTCTCTAGCAGAGACTACGCGATCTTCAAACTTCTCGCGCATAATTTTCAGGAATTCACTGTTCTCAACTTTTTTGTAACGTGTAGCCATTCGACCTCTTTTGGTTGGCGTTAATCATTTCTCATTTTGTAACTATAGTTTACCACATCTAAAAGCAAATGTCAAGCGAAATCATGCGATTTGTTCAATAAAGTTTCCTACCAAGAATCTTTGCTTCAGGCGATTTTTATTCATTGACCGAAATGCATTTTTTACCGATCCTATTTTCGCTCCCTCTCCTACTGACACTCCCTGGAATTTTTTCTCTGCGTCATCTTTAATACGAAATGATCTACTGAGTATCGTATAGATTCCGTCAATTCCGTCGTCGTCAGTGCGGTACCAGCCATTTTTACGAATATCATCTTTGAGTACCCACTGATTTATATTTGCTTTTTCTGCATTTATCAGATCTACTCGGTTAATAATATTCATGTAAATAGTATTGGATCCTGTTGCTTTTTTATACAGTTCGATATACTTTTTAGTTTGATGCCAACCCTGATGCATGTATCTTTTTGCCTGACGATTATTGATACAGACCTGAGTATTAGTAGGGCGATGTTTTATATAAATAGTATCGGTTCCTACTGAATAATACCCGTACTCTCCGAATGGATTTATTTTATTGCCACCGTATCTATTTCGTCTCTCTGCCTCGTGCATATCGGTTTTCCAGTATCTATTACTGCAGTGTGAATCTCCGTCAGTCATAAATACTGTATTTACAATATCCAGATTATATTTTTTACGGAAGTTATTCGCTAAATTAATACCGTTAAGTATCGCCTCGTTCAGTGGCGTTCCGCCCATCGGAATCAGTTGTACTCCGTAGTTTTGATATTCGATCAATGCTCTAGCGATTTTCTGAAAATCAGAAGAAGACTGTCGATCGGTAAAAAGTTCGTAGAGACAGCAGGAGGTATCGAAGGACTGATCTTTTTCCTCAAAATTAATAAATCCCTCTGATCTCCTCATGGCAAAATGTCCGAATTTGACATCTGGTTTATCCCATTCGTTACGCATTATTTGTCCGAGTTTATGCTCGGATCCGTTTGTAAATCCGTAGATTCTGTAGGGGATTTTTACCTGACGACAAAACATCGCCATCAGTACGGACTGGGCGATTACGTCCTGTATAATACCATTCATGGATCCAGAAAAATCTATGTAGAAAATCAATCCATGATTTTTGCCCTCTGGCGTATGTAAAATAGATTTGAAAATCTTATCGTCGATCTGGTATTTATAGAGTGCAGAAGTATTCAAGATTCCTGTCTGCGCGATTTTTGCTCGCTTAGACATTTTGGCAGATTTGCGCATCTCAAATTCTTTAATCATGTAGGAAATAATCGGTTTATTGACCTGATTAAATTCCTCTAATGATTTATACTGAGACTGACCCCAGTTGTACCAACCTCTCTGGTAATGTTCTTTACGGTGCTCGACCTGTGCCTGTGCACCAGGGAGCATTCTGTCTATGACAGTTTTGTAATCGCAGACAAAAAGATCTGGATCGAGATTTGGTACGTTTATGTAATGGAAGTTACCTACGATATCGCTCTTGACGAGATCTTTTTCGTTGGCTCGGAAATGTCTATCGGTAATAGATTCCTGAGTTACCGAGTGGTCCTCATTAATCCAAGACCCTCCTTGAGATCCAGTGTATTCTGAATCATCCTCGTCGTCAGTTTCCTCGTCATATTCCTCGTCTCCTTGACCGTCACCCTCTTCGTCGCCCGACTCTCCGTCGATGCATTCCGATTCTGTTTTAGGTAAATCAATATCGGGATCTGCGTCAGTTCCTCCGACATCATCTCCATGGTCGTATAGCATCTCCTGGAGGTCTGTAGTCGCCTCCTCATCCTCGGCGTATGCCCAGAGATCCTCTACCAGATCGAGTACGTCATCCCAGGATTCCAGGGTAGAACCTCGCTCGATGAACTCCTGCTCGTTAGGTTTGAATTGAATATTCAGAGCAAGACCGCATTTGAAATAAAGATTGAATCGGTCGATCATTGACAGTTTACTACAGTCTGCTCCCTTGACACCGAAAAAGTCCTGATCCATCAGTTTGTGGTAGCCACGTATCATATTGTTACGACCACCTGGATACTTACGTTTGATCTTTTTCTCGATTCGAGCATCCTCGACTACGTTGAGGAATCCTTTATATCGAGGACCTCGATCATTGTCGTTGGAATGAAAACCATCTTCTGGGGTATAGAGTGCGTGACCTACCTCGTGTAGAACGAAAAGGTCATAGACGTCACCTGTCATCTCTTTGAGTACAGGCAAATATAATATCCGTCGTTTTGGATCGAATGCCGCAGTGGACATCGAAGGATCGTGGACCACCTCGATGCCCTCCTGGGCTAGTAGTTTTGCTAGATTGGATTTTACGTCAGACATTTGCGACTCCTATAATTTCTCATTTTGTAACTATAGTTTACCTGATTCCATCGCAAATGTCAAGCGAAAAGTTTAATTACTTACAGGAAATTTTCCTGTTACGCCATCAACGTAAAACATCATGGTCTCTAGTTCAGGTCTCTTTACGACACCTTCAGGCACTTTTTCTCCATCCTGTTTTGTGAATCCTGCAGAGAATGGATACCACTCATCCATCTCATCGTTGATCCAGTTCATTTTGATAGTCTCAACTTTATTGACTACCTCGCCAGGTACATTTTTACCCCATGGCGATAGGCCAACACAGTTTTCTTTCAGACCCCAGTTCCATCTCTGACCTACGGTAAGTTTGCCTTCACTGGCGAGATCAGCAATATGTTTGTAGAGTACGTTCCAGTTAAACATCATACCTGTTGCGTACCGATTTGGACCGAAGTCTCCCATAGGAGCATCATTACCCATGCTCCAGATATTACCTCGCTTTTCAGCAAGTACTACGACACTAGGCGAGTCTGTAGTTGTGAATAAGACATCGTTGCCCTGGTCGGCTAGTACCTTCGCGGCATCCATATCTTTGGGTGGATCAAACCAACTGTTAATCCAAACGATTGAGACTTGGATATTTGGGTTTACAGATTGTGCACCGAGAGTCAGTGCGTTAATGTTACGTATGATCTCAGGGATAGGGTGAGATCCTACTACGCCAATTTTACCATTTTTGGTCAGCATCCCTGCGGCAATACCTGAGAGATATCGTGCTTGGAAAGAGTGGCAGACGTAGTTGTCGAAGTTGCGATCGTTACCTTTATATCCTGTAGCATGCAGGTAAAAGGTCTTCTTATCTCGACCAGCAACCTTTGCCATTGATTCCATAAAACCGAAGGAAGTGCCGAAAACAAGATCATGTTTTCGACCGAGTTTTTTGAAGACTCTCTCGGAGTCTGCCTCGGATACAGATTCTACTCCCTCAACTTGGTATCCATGCTTGGTGAGAGATTGGAATCCCTGATCATGGCGCATTGACCATCCCCCGTCATTCTTCGGGCCAACCAAGACGTACCCGATCGAGGGTTTCCCTGCCACGGCAGTACCTGCCATAAAGGTCAAGGCGATTAAACATGTCAGAACCTTTTTCATCATTTACCTTTCGAAAAATACTGTTAATGTTTGGGAGTGAGCACGACATTCATTTCCGACTCCTCCCCAGTTTGAGTTACCGATGCCTGGACGAACTGTCCAAGCACTATTACCACATGAGCAATCACCTGACGTGCCGACAGCGATGCTCATGCCTGCTCCACATATCCCAACATTCCATTTTTTCCCATCGCACATGTAAAATGCGTTGCTGTTTTTCTGCTTATACAGATTGATGATGTTGTTGGGTTCTGTGCAAGTCGTGTAGTTATCAGGATTACCTATTGAAATATTGTCCCATCCTTGGTCGACTGTTATATTGTCCCAGAAGGCATCGTAAGAGGCGACTTGCTGGGTAGTTGCTCTTGAGTTTCTCGTGAAATTGTCTGACCATCTGGCGACTGTTGTTGTGACTTCTGTTGTTTCGTTATCGACTGTGCAGTTATCCTTGCACGTTTCAGTCTCATTGTCTTCCGGTGTAACCAGAGTGATAGGATGATCAGTATTGAACACAACAAGAATACTAACAGTGATGGTATTAGTGCTGGGATCTGTGACGATAACAGACTTGGAAGTTCCTCGCTCATACCACTCGGGGTAGGGGGCAAGTATTGATTCGTATTTGACAGTGAAGTATTCATCTAAGGGGACTAGGATTCGGGTGGCTGAGTTGACCAGAGTACCTTTGGAGTACTCTGGGTCGGAAGAAGTTACAATGGTTACGGTCTCGGTAGTAGGTGCTTCCCTGAGTGCGGATCTTTCAGAGTAGTCTGTGTAGGATATCTCTAGTTCGCTATGTGGGTCTGTATAGCAACTACTTAAGATTAGCCCGAGACCGATCAATACAGAACTGCATTTTATCAATCTTCTTTTCGCAGTACTTAATTCTGCTTTTATCCTTCGTAAGATTTTTTTCATGATTCCAATGCTCTAAGGTTTTCTCATGTCGAGAGATTGCCTTTGTGATTCTTTCTCTTCTTGCTGGACTCATACGGTAAACCATGATGGAGTGTTATTCAGGCGATCCCACTTAGCGAAGGATCGTTTTTCATTACGATAGTAGTTTCTGTATGCTTCTATTGTATTCTCAGTCTTACAGTAGTCTGGCATACATTGTGGTGGATCTTCCCAGAAACGATACTGGTCGATCTTTTGAGGTGTCTTATCCAAAAAGTTATTTAGTTTACGGAAGGTTAGATGTTCTGAGTTGTAACGATTCGTAAACTCTGTACATAGATGTCGCCAAAAATCATGTGCCCACTGATAGTTCGTTTTAGTCTTGCGAACCCAGATGTTTGACGGGTGATTAATATGAGATGCTTTGTATAAAATGTTGTCTGCCTTTGGATCTGGGTGACGCCAACGTTTGATACGACGATTGTTGGCAGTACGGTCAGTCCATTGTTTGCCGTCAAGAAGACGATGCGCAGTCGATAGTAACTGCGCAGTCTCGATGACCATCTT
>VTLG01004941.1_pt1 | contig 11743 bp, 15 predicted proteins | sample 4694571 | NCBI WGS metagenome assembly VTLG01 (sample SAMN12604809, study PRJNA352737) | marine metagenome | biome: ENVO:00000447; feature: ENVO:00000209|ENVO:00000569|ENVO:01000036; material: ENVO:00002151; isolation source: viral sequences binned using virsorter ... | reverse complement strand
TCTAATACTGGAAGAATCGATGAATACCTTCGTAATGTAAAACTAGATCGTATGGCTCAATTACCTGTACCTTTATTTGGTATGGGGCCCGAAGATGATCTATTCACTGATTTTGATATGCACCCTAATGATATGAATATCAAGATCTATCAAGCTGGAGAGAAGAATGGATTTAGTAATGAATACTTCAATGAAAGGTTGGAGATTACTACATCACATGCCATAGAGAAATCTGTGCCTGGAAAAGCTCTCAAATGGATTGTAAAAGAAACTAATACAGATAAAACTATTGGATTCTGTAGGTTTGGATCTCCTACTATCAACTCTAAACCTAGAAATGATTGGTTAGGAAATGTTCCAGAGCTAACAATATTCAATCGACACGCTATCATGGGATTTATTATTGTTCCCACTCAACCATTTGGGTATAACTATCTGGGTGGTAAACTTTTAGCAATGTTATGTTGTTCTCATCTTGCTAGAGAGACACTAAACAAAAAGTACAATGCAGATATTTGTTTATTTGAAACCACATCATTGTATGGTACAACCAAATCATCATCACAATATGATGGATTGAAACCATATATGAGATATAAGGGATTGACCGTAAGTAACTTTACGCCCCTCATACATGATTCTATTTTCCAAGATTTAAACAAATGGTTTACTGCAAGGAACAATGATAAGTGTTTGGTGAAAGAAGATGCCTCTAGTAGAAAACTAAAGATTCAAACAAAGATGATATCTGTTATCAAAAAATGTTTGAATGATCCCGAAAAGATCAAACAATTCAATGACGCTATTCTTTCTGCAAAGGATCTTACTCAACAGAAGAGATTCTATATGTCAACCTATGGTTTTAAAAACTCTAGGGAAGTTATTCTGGGAGAACAAGATACTCCTATCAAAGCAGATAACTATGACAGGTTTGAAGTTGAAGAGATTATCAAACACTGGAAGAAGATGGCTACAAAGAGATTTGCCAAACTCAAGAATGAGGGAAGACTAAGGACTAAATTAGAGACTTGGAATACTAACCCAGATGAGATAGACATTATTAGATAATATGCCAGATTTAAAAGATTGGTTGAACTCTATCAACTTAAATAAACAGGATATTACTGTGGATGATCCACAGACTATCAAGAAATATGCTCCCTTCATAATCAACAAGTGTATGTCTGCACATCTTGATTGTATCATGTTTGCCAATGAAATGAACCTAAATCCACACTTGGCAAAAGACCTTCAATATCAATTTTATCTAAATAGTATTAGGAAAAAGAAGAGATTCTCTCCGTGGCTCCGAAAAGATAAGATCAAGAACCTTGATGTTGTCAAATCATACTATGGTTATAGTAATGAGAAAGCAATTCAAGCACTCAAGATATTATCTAAAGAGCAGTTGAATTACATCAAAACGAAAATTGACGTTGGAGGTACAACATGAGTGGGTTTGTAGAACCTGAGATCGAGTGGTCACAAGATCAGATGATTGAGGTCACATTAAATGAACCAGATGATTTTTTGAAAGTTAGAGAAACTCTCACTAGAATTGGTGTAGCTTCTAGAAAAGAGAAGAAGATATATCAATCATGCCATATTCTTCATAAGCAAGGTAGATATTATATCGTTCACTTTAAAGAATTATTTGCGTTAGATGGAAAGTCTGCAAACCTTTCTATCAATGATGTTCAACGCCGTAATAGAATCATTACTCTACTCTCTGATTGGGGATTGATTACTATTGTAAATTCAGAAATGATAAAGGACGTTGCTCCTCTAAATCAAATCAAAGTTCTCTCGTTCAAAGATAAAGGCGATTGGACTTTAGAAACCAAATACAACATAGGTAAGAAGAAAAAAGTAGTGCAAACGTCACCAAGTGCTTTTGTAAAAGCAGACTGACGGTTATTACCAAGATCAAATGGGGGTTTATACGACCCCCTTTTTTTGTGTTTTGTGGTTAAATAGTAGTGTCGCCGAAAGGGACACACAACTACACTCGCTTATTTAAGGAGAACTATGAACACATTAGCACAGTATCACGCTGCGAATTTGCCTGATCTTATGGATAGGATCACAAAGAATTCAATTGGCATGGATGATTATCTAAACGCATTTTTTAATTTTGATAATGCAACCGCAATACAGAATTATCCACCATATAACTTAATTAACATAAACAATGTTGAGTCTAGGCTAGAGATTGCACTAGCAGGGTTCAGTAAAAAGGATGTCAAAGTCTATACAGAATATGGCAAACTTATAGTTGAAGGAATGAAAGAGGCAAAGGACGACTCTGAATACGTCCACAAGGGATTGGCTCAAAGAAACTTCACAAGACATTGGACTTTATCAGAGGACACGGAAGTCAGAGAGGTTCAATTTAAAGATGGACTTCTTACGGTTAAACTAGGTAAAGTAATTCCAGAACATCACGCTCGTAAAGACTACCTATAAATAATAGTAGTTCGAGATGGATCAACCCTCTTAACGGAGGGTTTTTTTATTATGATTATATGGCAAGCAAATAACATTATTCCAGAATCTCTGAAATCTATTATCTTCAAAAGGATAGAAGAGAATCATACCGACAAGAAAAAATTTTACACATCATACGTTGAAGGCTTTGGATCAACAACCTTCTCGGATATATTAGTTCCTTACTATGCAGAAATAGTAGACGGAATTATGAAAGACTTAGGCATGTTCAAAAGAAGTAGATATTATTATAATCTATGGGTGCAGATGTATAATTCTGAAACTGATACTCATGGCCCTCATTCTCATTTTGGTGGTACAGAAATAATATCTTTCACTCATATACTTAATTGTTCTGAACAGAAATGTTTTTACTTTCTAGATAATGATGATAATAAAATATATCCTGATCAAAAACAAGGGGACATATTGGCATGGCCCGCATGGCTTATGCATGGTGTAGATAAAGTCAAAGATGAGTCTTTAAATAGACTAGTCATCTCAGGCAATATAGCATTGAAAGATTATTATGGTGGAAATACAGATACCTCAGTGACCTCTACTGATGATGGCAGTGGACATGTTACATGGGATGTGATAGAATAGTAAAATGATTGATTATCTATTTCCTACTACTGTATATCAGGCAGATTTAGATACGCCCGATGATGTGCATGTGGGTATGGTAAGTTATATTGATAAATTTTATAATAAAAATGTACAGCACGTTGGTTTTGTTCCAAGTTTTACTGGAGAGATACTCGGTGACTCTCAAATATCATCAGAACCAGAGTTCTCTTGGGTAACAAAACAAGTATCATCTCATCTCAAAAAATACATAGAGGAGTTGGGTGCCACATTAGAACCAACTGATATCCACCCAGGCTCAGACATATACGTTCCGCAATCATGGCCCATAGTATGTGTTAATGGTGGTGGAGTTGGGTATCACAATCACTGCCAATCACACTTTAGTGCAGTGTTTTATGTTAGAACAGAGAAAGATAATGAGACAGGTCAACTAGTGGTTTATTCTCCAGAACCAAATACTTTATCTGGACTACCTATATTCCATGTCACACCAACATATGGCAGTTCAAGGACAAGATACTATAACGCAGTTCAAAATAGATTAGTAATTTTTCCGTCCACTTTGAATCATGAAGTCAGAGAGTATCATGGTATAACAAATAGATATTCAATATCATATGATATTTTAATTACTACTAGAAAAGAGTCTGGTAATTTTTGTTTAGTGAACCCAAGTAGATGGATAAAAATTTAAAGTACAATCATTTGCCTGGGCTTACTGCTCCATTTGAACCTCAAGTATATGAGTGTCCGTATCATGATCAGATACAGTTACCACTTATTGATTGGGTAGAAGAAAAGGCAAGTCTTATGATAGGTGATGATACCAAATGCTTCAGAACACCTCCACAATCAGGCGATAAAAGAGATATTACAGAGCACAATGTATTGTTTGATTGGATAGAATCTCTTATTGTGGAATCTGTTCATGAGTTCTGTAAATGGACTAACTCTGCATACAATGTTAGTCCAGAATCCTGTAAGAAATTTAAGATTGCTGATTACTGGGGTATGTTATATGGTGATGGTTACGGAACTGTGCCACATAATCATTTTCCCTTTGCTTTATCTTTTGGATATTACCTTAGAACTCCAAATGGATGTGCTCCTTTAATTATAGATGAACAATCCATACAGGTTACAGAGGGTAGACTAATAGTATTTGGTGGACATCAAACACATTATGTGCCAGACTCAGATATATCTGGTAGGTGCATGATAGCTGGAGATATATCCTATGGTGAGGTAATAAATTGGTAGAAAACATTAAGATTGTAGTACATTATACTTATTGTCAAGATCTCCTAACATAAATATGTTACAGGAGGTTAAGAGAAATGTTTAACATTAAATTTACATTGGAACATCCATTAGTTCCAGAGTTCGATCCAGAAATCCACGATCCAGATGAGGTGTTTGCACTTCTCTGCTACCGAGGAATTCATTACGCCAAGTGGTGTAACATCAAGATACTCTTTCAATAATACACAGGGGGTTGACAGACCCCCTTTTTTATGTCATAATATATTTGTTGGACGCAACATGGGAGTGACTGAATAAACTTACTGGCAACCGCTGGTTAAGGTGATGAGACACAGGTGGTGCTGCTGCAGCGATGCAGAACCGATCAACCAATCGGGTCTCAGGCAATGACGTATTTACTACTGTAGTAATGCCCGTTATTTGTTGGTACACAGGAATCCAACCTCCCTCTTTCTTTTAAGACCTAAGATGCAACTGAGAAGTGGGGCAGATGGTCTTTCATGCGGATGTCGTATAAAAGTATTACGACAGGTTTCCAACTTGTAAACGATGGTGCAATACCATCCATCCGCTTTATGAAATAAATAAGATGACCGTTAAACTTGTTCTACTAAAATCTAACGAAGAAGTAATAGCAGATGTAAAAGAACTTGTAGATGAGAATGATAAGCCCATCTTCGTAGTTTTGGAAAATGCTTACTGTTGTAAGTTGGTTGAAGACCCTGTTTTACTTACTGAGGGAAATGAAGATACAGAAACTAAGTATAGTGTTCAGTATTATCCTTTCATGCCTTTATCTGATGAAAAGAAAATATCAATTGATCCTAGTTGGGTTGTTGCTATAGTGGAACCAAAAAAGATGGTCAAAGAATCTTATGAGGCAAGAATGAATGGAACAGGAAATTAAAATACTTGCATTAGTAAATGGTGATGTATTGATATCTGGAGTAGAGGAAATTGCAGCTCTAGATATTGGTGATCCCAACTGCAAGATGATATCTCCATATAAAATAGTCGGAAAAGAAATGTCGCCTTGGTTGGGTGATGTAACTGATGATGTTGACATTATGATATGTTCTGATAAAATATTATCATTGGTTGAACCACATAAATCATTGGTGGATACCTACTTGAAGTTAGCTACTAAAGAATGAAGTTTTATACAAATGTTTTCCAGATCGGCAACAGTATGTTGATCAGAGGATATGACAATGGAAGACATTTTGAAGACAGGGTTGATTTTCGCCCTACTTTTTATGTACCATCAAAAAGAAAAAGAAGTAAATGGAAAACACTTGATGGTCAATTAGTAGATCCTATCAAACCAGGCACAATAAAAGATTGTAGGGAGTTTATAGATAAGTATTCACAGGTACAAAATTATAATGTATATGGTAATGAACGATATGTTCATCAATATATTTCGGAAGAATATCCAGAAGATGAGATCGTATTTGATCTAAACAAAATTAAATTAGTTACTATTGACATCGAGGTTGCCGCAGAGAATGGGTTTCCCGATGTCTTTAATGTTGCGGAAGAATTGCTGTTAATCACAGTACAAGATTATAGTACAAAAAGAATTATTACTTTTGGATCAAGACCATATGACAAAGATCCAAATAGAAAGGATCACATCTATATTGACTGCCATAGTGAAGAAGGATTGATCACTAAGTTTGTAGATTGGTGGACAAAGAATACGCCCGAGGTTATCACAGGGTGGAACTGTGAGATGTATGATATACCTTATCTATTGGGCAGAGTGGAAAGACTTATGGGAGAGAAGTATGCAAAGAGATTTTCTCCTTGGGGTATTGTAAGAAAGAATGAGATCACTATTGCTGGTAGAGCCAACATTGTATATGACATTGCAGGCATTTCAGTAATTGATTATCTCGACCTATACAAAAAATCCCCTGCAACTCCAAACCAAGAGAGTTTTAGATTGGATCATATTGCTATGATGGAGTTGGGTCAAAAGAAATTAGATCACAGTGAGTTTGATACTTTCCGTGAGTTCTATACTGGTAATTGGCAAAAGTTTGTAGATTATAATATCGTTGACGTTGAATTGGTTGATAGACTTGAGGACAAGTTGAAACTAATTGACCTATGTTGTACTCGTGCCTATGACGCAAAGATTAATTTTACAGATGTTGCTTTCCAAGTTCGTACATGGGATGCCATCATATACAATTATTTAAAGAAGAAACATATAGTTATCCCACAAAAGGATCGTAATAAGAAAGATGAGAAGTATGCTGGTGCATATGTGAAGGAACCTAAGGCTGGTAGATATGAGTGGGTAGTATCCTTTGATCTTAACTCACTATATCCGCATTTAATTATGCAGTATAATATCTCACCAGAGACTCTACAAGATACAAAACATCCAAGTGCAACAGTAGAAAGACTATTGAATCAAGTGGAATCATTTGAATTGTACAAGGACTTTGCTGTATGTGCTAATGGTGCAATGTATAGTAAGGAGAAGAAAGGCTTCTTACCTGAGTTGATGGAGAAGATGTACAAAGAACGTGTCATCTTCAAGAAAAGAATGATTAAAGCAAAGAAAGCATATGAAAAGACACCAACAAAAGAACTTGAAAAAGAAATCGCAAGATGTAACAATGTCCAGATGTCTAAGAAGATTGCTCTCAACTCTGCCTATGGTGCGATTGGTAATCAATACTTCCGCTATTATAAATTAGCAAACGCAGAAGCAATCACTCTATCTGGACAGGTATCTATCAAATGGATAGAGAATAAAATGAACAAAAAGATGAACACTATTTTAAAAACGGAGGGTAAAGATTATGTTATTGCTAGTGATACTGATTCTATCTATTTGCACATGGGTGATCTGGTCGAAGCTGTATACAAAGGGAGAGAAAAAACTACTGAAAGCATTGTCTCGTTCCTTAACAAGGTCTGTGAAGTGGAACTTGAGCCTTATATTGAAAGTTCTTACCAAGAATTGGCAGACTACGTTAACGCCTACGATCAAAAAATGATTATGAAGCGAGAAAATATTGCTTCAACTGGTATATGGACAGCAAAGAAAAGATATATTCTAAACGTATGGGATAGTGAAGGTGTAAGATATGAAGAAGCAAAGTTAAAGATCATGGGTATCGAAGCAATCAAAACTTCTACCCCTGCACCATGTCGTAAGTTTCTGAAAGATGCATTTAAAATATTAATGAATGGAACAGAGGATGATGTAATCGACTATATCGAACAGTGTAGAAAAGAATTCAAATCATTACCACCAGCTGAAGTTGCATTTCCTCGTACAGTTTCCAATGTAGAAAAATGGAAGTCCTCTTCTGACATGTATCTAAAGGGATGTCCTATTCATGTTCGTGGAGCGATCTTATATAATCACTGGACAAAGAAAAAAGAGATAGATCATAAGTATGCTTCGATTAATAATGGTGAGAAGATAAAGTTTTGTTATTTAAAAACTCCTAATTGGATGCATGAGAATGTAATATCTTTTATTCAAGACTTTCCTACAGAACTTGACCTAGATAAACATATAGATTATGAACTACAGTTTAGTAAATCATTCTTAGAACCTGTAAAGGTTATCCTTGATTGCATCGGTTGGGAGACCGAACGTAAGAATACACTTGATTCCTTCTTCTCATGACAAAATACATTGTATGCTGGACAGATAACGGCATATTCTCAGACTCACAGATGAAAGTCTTTGATAGTAGAGATCCAGCAAATTGGTTTGCCCAAAGTATACAAAAGCAGTATAATGATGTTAAGGTATACTTAGCACGGAAAGGAGAGTTTGATGACTAAGAAGAGAATACTTACTCTAGTCACAGGCGGTTTTGATCCTCTTCATAGTGGCCACATTGCTTACTTTGAGCAGGCAAGAGAACTTACCAATTATCTTGTAGTAGGATTAAACACCGAAGAATGGTTGACTAGAAAGAAAGGACAGTACTTTCAATCATGGAAGGAACGCGCCGAAATTATAAGACATCTAAACATGGTTGATGCTGTGATTACAGTAGAAGATGATGAACATGGTTCTGCTTGTAATGCCATCTCTGCATGTTTGGAGATTGCACAAACTGTAGTCTTTGCCAATGGTGGAGATCGTGGATCAGACAATACACCAGAGACAGATAAGTTCGGTAACGATCCGAGAGTTGAAATGGAGTTCGGTATCGGTGGAACCGATAAGAAGAACAGTAGTTCATGGTTGCTGCATAACTACTTTGAAAGACAGAGAAAACTGGTAGGTATCTAATGAATAATATAGGATTAGAAGTTGTATTCTGGACTATACTATCGGTATATGTCTTAGCTAAATTTGGAGTGTTCAAGAAATGAATTGTTGGCACTGCAACACCGAACTCATATGGGGGTCAGATTTCTCAGGAGAGGATTATCATTGTGAAGATGAGTACTCTATAGTGACTAATCTTTCATGCCCTAAGTGTGAGTCATTCGTTCAAGTTTTTTATCCGAATAAAGATGAGTGAGAAGAAAGAAATATTATGGGAACCTTGGCACTTTCCAAATATTGCTTTATACCAAACAAAGTTGACTGATGATGTCATGGATTATCTTTGGAACTGTATCTCACAGGCAGAAAAAGATAATGTTGATAACAGCAATGATTATAGTCACAGACTTGCTGGAAATATATCTGGTAGTTTAGGCTTAACGGATAAGGACAACTGGTTTCGAGATAAAATTGTAGGGCCACTTACAAATAAAATCATAAAAGAGGATTCCAGAAACTATGAACCTCCTGTAGAAATAGATGAATCTATTGCAGACAAATTGAAACCATCTTTAAAATTAAATTGGTGGGTCAACTATCAATATCAAACTGAGTTCAATCCAGAACATATGCATGATGGCATAACTTCATTTGTAATATGGATGAAAATTCCTACACACCATGAGGAACAACATAATTTGCCATTTCATTCTAAGGCTGCATCTGATTTTCAATTCACATACACAAATATATTAGGACATACTGTAGAGTATCCTATACATATGAACCCCGAAAGGGAGGGACTTATGATGTTGTTCCCATCAACACTACACCATCAAGTATATCCATTTTACAACACAGAAGAACCAAGAATATCAATCGCTGGTAATTTATTGTGGAATGTGGTAGAATGTAAACAAGACTAAATCATTATGGATTTTTTAAAAGAAATAGTAAAGGAGATTGGGGATGAGTACACCCAGCTCGCCTCAGAGGCAGAACAGATTGAAACTTATGTGGACACAGGTTCGTACATTTTTAACGGCCTTGTATCAGGCTCTATATTTGGCGGTGTATCTGGGAACAAGATTACTGCTATTGCTGGTGAGAGCTCTACTGGAAAGACTTTTTTCTCCCTCGCAGTGGTTAAGAACTTCCTTGATAATAACCCTGATGGGTATTGTTTATATTTTGATACAGAAGCCGCAGTTAATCGTGGACTATTGGAATCTAGAGGTATCGATCTTGAAAGACTTGTTGTTGTTAATGTGGTAACAATTGAAGAGTTTAGAACAAAAGCATTAAAGGCAGTAGATATATACCTTAAGTCAGAAGAATCAACTCGCAAACCATGTATGTTTGTGTTAGACTCTCTTGGTATGCTTTCTACTGAGAAAGAAATCAAAGATGCACTAGATGATAAACAAGTCAGAGACATGACTAAATCTCAACTTGTCAAGGGTGCTTTTAGAATGTTGACTCTTAAACTTGGTCAGGCAAAGATTCCACTAATAGTTACCAATCATACCTACGATGTCATCGGTTCTTACGTCCCTACAAAAGAAATGGGTGGAGGTAGCGGTCTCAAGTACGCAGCAAGTACAATCATCTATCTCAGCAAGGCTAAAGAAAAGGAAGGAACGGAAGTCGTTGGAAATATTATCAAAGCAAAGACTGCTAAGTCGCGTTTGAGTAAAGAGAATAAAGTAGTTAAGATCAGATTATACTATGATGAACGTGGATTAGATAGATATTATGGACTCTTAGAACTCGGAGAACTTGGTGGACTCTGGAAAAATGTCGCAGGCAGATACGAAGTCAACGGCAAAAAAGTCTACGGCAAACAAATTCTTGCGAACCCTCAAGAGTATTTTACCGAAGAAGTTATGGCGAAATTGGAGGAGATTGCCCGAGAAGAATATAGTTATGGATAAGTTCATTAGAACATATCCGATGCTTGCTGATGATGTATGTAAAACTTTGATAGATACATATCAATCTTCTACAAAAAAAGAAAGAATAGATAATTTCCTTACACCTCAGTTCACTCAAGTAAATTTGAATGAATTAAATGCTAAGGGGTATCAAAAATTTACACAACTTCTATGTTATAAAGTATTAGAAATAGTAAAGGAGTATAAGAAAGATTTACCACAGTACACTGAGTGGTTTCCAGAAAAAATATTTTTTGAGGAATTAAGAATCAAGAAGTATGAGCCAGGCACAGATGATCAGTTTCTTATTCATACAGATGTTCAAGATCATGAGAGCGCTAAAAGATATCTTGCCTTTTTAATCTATCTGAATGATGATTTTAAAGGAGGGGAAACTACATTTCCTTACAATAAATTGACAATTAAGCCAGAAACTGGTAAAGTATTAGTGTTCCCACCAACATGGCAGTATCCCCATAACGGATTGCCAGTTAAGTCAGGAAGCCCAAAATACATCATGAGTACATACCTTCATTATAATTAATGGAAACTATTGAAAACACTATCATTCAGAACTTGGTTACGAATGAGGAATATACTAGAAAGGTATTACCTTTTTTAAAACCAGATTATTTTGATAAGACGCATGAAAAGATAATCTTTGATGAGTGTGCTAAATTTATAGTTTCTTATGATAAGTGCCCTACAAAAGAGATACTAAGTATTGAATGTGAAAAGAGAAAAGATATAAATGATGATACCTATAAGGAGATAGTAACTTATCTAAATGATATTGAACCCACTCCTACCTCAGAAGATTGGCTTATAGATACTACAGAGAAGTGGTGTAAAGAAAGAGCAATCTATCTTGCACTGGTCGAGAGTATCTCTATTGCAGATGGACATGATATCAAAAAAGGTGTTGATGCCATCCCTGCCATTTTATCAGATGCACTTGCAGTTGGATTTGATAACCATGTTGGACACGATTACCTAGAAGACTACAGTGAAAGATTTGACTTCTATCACAGAAAGGAAGACCGAATTCAATTCGACCTCGATTTTTTCAATAAGATTACGAAGGGTGGCCTTCCAAACAAAACACTTAATATTGCTCTCGCTGGCACTGGTGTTGGTAAATCTTTGTTTATGTGTCATGTCGCAAGTAGTGTTCTACTCGAAGGTAAGAACGTATTATACATCACGCTTGAAA
>VTLG01002050.1_pt1 | contig 11743 bp, 5 predicted proteins | sample 4694571 | NCBI WGS metagenome assembly VTLG01 (sample SAMN12604809, study PRJNA352737) | marine metagenome | biome: ENVO:00000447; feature: ENVO:00000209|ENVO:00000569|ENVO:01000036; material: ENVO:00002151; isolation source: viral sequences binned using virsorter ... | reverse complement strand
TATACAAAGAACTGCTTTAGCTAACCAAGGTACGTCTAGTGAAGTAGCTACATTTACTATCAAACAATTCACATATGCTGATCGTGGTGTCGGAGATACTATAACTAATCCTATGCCAACATTTGTCGGAAAAAGGATTAATAAAGTATTATTCTTCCGTAATAGATTAGCAGTATTAGCAGGAGAAAATGTTATATTATCTAGACCCGGTACACTAGGTACACCGGACTTCTTTATAGAATCTGCTCTGACAGTATCAGCTAGTGATCCTATAGATATATCAGCTGCCTCTATGTTTCCGTCAGAAATTTTTGATGGCATAGAAATTAATGCAGGGCTTTTAGTATTTAGTACAAATCAACAATTTTTATTATCATCTGATGATACAGTTTTAAATCCTGATACAGCTAAGTTAAGGAGTGTATCTACCTATAATTATAATAAAGACGTACCCCCTATATCGTTAGGAACTACTTTAGCATATATAGATAACTCAGGTAAGTATAGCCGAATGAATGAAATGGCTAATACTGCTAGAGAAGGAGAACCGAATGTTGTAGAAGCAACTAAATTAGTCCCATCATTATTACCTAAAAATATTAATTTATTAACTAATTCTAGAGAAAACTCTGTAATTTTTGCTGCAAAATCTAGCTCTACAGATTGCCTTGTTTATGGTTATAAATATCTGACTGTTGGAGATAGAAGACAACAGCAAGCATGGTTTAAATGGAAGCTGAATAATCCAATTTTATATCATTTTATAATTAATGATGAGTACTATTATTTAGATACAGATAATTTCTTACAATGTATTAAACTTGTTCAAGCTGATACTGACCCAAGTACTACTTTTGATGATGTAAATTATCAACTACACATAGACAACCATACTACAGTTAGTGGTGGCAATTTTGATTCTACTACTAATCTAACTACTTTTAGTGGTGTTAGTTGGTTATCTGATGTTACTACACCTAACGGAGATTTAGTGGTTATTGATGAGGGTGGTACTCCCGGACCTACTAATGACCAAGGTAGATATGCTAAATGTACAGTCTCAGGTACAAGTTTTACTGTACCCGGAAATTGGCAGGGAGTAACATTACGTATAGGATATCTATATGAGTATCTAGTACAATTTCCTAGAATATACCCAACAAAAACAGAGGGAGAAAAATCTATAGCCGATGTCACTTCATCACTTATAGTACACAGAATTAAACTCCACTTTGGTAAAATAGGTCTATACGAAACTACACTTGAACGTATAGGTAAAGATGATTATACAGAAGTATACGAGTCAACAATTCTAGACTCTTATAATGCCTCAAGAGCACCTTATTTAGAAGAGTATATAAAGACTATACCTATTTACGAGAAAAACGAAAACGTAGATATTAAACTTAAATCGAGTCACCCAGCTCCAGCTACCCTACGAGCTTTGGCATGGGAAGGAGATTATTCACCAAGATTTTACAGACGTGCCTAATTACATACACCCAATTACATTGGAGGCTGCTACAGAAGTGGCCTCTAATCTCCGTCCAGATGACCTCAGAGAGGTCGAAGAGGGTCATGGGATAGATCATAGCGAGCTACCTTTTCTCATGACTCACAACCCATCCTACGTGTATTTCACAGTGCCTGACGGCAAGACTGCTGGCATGGCGGGAGTAGGAGAAAAAGGTGATATATGGATGCTCTGCACTCCTGATATACACCGATACCCAATTACATTTGCAAGAGAGGCAAAGCGGTATGTCGATAGCCGTACTGAGCCCCTCCTCTGGAATATAGTTGACAGTAGAAATAAAGTACATTTAAAACTACTTAGATTTCTAGGCTTCAAGTTCTTACGTAAGTTTGAACATGGACCAAATAACGTACAATTTATAGAATTTTGCCGTGTGCATGGATGCTAACGCTGGAGCTCGTAGAGCTGCCCAGCAAAGATGGATGGAGAAGGACGCTAAGTACAAATCCGAATCCTTAAAATTCTTTAACAGAGAAGCTCAAGCTGTTAGAGGTATGCAAAATGTTGCTAGAGGTTACAGTAAAGGAATCTCTAACGACTTAACAAGAGCTATATATGTTCGAGGTCAGGCTTTAAAAGCTTACGAAAAAGGATTTACTTCCTATATGGGAACTAAAGAATTAGCTAAATCAGTAGAAGGTGGTCGATCTAGAACTGCTGGTAGAAAAGGTATGCTTGCTTTATTACGAGCTCAAGGATCATTAGAGAACTCAGTATCACAAGAATTTGGTGCAAACATGCACAGACGCTACAGAGCTAGATTAGAACAGATGCAGGCTAAACAAGCTGGAGTTATTAATCAGCTAGGTGTACGTCCAGAATATGGAGCACCTGTGTTAATGCCTCCAAGTGACAGATTGAGTGGTGCGTTAAGTATTGCAAGTCAGATTGCAAGCACTGCGGCATCGTTACACGGTATACCAATGCCGGGTTCCAGTGGTAAAGTATCACTGTTAAACTTACCAATGAGATAGTAATTATGGCAACAGTAGAATCATACTTTGAGTCGCTAGGAAGGCAGACCGGAATGCCTGTCCTAGACGAACAAAACTTATACACCGACACCGAACCTGATTTAACCAAACCGGTTAATGAAAACATTACTAAACAGCAAGAAGATACATCTCAATTTTTTAAAGATAATATTGCGATGTATAAGGAATTAATAAAAGTTAGAGATGACAGGATAAAGAATATATTTCAGTTAACAAAATCTGGAGCTCCTATTGTTGCAGCTTACGCAGAACAGCGAGACAGATTAAAAAGGTTAGACATCTTAATGGATGAGAAATCAAAAATTAAGTTTAGAAGTGAAGGTATAAATTTTCAAGAACTAACAGATAAAAACTTACTTGAATTAAATAAAGAATTAGGTATAGCTAAAAGAGAAATAGAAAAAAATGGTTTCTATATTACAGAAAATGCTGAAGGAGAGGAAGTAATAATCCGCACCAGCCAAGAGTTAAATCAATATGCTTTAATGATTGCTGGACTCACAAACTCTAACGGACGAGAGACAGCACGAAACTCTGTAAAGTATCTTCCTAAATTTATTGAAATAGCAATGAAAGATATGCCTCATGAAAATGGGCGTTATTTTCCAGATTTAACACTAGATGAACAGGTAGAATGGTGGAGAAGTCTTAGAGCATATTATATAGGAATGTGGCAACAGAAAGATGACAGATTCAGTGATGGTCTAGTTGTCAATATGTTATTACCAGCATTCGATACAGCAGAAAAGAGTTTTTATTCACAGGTTTTTCAACAAGATGATGATGCTACTAATGTTCTACTTAATGAAGGTAATTATCAGGAATTTGTCGGAGTTATTAAAACTCAATCAACTAATATTCGTAGTAATGAGTCTTATACAGCTTCAGAAGAAAAAGTTATAGATGCGTTTTGGGGAGAGCATGGATGGTATCAAAAAAGACTTGCCTATTACCTAGAATATTTTGAGGGTGATAGAGAGCGAGCTATAGAAGCCCTTCATTCCGAAATAAAACAATTTGCAGACAAAGCTGTACAGTCTGGAGAGCTTCAATCTGATAATCTAGATGACATCTTTACAGAGTGGACATTTCCAAATAAAGATGGCAGCGGTATGACTACATTTCAGGAGTTAAATACGAAAAGTGAAAACTTAGTTAGGTATTTGGATAACATACTAGATGAAAAAACTCAGGAATTAAATTTAGATACACTAAAAAATAAGTTACAAACATATGAAGCGAATTTAAAAGAAAACATCTTTATGACTCAAGAGCAGTTTAATGAGTATATACCTTATGCTGGATCTCATCCAGAGTTATACCGCCAAGCTGAAGAACTATTTGATAGAGGTCAAAAAGGAGGAATGACATCTGATGAGTTTGCTACTGTTGATGCATTACTTCAAGTAGAAATATCTGGTTATGTAATTGAAAATAAAGACGAGTTTGGTATAAGTGATAAAGTTGCGGATAACGATAGATTAATTATTTCTACTGTATCTGCACTAACACCCGCTATTAATAGAAAATACTTTGAGTATTATCAGGGATTTTTAGGAAAGTATGAGAATGTAGAAGATGCTAAGAGGCTAGCTCTCGAGGCAGTGACTGCTGATATTAAAGCCGGTAAGTTTAAGTCAGCCTTAGAATCATTAGCTGATTCAAACTATGAGATTAAAGATGTCGAGGAATTAGGTAGAAGTTTTGAAACTATGATAGGGGAGGATAACGAGGGTTGGTTAACAGCTAACGCAGCTCATGAAGGAGAAATGCCTCATCTTCTAATTGGTAGACAAGCTCTTCTAAATGGTGGACCAATTCCTGCTATCTATAGACAGTTAGCAAAATTATATCCAGATTTAACTGCTGAAAACTTATTGTATGAAAGACTTGTAGCAGCAAAATTGATTGATCCTAAAGATCCAAAGTTTGCAATGTATGGGTTAAGGTTAGAAGCAGAGACTAATATACAAGAATCAAGACTATTAACTCATTTTCCAACCATGACTAAGGCTCTAGAATTTGCATCATTAAATGCCGAGCAGTGGGCTAAAGAGACTACGAAATTACATGTACCAGAAGCATTAGAACATTTTAATGGCTTTGGTGCGTTTAAACAGGAAAATGGAGAGTATAGTACAGAGATTGATCTAAGTATAATGCCATTATTCACAAATGAAACTGATGCTACTGAAGACATTGATAGTATAAAAGACGTGCTAAAAGAGAATCCAAACGCTCAGTTTGGTATCTACGGTATGAAAGGGCAGGATTTAACAATAGTCTTAGATTATTTAAGGAAGAACAATCTTATATCAGGAAACGAAGTTTTTGATGAGAAGTTTCAACTCAAGCTATTAATGACTAAAATAAAGTTAAATCAAAATGGTCAGTTAGCATTTACTGGAGATAGAAGTTACTTAAACTTATCTACTATTAACGAGAAAGACCAAGCTGAGTTTAGTAGATTGGTAGGAGAAGATGGTGATAATATTCCTCTATTTAACAGACTAGAGTTTTTATTACCATATATTGTACGCTATAGAGTTAACACAGAATTGTAATGGAAGAAGAATTAAAATACGACCCTACGGGATTACCCTCTGACGAAGACCGAGCGGCATTTGATGAGATTAACGATAGGTTAAACGAAAGTGCTGAACGAGGTGAAGAAGAGCGAAAACAATTCACCGAAGTTAGAGATGATCCACGTAACTCAGAAAACTGGGGACTCGGTGGAGTAGCAAAAGAAATAGGAAGTGCACTGCAAGGGGGTCTACAGGATACAGCATCTTCCGTTACAACTTTTGCCGAAAGAACCACTGATGCTCTCTCTGGCGAAATGGCTCGAGAGAAAGAAGAGAAAGGTTTTTATAGACCAGAATGGGACCCTTTTGTAGATTACGATGATCCTATAATAACTAAAACATGGTGGGGTAAATTACTACGAGGAACAGTTCATTTTGGCTCTATGGCTGTGGGTACTGTCTTAGCTGCTAAAGGACTAGCTGCTACAGGTATTCCTTTACTTGCAGCTGGTGCTACCGGTCTTATGAATATGGGTAATGTCACTAGAGCTATGGCTATAGGTGGTTTATCCGACCTTGTTTCTAAAGAGTCAGATGGTCATAATGCTTTAGGTAGCTTACGTGACCATTATGGTTGGATAGATACACCACTGTCAACTAGAGATACTGACCATCCTATTATGATGAAAATGAAAAACATCGTAGAAGGTATGGGTATCGGACTTGTATTTGATGGTGTAGGCTTCTTACTTGGTAAAGGTAGAGGAAGCGTTAAAAGGCAAGTTATTGCTCGTAATGCAAGTATAGAAGATCAGACAACTACTCAAGCTTTAGCACAGCTCCGTAGAGGAGAAACTCAGTTTAGAGCTGATAAAAATAGACCTGTTGCTGGTAGACATCAAGGTGCTCATACATCTACAGTTGAACCCGGACAAGCTAGGGAACAGTTAAAGAAAACCAGAACTGATTGGGGATCTGAAGATGGATCTACTGGCGGTGTAACTACTGCTGTCGAAAGAGAGCGTATTGCTAGATATGGTGGTACTACGGATGAGATAGTCGAGACTACTTTGAAAGGCTTAATGAGCGATGAAAAGTTTAAAGTTGAACTAGAGTCAGTAAAAGGTGATAGAAAAGCTTTAGCTGATGTTTGGCGGGATGCTGTAACAGAATTTCAGAAGATAACTAACGGTAGAGAACCTGTAGATATGACTCCAGAGGAGTATCTTACTGACCTATTTGACAAGCAAAAAGCTGTCTTACCTCTAGGTGATGAAGTATTTGAAACTTGGTCTGCTCAGACTGTTGTAACAGCTGATTTAGTTGTAGGTGATTTACTTAAAAAACTACGTGATACAGGTATAGCTGGTAGAGAACTTGCTAATTGGGTAGCATTAGACGACGTAGATGGTCCAGCAAAACAGATTGTTGACACTATGTTAACAGCTTTATATCAAACAAAGAAATCTAGGTTCGTTGCATCTGATTATTTCAGACAGTTTGGTGCTGGTAAAACTAAGCAACAACTAAACGACGCAGTAAATCAAGCCGTTCAGTCTGAAATAGAGGATGTTAAAGAGTCTATTATGTCTATTCTTAAGATATCTAAAGATAGCAAAGATGATAACTTACTAAATGCGTTGTTTGAAGCTTTCTCAATGATGAAGAATGTAAATAATCTAGATGACTTTGACAACTGGGCTAGAAAAATAATAAAAGGTGGTCAATTTGATGAGACAGGACCAGATCGTACTGGTGCATTAATACGTAGTTTACAAGAAATGGTAAGCCATAGTATACTAAGTGGACCTAAAACACCAATGCGAGCACTTTTAGGTACAGGTACTGCAACATTTTTAAGACCATTACAAACATTTATGGGAGCAATGATACGTTACCCGTTTGACGGAGATACAGCTACAATAAGAGCTAGTCTTTCTTCTATGAATGGTATGATGGAAGCTATACCAGAAGCATTTGATTTATTTTTTACTAAGTTAAATGGTTACTGGAGTGGTGAATTATCAACAGTTAAAACAAGATATACTGAATTTACAAAAGGGGATGCAAACTGGGAGCTAGTACGTAGATGGGCAGAAGACAGTGGTCGAGCTGATAAAGTTGATCGTGCTCTATTTGCCTTTACTAACATGATACGTAATGTAAATAATAATAATTTCTTTACTTACTCTACTAAGATCATGGCAGCAACTGATGATGCCTTTGCATTTTTACTTGGTAGAGCTAAACTAAGAGAAAAAGCAATGCGTCAAGTTTTAGATATGCAAGGTAATGGTATCGAACTACCGAAAATTACTACAACATTAATGCGAGCATATCAAGATGATTTTTATAGTCAGATATTTGACGCAAATGGTAATTTAGTAGATGAAGCTGCTAACTTTGCACGTAAAGAAGTTACACTTACACAAGAGCTTACAGGCTTTGCTAAAGGTTTAAATGATGTGTTAACAGCTAACCCATACGTAAGACCATTCTTTCTATTTGCTAGAACTGGTGTGAACGGATTAGCATTAACAGGTAAGCATACACCCGGTTTTAATTTCTTAGTTAAAGAATTTAATGATATAGCTTTTGCAAATCCAGCTAACTTATCTCCTCTTAAAAAATATGGTATTAATACTGTAGAAGAATTAGCTAACGCACGTGCTTTACAAACAGGCCGATTTGCGATGGGCTCTGCTATAGTATTCCTTGGAATCAACTCTTGGATGTCTGGTAAATTATCAGGCAACGGACCAGCTGATAGACAAAAACGTCAAGGTTGGATAGATGGAGGGTACATACCAAGAACTATACAGCTAGGAGAAGTAAGAGTAGGCTATGACTCTATAGAACCATTTAACCTTATACTATCTACAATCGCTGATGTAGGCGATGCTAGTATGCTTATGGGTGAAGAATGGACAGAAAGAGAATTACAAAAAATATCATTAGTTATAGCACAAGCTATATCTAGTAAATCATACTTAGCTGGTATTCAACAACTCGTTGATTTAGCTGCTGGACGCCCCGGTCAGGTTGAACGTATTGCAGCTAGTCTTATGAATAATACAGTACCTTTAGCTGGTTTACGTAATGAAATAGGTCGACTTGTTACTCCTTATATGAGAGAAATAAACTCAGGTGTATTTCAGTCATGGCGTAACAGAAACTTAGCATCAGAGAATATTCCCGGAGTAACCCCGTTACCTATTAAATATGATATGTTAAACGGTAAACCGATTAGAGACCACGATTTTCTAACCAGAGCGTTTAATGCTATCAGTCCTATTTCGATTAATTTAGAAGAATCAGACGGTAGAAGTTTCTTATTTAATAGTGGATACGATTTACGTTTGTCCACATACTATGCACCTGATGGTACTAATTTAACTGATACTCCTGAGATTAGATCAATGTTCCAACAAGCTATAGGAAAATATAATCTTGAATATGAATTAAGTAAATTAGCTAAAGATCCTAAGATTATCGCATCTATGCAATTAATGTATCGTGATATAAGAGCTGGAAGACGTGGTGAGTTTGATGCTAGAGACTACTATCATAACCAAGTTATTGATAGATTATTTAAGCAAGCTCGAAAAGCAGCATGGAGAGACATCATGCGTATAGACAAGATTGCTATATTAATAGCCGAGCAAAGAGCAAAAGAAGCATCACAAAGTCGAAAATCAGGTGAATCTTCCTCATTATTAACTATGTACAAATAAATAACAACTTTAAATAAATGGCAACAACATTCGTAGATTATACAGGTGATGGAAATGCAACAAAAGCATTTTCATTTCCTTCTTTCAAGGAAGCCGATATTAAAGTAGAAGTTGATAACATCATTAAAACATCAGGCAATCATTATAACATTACCAGTTACACTACAACAGGTGGTGGTAATATTGTATTTACGTCAGGGAATATTCCATCCAGTCCTGCCGCTATACGTATTTTTCGTGATACAGATGTAGACACCGCTAAAGCAACTTTTACAGCAGGATCGGCAGTTAGGGCAGCAGACCTTAACAACAACGTGACGCAGTTATTATATGGTAGACAAGAAGAACAAAATCAAACAATATTAACATCTAAAATAAAAGATGCAGCAGTTACTACAGCTAAGATAAAAGATGATAATGTCACTACAGTTAAAATAGCTGATGACAATGTGACCATGGCAAAACTAGGTAGTGGTGCATTGCCTACAGATATCACTGTAGCAAGTGCTAACTTAGTTGATGGTACAATAGTTAATGCTGATGTTAATGCGTCAGCTGCTATAGCGGGTACTAAAGTTACCCCGGCTTTTGGATCTCAAAACGTATCAACTAGCGGTACATTAGCTAGTGGTGCTCAGACTGTTACAGGTAACATTGCTATATCAGGAACAGTAGACGGACGTGACGTAGCAACTGATGGTTCTAAACTGGACGGAATAGAAAGTGGAGCCACCGCAGATCAAAGTAATGCTGAGATTAGAGCTGCTGTTGAAGCTGCTACTGATAGTAATGTCTTTACAGATGCAGACCACAGTAAATTAAACGCAATAGAAGCTTCAGCTACTGCGGATCAGACTAATGCAGAAATCAAAACTGCCTATGAAGCAAATGCTGATACTAACGAGTTTAGTGATGCAGAGCAAACTAAATTAGCTAATATAGAGACAGCAGCTACCGCAGACCAAACTTCTGGTGAAATAAAAACTCTACTTCAATCTGATAAACTTGAGTTATCTGAGATGAATACTACATCTTTAGATAGTAGATATTATACAGAGACAGAAGCGGATGCTGCATTCCTTAGACAAGACTCTACTGAAACTATAGCTAGTGGAGTTACATGGTCTAGTGTTGATTCAAAAGTGGCTACTACTGCTGCTATTGACGCTCGTATTATTGACCTTGTTGATGATGTTGGTGGCTTTGTACCTATAGCAAGTGAGACAGCTTTTCCTACAGCTAATCCTGATGTAAATAATGGTGCCGGTACTCTTGTATCTATTAAGGCTATCGGAAGTGCACGTACACCAAGTGGTGGAACTGTAACTATTGCTGATGGAGCTGGGAGTGGAAATACTGTGACTATTACTGGTTGTGGTTCAACAGTCCTTGCAGCAGGCTTTGGTGCTATTGTAGAGACTACAACTACATTACATACATACACATTCCATAGACTTACACCTAAAGCTACTGAGGTTACAACTGTAGCTGCAAACGCAGTTAATATTTCTGCTGCCGGAGCTAACGTAACAAATATAGATACTTTTGCTAATAGATACCAAGTTAATGCTTCTGCACCAACAGCTAGATCTAATAGTAGTTCTTTAGCTAATGGTGACTTATGGTTTGATAGCTCATCTAATAAAGTTATGATGGTCTATGATGGTAGTTCTGGAGATGGATATAGTCCTATTACACCTAACCAATCTGACCTAACTAACATTAATATTGTTGCCGGACAGATTACATATAGTGAAGATTTAGGAAATATTACAGATGCGGTAAATACTGGATCTGGAAATAACTCAGTTAATACTGTTGCTGGAAGTATATCAAACGTAAATACGGCAGCTACTAACATAGCTAAAATTACTACTGTTGCTGATGACCTAAATGAAGGTACATCTGAGATTGATACTGTTGCAACAAACATTGCAAACGTAAACACAGTTGGAACTAATATATCAAACATAAACGCAGTAAATAGTAATGAATCAAACATTAACGCAGTACAAGCTAACGCTTCTAATATTAATGCTGCTGTTAGCAACGCTACAAATATTAATGCTGCTGTTTCCAACGCATCCAATATTACAACGGTTGCTGGAAACAACTCCAACGTAACGACAGTTGCTGGTTCTATATCTAACGTAAATACTGCTGCAACTAATATTGCAAGTATTAATACTGCTGCAAGTAATATTTCAAACGTAAATAACTTTACTGATAGATACCAAATTGCATCTTCTAACCCATCAACAGATGGTGGTGGTAATGCACTAGCTGAAGGAGATTTATACTTCAACACTGCTCAAGACGAACTAAAAGTTTATAACGGTTCTGCATGGCAAGGTGGTGTAACAGCTACAGGTAACTTTGCAACTAAAACTGGTAATACATTTACTGGCGATAACACTTATAATGATAACGTAAAAGCTCAGTTTGGTACAGGTAACGATTTACAAATTTACCACGATGGTACGGATTCCTTACTTAAAAATAGTACTGGTAAATTTGAGATACATGCTGACCAATTTAGAATTAGAAATGCAGCTGATAGTGAGATATTATTTAGTGCTGACAATAATGCTAACGTATATCTATACTATAATAATAATCAAAAGTTAAGGACTGAAAACACTGGTGTTACAGTAACAGGACTAATGACAGCAACAACAATAGATGGAGCTGCTGGAGATAACTTACAACTCGACTTCGGATCAATAGCATAATGGCAAAATTATTAAAACTAAGACGTGGAACAACCACGCAACATGGTAGCTTTACCGGAGCCGAAGGCGAAGTTACAGTAGATACCGATAAGGAAACCCTTGTCGTACATGACGGCTCAACAGCTGGAGGTCATCCAGTAGCAGCAGAAGATATGGCAAACGTATCTTCCGCATCTATTGCAGGCAGACTAGCTAACGACTCCCTCGCAACATCTAA
>VTLG01016012.1_pt1 | contig 11744 bp, 10 predicted proteins | sample 4694571 | NCBI WGS metagenome assembly VTLG01 (sample SAMN12604809, study PRJNA352737) | marine metagenome | biome: ENVO:00000447; feature: ENVO:00000209|ENVO:00000569|ENVO:01000036; material: ENVO:00002151; isolation source: viral sequences binned using virsorter ... | reverse complement strand
TATCACGAATGAGAGCAGTGGGCTTGAGTTAAGAAAACAAAAACAAAGAAAAATACATATTCAAAATTTAATTAAATGTTTTAAACCTAGAGAAAGAAAGTTTATAAAATATGGCTAGAAAACTAACTGAAAGACAACAAAAGTTTATTGATGCTCTATTTGCAGATGCAAATGGTAACATTAAAAATGCTAAAATTATAGCAGGATATTCTACAAATACTAATAATAATGAGATTATTACTTCTTTAAAGGATGAGATATTAGAAGCTACACAAACTTATATGGCAGGAAACGCTCCTAAGGCTGCTGTGGCTATGGTAACAGGTATAGATGACCCTACACAGCTAGGCATACGTGATAAGATGTCTGCAGCTAAAGAATTGCTAGATAGAACAGGTTTAATAAAGACAGAGAAAGTACAAGTAGAAGCATCAGGTGGTGTTATGCTTATGCCTACAAAAAAACCTACTAAAGAAGATGACTAGAAGTTTAGGTAAGTGGGAGTTACCACAACCAACGGATATAAAAGAAGAAAATGAATGGATTTCAATACCAAGAATTGCAAGAACAATTCCTTTTGGGTATATTAAAAATAAAGACGATTCTTATATATTAGACCCTGTAGAAAAAGAGCTAGACAAATTAGAAATAGCACGAATCTATATAAAACAATATTCTTATAGGGAAGTAGCTAATTGGCTTACAACACAGACAGGTAGGTATATATCACACGTAGGGTTAAGAAAAAGATTACAAAATGAGCAGAAACGTAAGAACACAGTTAGAAGCCTACGCAAGTGGGCAGAGTATGCAGAAAAGGCGATCTCTAAAGCGAAAGAAATCGAAGAAAGTAGAACAGGAGCAAAAGCCTACGCTAACGGATAACATAGTAGAAGAAGTAGAACCTGCTATTACCGAAGAAAGAAACGTAGTATTTGCACCTAACAAAGGACCTCAAACAGAGTTTCTTGCTGCAAGTGAAAGAGAAGTTTTATATGGTGGTTCAGCAGGTGGTGGTAAATCATTTGCTATGTTGGCAGACCCTTTAAGATATATGGGTCATTCACAGTTTAGTGGATTGCTACTTAGACATACAACAGAAGAATTACGAGAACTCATATTTAAATCTCAAGAATTATATCCTAAAGTTTGGAAGGGTATAAAATGGTATGAAAGAAAGATGCAATGGGTAGCTCCGTCAGGTGCTAGACTATGGATGTCTTATCTTGATAGAGATGAAGACGTTATGCGTTATCAAGGTTTAGCATTTAGTTGGATAGGTTTTGATGAATTAACCCAATGGGGAAGTCCATTTGCTTGGAACTATATGCGTTCACGTTTACGTTCTACTGCTCCTGATTTACCAATCTTTATGAGAGCAACAACTAATCCGGGTGGCATTGGGCATCAATGGGTTAAGAAAATGTTTATAGATCAAGCACCCTATGGAAAGGCATTTGATGCAACAGATATTGAAACAGGAGAAGTCCTTAAATACCCATCAGGACATCCTAAAGCTGGAAAATCTTTATTCAAACGGAGATTTATTCCTGCAAGATTATCTGATAATCCATACCTCTCAGAAGGTGGTGACTATGAAGCAATGCTCCTCTCACTTCCTGAACAGCAGCGTAGGCAGCTCTTGGAAGGTGATTGGGATATTAAGGAAGGTGCCGCATTTACTGAGTTTAACAGGGATATACACGTTGTTGAACCTTTTGAAATACCTAGTAATTGGGTTAAGTTTAGGGCTTGTGACTATGGTTATGGCAGTTATTCAGGGGTTGTTTGGGTGGCTGTTTCTCCTAGCGAACAACTTATTGTATATCGTGAGCTTTATGTATCGAAAGTTCTTGCAACGGACTTAGCAGATATGGTTCTAGAATTAGAAGTAGGTGATGGTAATATAAAATATGGAGTGCTCGACTCTAGTTTATGGCACAAACGAGGTGATACAGGACCTTCTTTAGCAGAGCAAATGATTATGCGAGGTTGTAGATGGAGACCTTCAGATAGAAGCAAAGGTTCTAGAGTTTCAGGTAAAAACGAATTACATAGAAGATTACAGGTAGATGAATTTACAGAAGAACCAAGATTAGTGTTTTTTAGTAATTGTATAAATTTAATATCACAAATACCTGCAATACCTTTAGATAAGAAAAACCCTGAAGATGTTGACACTAAAGCAGAAGACCATTTATATGATGCTTTACGATATGGCATTATGTCAAGACCAAAATTTAGTATATTTGACTATGATCCAAAAGGAAGACCATCATCAAGTATGCCAGTTGCAGATGCAACATTTGGATATTAAAAGGATAAAATATGGCTGAAGAAGAAATTATGATTGAAGATGATGCTATTGCATTAGAAGATTCTGACGATACAACAGTGTCTGATATAGGTTCTACAGGAATAATACCTTTTATATTAGATAAGTATCAAAGAGCAGATAGCTATAGAGAAAATGACGAAGAAAGATGGTTACGTTCCTATAGAAACTACCGAGGTTTATACGGTTCTGATGTTCAATTTACAGAAGCTGAAAAATCTAGAGTATTTATTAAAGTAACAAAAACAAAAACACTTGCAGCTTATGGTCAAATAGTAGATGTTTTATTTGCAAATAATAAATTTCCATTAAGCGTAGAACCTACAGAGTTACCAGAAGGTGTTATAGGCGATGTGCATTTTGACCCTAAAGAACCACAAGAACTTAGAGGAGATACAAGTTTATCTTCTCCTTATGGTTTTGCAGGAGATGGTAAAGATTTACCTGCAGGTGCAACAGAAAATAGTTTAAAAGAAAATTTAGGAGCTTTAGAAGAAAAACTTTCGGATATAGATAATTTAAAAGAAGGAGTAGGTACAACACCAACTTCTGTTACTTTTAGCCCTGCAATGGTTGCAGCTAAAGCTATGCAAAAGAAAATACACGATCAACTAGAAGAGTCAGGTGCAAATAAACATTTAAGAAGTACAGCATTTGAAATGGCACTATTTGGTACAGGGGTTATGAAAGGACCTTTTGCTGTAGATAAAGAATATCCTAATTGGAATGAGGATGGAGAATACGACCCTTCATTTAAAACTGTACCTCAAGTAAGCCACGTATCTGTATGGAATTTTTACCCTGATCCAGATGCTACCAATATGGATGAAGCACAGTACGTAATAGAAAGACATAAAATGTCTAGAAGTCAATTACGTAGTTTAAAACGCAGACCTCATTTTAGAGGACAAGTTATTGAAGAAGCAATACAAGAAGGAGAAAACTATACTAAAGAATCTTGGGAAGATGATTTAGCAGACTATGCACCTGAACACGGTATAGAACGGTATGAAGTTCTTGAGTATTGGGGTATGTGTGATATAGATATGTTAGATGAGCAAGGTGTAGAAGTACCTAAAGAACTTAAAGATTTTGAAGAAGTTCAAATTAATGCGTGGGTATGTAATGGTAGATTACTTAGAATGGTACTTAATCCATTTAAACCTGCTAAGATACCTTATGTAGCTGCACCTTATGAACTTAATCCTTATTCTTTCTTTGGTGTAGGCATTGCAGAAAATATGGATGATACACAAACATTAATGAATGGCTTTATGAGAATGGCTGTTGATAATGCTGTGTTATCAGGCAATATGTTAATAGAAGTAGACGAAACTAATTTAGTTCCGGGACAAGACTTATCAGTGTATCCGGGAAAAATATTTAGAAGACAAGGTGGTGCTCCGGGTCAAGCTATTTTTGGAACTAAGTTTCCAAATGTATCAAATGAAAATTTACAGTTATTTGACAAAGCAAGACAATTAGCAGATGAATCAACAGGATTACCTTCTTTTTCACACGGTCAAACAGGTGTATCAGGTGTAGGTAGAACAGCTAGTGGTATATCTATGTTAATGAATGCAGCAAGTGGTAGCATAAAAACTGTTATTAAAAATGTAGACGATTATTTACTAAGACCTTTAGGTGAAGGTTTTTTTAGATTTAATATGCAGTTTGATTTTGATCCTAAGATTAAAGGTGATTTAGAAATAAAAGCTAGGGGTACGGAAAGTCTTATGGCTAATGAAGTAAGAAGCCAAAGATTAATGCAATTTTTACAAGTTGCAAGTAATCCTGCTCTTGCACCTTTTGCTAAATTTCAATATGTTATAAGAGAAATTGCAAAGTCATTAGACCTTGATCCTGATAAAGTAACAAACAATATGAATGATGCAGCAATACAAGCAGAATTAATGAAAGGCTTTCAACAGCCTATGCCACAACAACAAGGACAGCCACAACAAGCACCTGCAGGAGCAGATGTAGCTGATCCAACAGGAGCAGGTGGTGGAACAATAGGAACAGGACAAGCACCTATTCCGGGAGAACAAGGATTTACAGGAGTACCTCAGCAAAGTGGACAAGCAAATACTCAGCAAACTGAAACCGTTGGTGAACAACAACCACCAATGGGAAGCGTTCAGTAACTATATAGAACAGTTGATAATACAACAACATAAAGCGTTAGAACAGACAGATAATAATATACTTATGTATAGATCACAAGGTGCAATAGCATCTTTACGTAGACTTAAATTATTAAGAGATGAGGTAAATGGTTAGTTTAGAAGAACAAACTAGACGTAAAAAAAATAAAAGTGTAGATTTTAAAGAACGTCAAGTGTGGTTTGATAAAATAAAAGAAGTAGCAAATAAAAATGGATATGATTCTTATATTTATAGAAATGAAAAAGAACAAGATCAATTAGATATGTGGGCAGATAGCTATATGCTATTAGAACAAGATCAACTTAAATATAAATTTAGTAAAACAAAAACAAAGGGTAATCCTAGATTAGATAAACATAAAGGTGGTATGATATGAGTTTACAACAACAAATGAGCCTATTTCAAGAAGGTGGATTAGAACAAGATGGTGGAACAGTTGATCCTATATCAGGAAATGATGTTCCTATAGGTTCTGCACAAGAAGAAGTTAGAGATGATATACCTGCACAATTAAGTGAAGGCGAGTTTGTCTTTCCTGCAGATGTAGTTAGGTTTATAGGTTTAGAAAAACTTATGATGATAAGACAAGAAGCTAAAGCAGGTCTTAAACGTATGGAAGAAATGGGTCAAATGGGTAATGCTGAAGAAGCTACAGTACCTGACGATTTACCTTTTACTATAGATGACTTAGATATGGAAGATGATCCACAGGAGATGGCACAGGGTGGTGTAATGGCTGCTAATGGTGTGTTTACACAGCCGTCTAATTTTAAACGTATTCCTGAAATAGGTATTAATCCTCCACCTCCAGAAAATGCACAGCAACCTATAGTAGATGAACAAGCTACGTTTTATAATGCACCAACACAAACTACTGAACAACAGCCTGTTGCATCATTTGAAGATTTATTTGGTGGTGATGTATCTTATGGATATGATGAACTACGTAAGTATGTAGGACCTAATGGTGAAATAGAATATGTAGCATTTAAAGATGGAGAACCATTACCTGCATATACACAAAAATTAAAAGAACTAACAGATAAAGGTTTTACATATGAAGACCCAGCAGAAACATCACAAGAAGATAAAGACGTAACAGATGTAGGAGTTGAAACAGCACAAGTAAGACCTGATAAAGAAAATGATTCAACTTCTCCTCAAAATATGCGTAAAGCAGAACAAGAAAGAATACAAAGTTTTAAAAATGCTATTGAAGCAGTTATGAAAGAAACAGGTATAACTGATCCAACAGAAGCTGCACAATATATTAAAGATGGCAATCATAAAATTAAAGGCATTAAAGTTCCGGGATTTTTATTTACAGATTTTAATTTAGTTGATGGTAAAGTAGATGCAAGTGGTATTGCTAGACCAGCTACTTATGGTCTTGATCAAGCTGCTGAAGAAATATTTAATAATCTTTATAATCAAGAACCTCCTAGATTAGATGTAACATCACCTAGCACAACAACAGGTACAACATCAAGTGCAACAGCAGATACAACAGCAGGTACAACAGCAGGTACAACAGCAGATATAGTATCAAAAGATATAACAGATAAAACTGTAGATAACAAGCCTTTTAACGAAGGACCTCCATCATTATCAGATAGACCTGTAGATTTAACTAAACCAAATGTAGTTGCAAGTAATATACAAGACCCATCTGATATAAAACCTTTTGCTAAGGCTGCAACAGATTATGTAACACAACAAAATAAAGCAAAAGCTGATGCAATGGCGGCTGCAAAAGCAAAAGAGCAAAGAAAGGCAGAAGCTGAAGCAAACAGAGCAAAAACAGAAAAAGAAAAAACACGTATTGAAGATGTGTTAAAAGATAGAGGAAGAGGAAGTATAAAAAGAGGTTTTGAACAAGGTGGATTAGCTACTAAAAAACCTAAAAAGAAAAAGACTATGAAGCGAGGTGGTTTAGCTTCTAAAAAATAAACCACATAGATGGCTACTTATCCCCCAACTAATTGGCTACGATAACCCCTAAGGAGAAAAATATGTCAGAGAAAGTAATGACAAAGGAAGCAACACCTAAAAAAGCTGCATTTATGAGTAAACCTTACTCACAAGAAGAAAAAAGAGAAAAAGAAGAAGCTGAATTAAAACAGCTAGTAGAAGAACAGAAAAAAGATAATGACTCAGAAACAGTAGAAGTAAAAGAAGAAGAACCTACTAATGCTGAGGAAAAAACTTTTAAGAAAAGATATGGTGATTTAAGAAGACATGTTCAACAAAAAGAACAGGATTTTCAAAAACAAATTGATACTTTAAAAACTCAATTATCAGAATCAACAAAACAAAATATTAAATTACCTAAGTCAGATGAAGATATAGAAACATGGGCAAAAGAATATCCTGATGTAGCTGCTATTGTTGAAACTATTGCAACTAAAAAAGCAATGGAACAAGCTAAAACTCTTGAAGATAGAATGAAGAGTATAAACGAAATGCAGAATACAGCAGTCAAAGAAAAAGCTGAAGTTGAATTATTACATTTTCATCCTGATTTTAATACTATTAGAGATAGTGACGATTTTCACGAATGGGCAGAAGAACAGCCTAAATGGGTTCAAGATGCTTTGTATGACAATGACAGTGATGCAAGATCAGCAGCAAGAGCAATAGATTTATATAAGTCTGATAAAGGTATTACAAAAAAAGTAGAACCTAAAAATGAAGCTGCAAAAGCTGTTAGAACTAAATCTGATAAAGCAGAACCTTCTGCAAATGACTCAAAGGGTACTTTTAAAGAGTCTCAAGTAGAAAAGATGTCTGCTCAACAGTACGAAAAAAATGCAGAAGCTATAATGGAAGCTATAAGAAGTGGTAAATTTATCTACGACTTATCTGGTTCAGCAAGATAGGAATAGATATGGCACATCACAGTAAATTATATATTCCTAAAAAGGATGAAGAATACTTAGCACCTTTTGGTCCTGTAATGGGATACAAAAAAATGACACCTTCTTTTGTAACAAAAATGAATAAGTTAATGAGTCCTGACTTAGAAGATTGGTCAGATAACTTAGTAGGTAAAGTAAAACAAGAACTAAAGTTTACTAAAGAAATAGAACAACTATGGTTAGATGAGTGTTCACAGTTTATAGGAAGACTACATAACTATGTTGAATATAGACATTCTTTTGGTACACAGAAATTAGATACTGAAAGTTTTAACTATGGAATACAAATTGTTTCAGGGTGGTTTGTAAGACAATTCCAAAATGAATATAATCCACTACATATACATACAGGAGCTAGAATGTCTTGTGTTGGATACTTAGGATTACCTGATGGTATTGAAAAAGAATGGGAAGAAGATTATAAAGACCATCATCCTGCTAATGGGCATATACAATTTGCTCACGGTACACCATCAGGATATAGCCAAACAAATTTTATGGTTAAACCACAGGTAGGGGATTTTTATGTATTTCCTGCAGAATTATTTCACTGTGTTTATCCGTTTAAGACTGAAGGAGAAAGACGTTCCTTTAGTGTGAACTTTAGTTTTATTGAAGTTCCAAAAGAAACTGTTGACAAACAGTAATTTATGAGTATAACTATAGTATATAACATAAGTATAGCCCACAAACAAGTGAGTACCTGTACTTATGTATCTCGCAAACAACAATAATTTACTAGAATACCTGATAAACCTAGCCCATTATATATAAGAATGTACGGCTTATATAGTATGCACCTAACGTAAATCAGCCCTGTTAATAAATTTGTATGTTTTGCATCTGTATAATATGCTAAAATAGGAGATATATAATGGCATTTTCTACTGCGGCAGGTTATGGTAACCTTCCTAACGGTAATTTTAGCCCAGTTATTTATAGCAAACAGGTGCAACTTGCATTTCGCAAGTCATCTATTTCTGAAGCAATCACTAATTCTGATTACTTTGGGGAAATTGCTAACATGGGTGATTCCGTTAAGGTTATTAAAGAACCTGAAATTACAGTTAAGGCTTATACAAGAGGTACAACAATAACACCTCAAGACCTTGACGATGAAGAGTTCAGCCTAACAATTGACAAAGCTAATTACTTTGCATTTAAGGTTGACGATATTGAAGAAGCACACAGTCATGTTAACTTTCAACAGTTAGCTTCAGACCGTGCTGCATATAGACTAGCCGATCAATTTGATCAAGACGTTCTTGGTTACTTGTCAGGCTTTAAGCAGTCATCTATACATGGTACTGCTGATACTGCAAACTCAACTGTAAACGGTGCAAAAGCTGTTTCAACTGCTGGTTCAGACGAATTATTGACAACAATGTTAATTGATGCTCTTGATTTCGGTGGATCATCAGGTGATGCTGTTGCTATTACACCTAGAACAGGTGGAGCTACAACTGCTACTCCTGCTGCTGGTGATAGACACCCACTTACAGTTATTGCTCGTATGTCAAGATTACTTGACCAACAAAATGTAGATACTAACGGAAGATGGTTAGTTTTAGACCCAGTATTTATTGAGGTTTTAAAAGACGAAGACTCAAGATTATTTGATGCCGATTTCGGTGGAAATGGTCTTCAGAATGGTCTAATCCTTAATAACCTACACGGTTTTAAAGTTTACCAATCTAACAATCTACCTGCTGTTGGAACAGGACCTTCAAATACAGGCACAAACAGTTCAACAAACTATGGTGTGATTGTAGCAGGACATAGTTCTGCTGTAGCTACTGCTGAACAAATCAACAAAACAGAGACTTATAGAGACCCTGATTCTTTTGCTGATATTGTCAGAGGTATGCATTTGTATGGTAGGAAGATACTTCGACCAGAAGCTCTTGTTAGAGCAAAATACCACTTAGCGTAGAGGAGATTTTAATATGGCATTAGGCGATAATACAACTTCGGTTGCTAGAGGTATGGGTTCTAGAGGTAGACAGCCTTACTATATTCAGCACGAGCTTAACTTTGCAACTGCTGTTACAGATAAGGGTACTGCTCTTGCTGCTAATGACGTTATTCCGGGATTAACTATTCCTGCGAATACTGTTATTCTTCATGCAGGGTTTGAAGTTACTGAAGCTCATGCAGGTACTTCTAGTGATACTGACTTTGACTTTGGCATAACAGGTGGAGACCTCGACAACTTTGTTGATGGTTTTGACTTTGATGGTGCAAGTGTAGGTGATTATGCTCCTACTCCTGCAGCTTATGCTCCAGTTATTATTGGTGGCACTTCAGATACTATTGACATTGAAATCCAAGCAATGACAGGTACAACAACAGGGGGTAAACTCCGATTGTTCGCTATTTGCATGGACATTGATGACATTGGTACAATGGCTGCTGATGAAGTAGACAGAGATACATTAGCGTAACTCACAACTAATTAGAGGGCAAGTTAAGTAGAGCGTTCTTCAAACATTTAATAACTTGCCCTTTAATACATTTAGGATAAAATATGGCTGAAAGTTTTCTTACACATACAAATAGAGTAATAGCACGATTAAATGAAGTAGCATTAACTTCTTCTAACTTTTCGTCAGCTAGAGGTATTCAAGTACAGTGTCAGAACGCAGTCAATGAAGCTGTCCGATATATAAACCAAAAAGAATTTCAATATCCTTTTAATCACGCAACAGATACAGAAACACTAGTTGCAGGAACATTTAAATATTCAGTACCAACTACAGCTAAAACAGTAGATTATAATACTTTTAGATTAGTAAAAGATAGTGATTTAGCGACAAGTGGTGGTAGACTAAGAGTATTAAATTATAATGACTATTTAAATAGTTATATTACACAAGAAGATGAAATAGAGACTACAACATTAAGTCAGTCACACACAGATTCAGTTACTACAATTACTGTTACAAGTACATCAGGATTTGACAGTACAGGTACATTATATGTAGGTAATGAACAAATAACCTATACAGCTATAGGTTCATCCACTACATTTACAGGAGCAACAAGAGGTGCAAATGGAACGACTGCATCGGCTCATAATAGTGCAGTACAAGTAGCACAGTTTGATAGTGGTGGAATACCACAGTATGTAATTAGAACTCCTGATAACAACTATATTTTATATCCATATCCAACAAAATCTTTTTCGATTAAATACGACTACTTTACTTTTCCTTCTGATATGTCAGCACATAGTGATACAACATCTGTGCCTGATAGATTTGCACCTGTTATAGCAGATGGTGCTACAGCTTTTGTCTATCAGTATAGAGGTGAAACATCACAATATCAATTGAATATGCAAAGATTTGAACAGGGTATTAAGAATATGCAAACTCTATTAGTAAATAGATTTGAGTATGTACGTTCTACATATTTACCAAGAACAGGAACTTACGGAACACATAATATTAATCTAAGGACAAGTTAATGCCTGACCAATCTCAAACAACCCCTTCAGCATTTGTATGTGAAGGTGGACTTGTTAAAAGTCGTTCTACATTTATTATGCAACCCGGACAGGCACTAGAGTTATTAAACTTTGAACCTGATATTGAAGGTGGCTATAGAAGAATAAATGGCTTTAGAAAGTTTGTAAATCATGTAGTACCTTATACATCAGCAGACTCTGAAAAGGTTTTAATGACAGCCTTTTTTAATAATAATGTATTAGCTGCTAGAGGTGAAAAGATATGGAGTTCAGCATCTACTGAACTAGCTACAAAAATCTTACAAGCAACTGGAATGACAGGTTCAGGAACAATTACAGTTGATAGCACAACAGGTTTTAATTCAAGTGGAACATTACAAATTAACTCTGAAATATTTACATATACAGGGGTAACGAGTACAACATTTACAGGTGTAACAAGAGCAACTTCAAGTACTACAGCTGCGGCACACGCAGTAGATGATGCAGTATCAGAAAGTTGGACAGTTAGAGATACAGGTAGAACAAGTGCAAGTAAATATTCATTTGAAAGATTTAACTTTGATGGCAATGATAAAATAATTGTAACAGATGGTACTAATGACCCAACAGTTTTTAATACGTCATTAGCAGCTACTGATGTTACAGAGTCAAGCGTTGAAGGTTCAAAGTTTGTAACTGCATTTAAAAGTCATATGTTTTATGCAGGTAAATCTACAACACCACAAACATTAGTATTTAGTCAGCCGTTTGATGAAGATGCATTTAGTAGTGGTAGTGGTGCAGGTACTATTAAAGTTGATGATACCATAGTAGGATTAAAGGCTTTCCGTGGTGACTTATTTATATTCTG
>VTLG01012573.1_pt1 | contig 11745 bp, 9 predicted proteins | sample 4694571 | NCBI WGS metagenome assembly VTLG01 (sample SAMN12604809, study PRJNA352737) | marine metagenome | biome: ENVO:00000447; feature: ENVO:00000209|ENVO:00000569|ENVO:01000036; material: ENVO:00002151; isolation source: viral sequences binned using virsorter ... | reverse complement strand
GTAAGTTAAACTATTACAGCAACATCTATGTTGTTAAAGATAGTGCAAATCCTTCTAACGAAGGTAGGGTATTCTTATACAGATATGGTAAGAAAATCTTTGACAAGATTATGGAATCAATGCAACCCGCATTTGAGGATGAAACACCAGTTAATCCATTTGATTTCTGGAAAGGTGCTGACTTTAAGTTAAAAATTACTAGAGTCGCAGGATTCTGGAATTATGACAAGTCTGAATTTGCAGAACCATCTGTATTAGGTGGTTTCAACGATAAAGAGTTGGAAGCATTATGGAAAGAAGAACATAGTCTAGCATCATTCACTGCTGATGATCAGTTCAAATCCTATGAAGATCTTAAGGTTAGACTTGAGAGTACTTTAAAGGGTAACTACTCTAAACCAGTTGATGAAGAAGTCTTTGAAGAAGAGGCAGAAACACCAACACCAGTTGCTGCGACAGCACCATCTGCTGCACCAGAAACTGATACGTTATCGTACTTTGCTAAACTAGCACAAGACGACTAAAAAAATAAGACCCCTTCGAGGGTCTTTTTTATTACATGTTTATATCTGACGTACCACCCGCTACTTTGGTGATCCTTCCTTTTAATAACAATGCCTTATACTCCGCAACAAAATCTTCTATTATGCTTGGTTTTATTACTTGTATTTTTTGTTTTTTACTGTTTAATTCTGTCTCGTACATTGCATTCGTTACTGATACTACTGGGTTGGCAGTAACAGTCGTAGACCCATTGTAATATGATACTTGAAAGTTAGATGGTACAACTTTTCCTGCAGGAACAATTATGTTGTTATTAGCATCTTTTACTTCTGTAGTTACATGATGTTTAGTTGCTTGTGGATTACTATATTTTTGACTGATAAAATCCTGCAATTGAGTCACAGATCTAGGCCACTGTGCATAATAATCGGTGATGTCGTTAATAACAAATATAGTCCAATTGTAAAATGGATTTCTATACAATCTAGTTGCAATATCTTCTGGTCTTTCACCATCTTGTACATTCTCTTCATCAAATAGACTGATCTGTGCTTTAAATTCAGTAAGTATTTCTGCACGTCTCCAAATATTTTTTACATACAAAAAATCTGGATCAAGAGATTTTGATCCTATGTTGTATAGTAAATTTGGCAAATTTTTTATCATTAGTATGATACTTCCCCAATAAATTTTGCGTCTGGATCGGCAATAAAACTACCTGTTGATGTTTTAACACCAAGGATTGTTGAATTTCTATCGTTTGTAAATGTTGCACCTTCCATATCCAAACGTGTAAGTTTTGTTGTTTCTTTGAACTGTAACTCCATAGTGACCATAGGAATAGATCCATCAAACACTGTTTGCAGTTGACCAAATGGTGTTGTGTTTATAGTCATACCTGTTAATGCACATAGTTTTGTTCTAGGCATCATAGGATGTTGGATTGCTCCTCCAGGCAACGGATCCCCATCCTCATCACATTTAACAAATTTAGGAGTCAATACAAATACATCTGGGAATGTAAGTACAACAGCACTACCTCTACCAGATTTTGCATTAGGATGCATACCACGTTTGAACCATTCTATTATGGTTATAATTTTATTGCTTTCTGTTTTATTTCTCGCTGCTAATTCAAATCTAAAACCAAACTCTCTTCCCTGCATTCTTTCAAAGAACTGTATTGAGTTTTCGTTAGGTGCTAGTCCTGCTAATCCTGCAAGGTTTTGTGGATTTAATGGACTATTGACGTTGAATGGATTAGTCGCAAATTTTGCTCCTCCTGCAAAACCTTGAATTAATTTTGTAGCACTTACACCACCAATTTCAGAACCTTCATCTTGTGCTTGTAAGCTTCCTCCAATAAAAGAACTTGCGAACCCCGCAACACCACCACCTACACCAAGTGCTAAATACCTTCCTGCTTCATCAGCAGCAAGTGCTAATGTTCCTAGTTTAAATTCATTGTTCCAGTCTGCACCATACTTATATTGAAACTCATTAGGTAAGGGTAACATACACGTAGTTTCCATTAAACCCTTATTCTTTCTTTTTCTTTTCGCTTCTTTCTTGTCTAACAACTGACCCACAGTTGTGATCTCACCGTTTTCTAGTTTAACTTGTATATTTCGATCTAGGTTCGTATCTGTTCTAAGATTAATGTCATGCCCACCCTCTATTAGCCGTGTTTTTTCCGACATTCCCTTTCGTTCTTGTTGCTTATTCAGGTCTCTATTAGCTTCTGTTTCTGTTCGGACTGTTTCATAGATATTATTCATTGCTTTATCAAATGTTACATCCGTTGGTTTACCAGATGCATATGATTTTTCTATAAAGTCCGCACCTCCATTTACCAAACCAGCCACGAAACTTCTTTGCACTGCTCCCGAAGCATCATTAAAAGATTTTGCCACATTTTTTTGTGCTTCATCGTAACTATACTTCTCTATCTGTAAGAAAGAAGCATATGGTATTGATGAAAGACCATTTGGATATTCAAGTACTTTGTTTTCTTGTGACATTATCTATTGTAATGAAATTTTTCTAAGGGCAACGTGCTTAATAATTGCACCTCACTTTCCTGTATTTCAAAAAAGATGCTATCTGCTCTTCTAGGTATATATTGACGTAAAGTTTTTTTAGGAAACCTTTTATTATTTAGTGCCTTTAATCTGGCATTTATTGTACGTATATAGTGTACATTTGCACCAATTAAGTTATTTTTCTTAAACTCCATGGCATATACGAGGGGATACTCATCCCACTCTGTCAATTTATCTGCAAATTTGGGATCATATTCAAAGGTATAAAACTTTCCTGCACTAGGTGATTCAGTAGCATCGTCTAATAGTATGTTAAATACTTCCTCTCTAAGTTTAGAATTAGATATTTTACTTCCTTTTAGACTTTCTATCAGTCCATCGAATCTTGAGGTCTCGCTCTGTGATGACGACGAACTCGCATCTGTGCTGCTCTGCCCACTCTCTTGCTCGTTCAAACTTGGCTTGGTTGATTGCATACTCTTGACACTCTTTCAAATAAGTTTTACTTCGTGGATTCTTAGGTTTCTCTGTTTTTCTTTTGGGTTTAACTTCAATAAGATATCTTTTTAATTGACCATCTTGTACTATCTCCCACCAAAAGTCAGGAAAATATCTATGAACTTTTCCATCTGTAGGTTTTCTGTATGGAATAGCAACTTCCTCAGACCACCATCTTTTAACATTTGGGTTGCTGTCACACCACTTCATAACCTCATGTTCCCAACCAGAACGATACACGACTCCAGTAGGATCACCCTTATATTTTTTATAATTAATTACTCTGTACTTACCTTTTTTAAAATTTAGCATAAATACATATATCAAACCATACGGTTATTTATGGCATCCGCAAGAGGACTACAGAATTTCATGCAGGCTATTGGCAAGTCTGGTGGTATCTCTGCGTCTAATCTATATCAATTTTCATTTCAACCAACACCAAAGTTAAGAAAATTCTTTGAAGATAATCTTTTTGAGGAGTTTTTAAAACTAACAGACAATGGTGATACAACGAACTTGCAATTATTATGCAATGAGATACAGATGCCAGGTGTGACCTATTCAGCATTTGATGTTAAGTCAGTGCATAAAGGTATCACACAAAAGTTGGCAACAGCAAAAGTATATAATGAATTAGATGTTAGTTTCTTTATGGATGGAACATCATTACCACTCAGATTTTTTAGAGCATGGCAAGACTTTACATCAAATGCAGTTGCATCCAATCCTACGATCTTTTATGATGAAAGGACTAAGCAAGACTATAAAAGAGCACTGGCATCCAATTACTATGAGGACTATGCGTGTGACATGTTCATACACAAGTTAGAAAAATATGATTCTCCTCAAGGAGAACCAATAAAGATAGGTGGAGATAGTGGAGATTATAAAAACCCATGGAACGTTAGACTAGTAAAAGCATATCCATATACTGTAGCATCAATACCATACTCAGCAGGACCTTCACAACTTGTTAAGGTGACTGTAGGATTCTATTATGAGTACAGTCATATCGAGACTTTTAACTACAACTGAGGTTGCTATATAATATACTGAATTTATAAATCATGGCATTACCTGAGATTGCGACGCCAACATATACGTTGACTATACCTTCTACCAAAAAGAAAGTTAAGTATAGACCATTTCTTGTTAAAGAACAGAAGTTGTTAATATTGGCATTGGAGAACAACGATCAAGAACAAATATTAGACGCTATAACAAACACAATACGAAATTGTCTAATTACAAAAGTCAATGTAGAAGACTTAGCACTGTTTGATATAGAATACTTGTTTTTACAAATACGTGCTAGATCAATCAGCGAAGAGATTGAAATGAAAGTTACATGTGCTGATGATGGCAAAACAGATGTAGATGTAAAATTCATGGTCAATGACGTCAAAGTTAATTTTCCTAAAGGACATACTAACATTATAAAACTAAATGATGAGATTACTGTTGAGATGAAGTATCCAGACATTGAGTACTTCACCAAGGTTAATTTTGCGGGTGAAGAACCAGAACCATATGAATTAGTTGGTAAATGTATTAAAAGAGTATATGTTGGTGAAGATGACTACACTCCAGACTCTGTTGAAGAATCAAAAACATGGGTTGGGGGTTTGACTAGTGGACAGTTTGATGCCATACAGGAGTTCTTTAAGACAATGCCAAGTCTAAAACATGTATTAAAGGTCAAGAATCCAAAAACAAAAAAGGTAAATGAAGTGGTATTGGAAGGATTATCTGATTTTTTCGTATAGCCCTCTTCCATGAGGGCATCATGACCTTTTATCAAACCAATTTTTCTTTGGTTCAACATCATAAATATAGCTTGACAGACATTGAGAACATGATGCCTTGGGAACGCGAGGTATATGTAAATATGTTAGCAACTCATCTTCAAAAAGAGAGAGATCGTATCGCTGAACAAAACCGACGCTAATGAAAGATGCTTCTATAGTTATTGACTTTTTTAAAAAGGCAGCAAAGTCACTTGTTGCAGGGGTAGCTGGTGCTGTCACAAGTTCAGATGAGGTAAAATTAGTCCCTGCTATAGCACCTATACCTGTAAGTGATGTAAATGAGCAATATGGTAGAGCAGAACCTGTAGAAAGACCTAAAAAAGAAGAAGCAGGACCTAAGTACGAAGAGATAGTAGAAGAAAGGATAAAGGAAGTAGCATTTAGAAAAAGCATGCCATACCAACCAGAGGTGGCATTATTTAAAGGTGGACTTGTAAAAAGAGAAACTATTGCAAAGATAGGTGAAAAAGAACCAGAGGTAGTAACTCCAGTTAAAAACTATGCTGAGTCTGTAGAACTTGTTTATAAACAAGGTGCAGCGTTACTGATAAGTTCGTCTCTTGGGTTTTTAGATAGACTACCTCCATCAAAAGGAAAGTCAACCATAAGAAAAGAGGCAAATAGATTAGCAGCAATTTTTGGTATAGTCAACACACTTAAACCACAGAAAACAATAGGATTATCATCAAAACTAGAATGGTGGGGTGGTAGTGGTAGTGGTATGACTGCTCGTAGCACTGATGGAAGTGAAGGTGGAGATGGACAATCATCTAAGGGATTAAATGACCAAGGGGGAGATGGGAAAGGTTTGCCTATCAACCTTGCAGCCTTGCGGTTTGCGGGAGCAGTGACACTTTTTGGTGCAGGATATTATATACCTAAAATGTTTCCTAGTACTGTCAAAATGGATTATACTGAACAAGTTGATGATTTTGTAGAAAAAGAAGGTTATGAAAAATCAGCTGAAACAGATTATTTTGCAGAAGGGAGTGGTGATACTCTTACAAGAGGAGAGACAAGTAGAGAGAAAATAGAAGCACTTTATGAAAAACTTACTGGAAAACCACCTCTGTATGGTTTTCTTGGTGCGAAAGATCCGTTATTAAGAAAAATGTTAAAAGCAAGAAATAATCCAGAAAAATTAAATGAGATTATTAATGAATCTGGTTATATTGATGAAGAACAAAAGAAATTAGATGATGAGCAAGCAAAGAAAGATAAAGAAAGACAAGATAAATTTGAGGAAATGCTGTATGGTCAGGAGGCAAATAAAAAACTCCAAGAAGTAAAAGAGCAGGAAGCTGCAGCATGGAAAGATCCTGATCCTTTCAAACATGACAGGTATTATCGTCCTATTGTGTTGAATCCACCCACTGCAAATGCATGGGAGAAAGCAGTTAATGCTGCTAAAAAAGATGGTATTAACTTACCACGTCATGTAACATCTTCATATAGAAGTGCAGAAGATCAAGCAGCATTGGTGATGGCTGCTCAAAAGGGTATGAAAGGTATTGTAAATCCTGCAAAGCCAGGACAGTCAGCACATGGACAGGGTTGGGCAATTGATATTATTAGTCCAAGTCCTGCAAACGATTGGATGAGAATGAATGCTAAACAGTTTGGGTTTGAGTGGCAGGGTGAGCATGATCCAGTGCACTTTGATTTTATTACTAATGAAGAAAATACAAAATATTTACAACATGGCAATGATTCGTGGATTCCTAAAAAGAATAAAAGCAAAACAATTGAGTTGGGTACGGATAGAAACGAACCATCACCAGGAGAAATAAGTACTAAAGCAGCATTAAAAAAATGGAGGGAAACTAAACCAAACATAGACCCTTGTAATTGCCCAATGCCAGTATCAACTATAAATGAGGAACAAGTAAATCAGGGATTGAAAAATTCAACGGGAAAGGAAGTTACTCTCTCACAAGTTATTGCTGTACCACAATCACAAATAGTTCCAGTTTTTGTTGCTCAAAATACAGAAAATGAAGAAGAGGATTCTAACTCTATCATAGATCCTTTTAGTAAGGCAGTTGTATATGAGGGAGGTGTAGCATAATGAAGGCATTACCACCAGCTATGTCGAATCAAGGTATTGGACTTTCTAAGTTCATATCCAATCCTAGTGCCATTACAAAGGCAATGGGCATTCCTGCGTCTCAACAAACTGTTGATGTAAGTGCCACTGACGTAACATCTAAATCTAAAGTAGCACCAGTAGCACAACCAACACAAAATCTTGTTCCAGATCCAGTGGTAGCAATGGGCGTGGATCCTAAAACTGGAAAATATTTAACTCCAGAAGAGAGAAAAAGACAATTTAAAGAACGTAGAGCAAAGAGAGCAATGGGAATAGATCCTGATCTACCACAGGCAGGAGAAATATCAAAGGTTGACAAGTTAGAGGATGCAGGAATAGGTGAGGATCAAGTCAAAAACAGAGTAAAGAAAGATTTAGAAGATGAGTTTGACATAGATCCTAAGATGAAGAAAGCATTTATGGATGCCTTAGCACTTCCTGTTAAGTCTGCTGCTGTTGCAATAACAGATTTACTAGAAAAAATCCCTGCACCAAGTAGAGAAGCATCTAAGATATTGAACAGAAATATTAATAAAATTAACGATGCATTTAATTTAGGTGCTGCTACTACTGAAGTTGCTAACGATGAAGCAGATAATGATAGGAAAGGTAAAAAAGGAACGGTTCTAGGTGGTATTATATCTAAAATATTCAATCTCTTTACTGGTAACAAATCTAGTGGCAATGTTGGTGGTGCTAGTGATAATGGTTCTGGTTCAAATCCCCTTGGCATAACTACCACCACAAAGGGAGATGCTACTGAAGGCAGGAGAGCACCATATACAGGAACTGCTGATGGCATAGGATTGGGTGATGGCAAAGTTTCTCGAAGCAAACAAAATAAAGCTGGTAAACCACGTAGCGGTAATATGACAATGAATGCAACCGCTATATTTGGTGGTCGTGGTAATACGATGAGTACAGGTCCCAGTAATTTTGTGGAACTATCGTCAATGAATACTCACCCGCTTGTTAGTAACTCATCTGCTGCCTATGCTGCTAGAACAAGAGATATGGTGCCACGGAATATAGTGCAGAAGTTAGCAGAGAGGAGAGCTGAGGCACTAAAAAGAGTAAGTAATAAAGAACCAGTAACTAACTTAACAGAACTTACTGATAAAACCATACAGGAAAATAGGGACTCTGCTGATAAAAAAACTCAAAAGCAAGTAGCTATTGCAAAAGGAACCTCTGATGCTATACCAACTCCTACTGTTAATCCTTATCAACAAGAGGGTGGTGCACTTGCTCAACCAAAAATTAAAAATTCTAAGTATTTGGTTTCTTATAATATAACGTCTCAGTTCTAATGTCAGTCAATAACCAGTCTAATTTTCAACTAGTAAATTTCTTCATTGGGGATTATCCTCCCATTGGAGTTAATCAGGTATTGTATGTCAAATACACTGAAGATATGAGGCAAGCAACCACAACCATGGAGGTACAAATAACTGACAGTAGCACTGGTTTCTTATCAGAGCTACAAGGTATGGAACCTGTATTCATTCGCATAGCAGATAGTGAAAATAAAACAGAAGTCGGTGGAAGTTTTGTTGTTTATGACATACAGGATAGAAGAAATATTGGTGGAAAATCATCAGCAGTATTACTGTTATGTACTCCTGATTTTATAAACAATGCTGCTAATAAAATATCAAGAAGATTTGGTAAAGGCATGGGTATAAAAATACATGACATTGTAAAAAACGAGATATTAATTAACTTAATGAAGGTAGATGAAAAAAGATTAACTAATTTTCAACCATGTGTTAATAGTTGCTCATTTGTATCACCATATTGGAATCCATTTACAGCAATAAGATGGTTAGCAGCAAAAGCAATACCAGCTCCAAAAGGTAGTGGTCCTGCAGCAACTGCAGGATATGCTTTTTATCAAACAAGATCTGGATATAACTTTGAATCTTATGATAAATTTGCATCTAAAGAACCTGTAGTAAGAATGGTTGTTGGACACAATCCAGACGAAATGGAGGATGATAGTGACCTAGGAATCATTCCACTTAACCAGTTGACCGTAGAGTCATCTGTTGACTTGTTGAAGGGTTTAAATTTAGGATCGTATTCGAGTAATGTAATGACACTAGACTTAAAAGATATGAAGTTTGAGCAACATCCATTTAACATCAATAAATATTACAAAGATGTTAGCGTAATGAACTCTCGTGTTACACCAGAGTTTTACTCAGGATTTGATACTAACCAAACATATACTAGAATCATGTCTAAGATATCAGACTCTGCATTATTTTCTGAGGGTACATACACACAAGACTTTACAAAACAACTTTCACAATCTAGTTTGAGGGAAAAATTATTTTATAATAAAAAAGTGGTAGTTGAATTTATATCAGATTATTTCTTAGAGATAGGTGAAGTTGTGCAATTAGATGTATATAAAGGAACTAGCGACAGAGAGCAAGATTATTCAGTCTCTGGTAAATATGTTATTGGTAAAGTTGAGAGAACATTTAAAACTAGTCAAGATAAAATGACTTCTAGACTTACATTATATACCGACTCAGATGGGGAGGCTGTAGATTAATGATGGAGAGTATTGCCAATTTTATAGGTAGAGAGGGGTTCAACTGGTGGGTTGGACAAGTGGAGAATGATGGTGCAAAATATTGGAACGCAGAATTAGATGGTGGCACAGGAGACTGGGACGAAAGTGACTGGGATTGGACTAATAAAGTAAAGGTTAGGATTATAGGATATCACAATCCAAATAGAAAGGAATTACCTACCAGAGATCTACCATGGGCACAGGTGTTAATGCCTCCCATATACTCACAACGTTCTGGTATTGGATCAGTGCACCAACTACAAATTAATAGTTGGGTTGTTGGTTTCTTTATGGATGGTTCGTCTGCACAGATTCCTATTGTTATGGGATCAATCAGTGATGAGAACCCAGATAGCAGTTATGGTGTAGCAGGAGGTAAGGAAGAGGGATTTGCACAGTTAGCAACACCAAACTATAAGTTTCCAGATCACAATGGTGATGGTAGTTCTGCAGCTAATACTGGTAGTTCAGTTCAAACTAATGAAAATACAGGTTTAGATGAAAAAGCTACTAACAATGATGGACATAAGAATGGAGAGGGAGAGAGTACTACAAAAAATGAACGAGGTCCAGCAAAGACTCAAAGTGAAAAACAAAAGGCAGCAACAGAAAAACAAAAAGTAACAGTCCAAGTTGGTAACGGTAAATGTGGATCAGAGACTGCTACAAAACTTGAAGGTCCTATGGCAGAGTTTATGAAGTTTGCTCGTGGTATAGAGAAGAATGATATAGATGAATTTATTGACAAAAAGACTGGTAAAGTTGTTGACCTAGAATATGAAATTAACCTAACACAACAACGCATACAGAAAAAACTTACAGGACTGACTGCTAACATCAAGGGCGTCGTCATGGAAGATGTCAATAAACTCATAAAGGAAGGTCTTGAAGATATTGGCATACCAGATCCAGAGTTAGACACTGCAGTCAAGAAACAACTTAAGGATGTTGGTGATCTTGTGTCATGTTTATTCAAACAAATGCTAAGTGAATTGGGTGATTTTATTAAAGGTATGCTTAGTGATCTTTTAGAAAAGGTATTGGATACTGCCTTATGCCTAGTTCAAAACTTCCTCGGTGAGATCATGAACAAGATAATGGACATGATACAAAATGCACTGGATATGCTAAAAGGCGTTACAGGTGCTATCAAAGGTGCAAGAGATAAAATACAAAACTTACTTAATAAAGTATTAGATTTCATAGATCTATTTTGTGATGGCGAACTATCATGTGCTATTGGTGCGTCTGTATTTGAGACTGGTCTTGGTGCAAAGGCAAAAGGTAATGAAAAAGCAGCAAAAGCAGCAAGTCAGTACAAAGTCAAACCTCCTAATTCTGTATCAATTGTAGGTAATGGTAATCCTATTAAAGGTTTTGTTCCTGCTGTTGATCGTAATGGAGTCAAAAAAGTATTTGATACTTCTACAGGTTCATTGGTTGATCTTGATAGTGCAGCTGGTCGTGCCACTGGTATATCAGAAAAGAACTTTGATACACGAGGACCTCTAGAAAAGTTTGAGGGTCTTAATTTCTATGATTCTTCTGGTAATATCTCAAGTGCTGCAGTCAATTGTAACAACAGCATCTTGAATAAGAAACCATGCTTCCCAGAAATGGTATGGGACAATCTAAAATCAACAAGTCCTATCAAAGCATTACCTATCGTTGATGATATAGGACAGATTCTTGGTGTATTGATGAGAAAGAAAGGTACAAACGTCAATAGAGAAGCATCAGTTAGAGCACAATTTACATGTAACGAACCAGAGGGCAGTGGTGCAGAGTTTAAACCAAATATTGTAAATGGAAAGGTAGATTCTATTGCAGTTATAAAACCTGGCGTAGGATATGGATTTGATCCTGCTAGTACATATTGCCCTAATGAGCAGTATGGCGTATTAGTTAATAAGATAGGATTACAGGAACATGTAAATGATGGTGAATATCTAGAGCAAGTAAGTTTTGGTAACACTGACGTATTGCAAGTTGTCGACACAGATTATGACGATGATCATATATTGATAGCAACCATAGATCCATCATTTAATTCTAGACTAATTGTAGGATTAGATTTACAGACAAAATCTGGACATCAATTTGTATTAAATTTTAATCGTAAGTTCCCAACACTTGTAATACCTCCAGATGCTACAGCGATATATGCTAGGTGTGGTGATGTAATTCCTAAACTTGATAACATAGATATTGTCAGTG
>VTLG01017134.1_pt1 | contig 11746 bp, 10 predicted proteins | sample 4694571 | NCBI WGS metagenome assembly VTLG01 (sample SAMN12604809, study PRJNA352737) | marine metagenome | biome: ENVO:00000447; feature: ENVO:00000209|ENVO:00000569|ENVO:01000036; material: ENVO:00002151; isolation source: viral sequences binned using virsorter ... | reverse complement strand
CGATCCGTTAAATCAGTTCGATCTAGCCAATTCGCCGTTGCTGTTTGTAGCTCTGCATAGTTTGATATTGCCATTAGACTCTACCTGGCCTCGTTCTGAATACTTTATTGTCGGGATCATTCAGCCACTTCTTGATTACTCTTTGATCCTTAAAGTTATTCGATATTTTTGCTAGTTCGTGATAGATGCTCAGAGGGATAGAGGCGATGTGATGCTGATCGCCCTTCCAATTCGCACGTTCATCCACTTGATTGAACTGACCCTTGTTGGCCTCGACTATAGCACCGACATCCTGCACGGTTTCTAGTCCGTACTGGTCCGTAGCTTCGTCATAGTGAAACCACTGAGTTGTTTTTGTGTCTGGATCATAATCCAATATTTTTTTCATTTGTTCCTGCCTATTAGGGTGAGGGCTAATGCCCCCACCCCTTTAGGGTTAAGGTTTGGTTAAGCCGCCGATGTGATTCCAGCAACTACACCGTGAGCGGCCTCGTTATTAACCTGAAGCCCCCACTCAGTTAGTGCCATACGCTTGTCGGCATCACCAGTCTTGGCCAATGCTTCAATGCTGTATGGACGGAGTGTAGCGATCTTGACCTCATCAGGATCAACCAAGAAAGCCCAATCGTTCATCAGTGAGCCAGCACCTTCGTCTTCCACTGTCGTGAAGAAGCGGTTTGGGACTACTGATAAGTTGCCGAAATCTGAAACGTAGATATCAGCCGCCCCTATGATAACGCTGGGTTCGGCACCATCCACGTTGTAACGGCTGGAAGCGATTCCTGAGAATCCACTCACAACAGTTTTGTTGTAAGGTCCAACCATCAGCATCGAAGGCTCACCACCACTCTCAAAACATTCCTGCATAGTGGTTTTCAACATAGCCTCAGTAAACGCAGTAGGCGTACCAAAGCTCTTCCACACCTGTGTTGCTCCAGTAGGAGTCGAACCCGTATAGGACGGCTTCGTCACGTTGGTGGAAGTTTCGTTGGTCTTCAGCCAACCAGGAAAGCCAGCAGTCTCTCTGGCGGTTCCTGACGCTCCAGCTACAGCACCATTATTCTCCAGTGCCGCCTTTTCGACGTTCCTCTTTAGCTCTTTAGCCGCCTTAGCCGCCTGATAGCCGACCTCAGACGCACGACCAGCCTTCAGAACTCTTTGCTCTGTGGCAGAGATTATGAAATCTCTCATGTTGATTTGGCAATAATTGCCCAATCGTACAGTTGCTGTCACTGCCGTATACCCTGCTTCGCCCACATCGTTACCTTCAACCACGGGGGTACTGGAAGCTGTCGCCAATGCGTCAGTTTGCCATTCAAAGTAGGTGTTTTCGGCTTCCCGTGTTCCGATATTAGACTGGAAAGGAGTCGTGGTCGGACTTATATCAGCGATCAAATCGCTTAAATCTTCACGGATGCCCTTACTAGAATAAGTTTGGAACGTATTCGTTAACGGATTTGCCATTCTTCTGTTCTAATTCCTTATAGTTATTCCGTGAGCATCGCACCAAGGAGTGAGGCCGCATCTTCGACTTTTCCAGTCTGCTTTAGCCTCGCCCTCTGGTCTCTCTGCTTACGGCCACGCATCTGCTGGCTTATTTGTTTGCCACCAGATTTTGCGTTTTTGATTTTAGATTTGGCCGACCTGACCTTCTTGCTGTTCGCCAGTTGGTTGTATCTCCACGCATCACGAAGGACCATCAAGGCCCTGTGGTCGTAGATTTGGTTCAGTTCGTTCTCTGAAAAACCGATTGACGCACCGAACTCTAACAACTTCCTTTGCTCACTTGCCTGAACGTCGTTGTCCGACCATTCGGGTATTTTTTCCAGGGTCATCTGGCGTTCTACTGCGAGTCTTTCCTGCAAGCGGTCTTGATTCTGCTGGTGCAGAAGTGCTTGCATTCGTTGTTGCTCTTCAGTAACCGCTTGGACCTGGGCCAACCTGTCATTTTGAAGCTGTTTTTGCTTCAACCATTCGACGGGATTTTCTCTTTCCAGAGTTTCCCAGTCGATGTTCGGTTCACTTGCAGATCCCATATGTTCTTGGAGTTGTGCGAGAACCTGAGTATACGACTCACGCTCCTGCCTGACAGCCTCTTGCTCCTGTTGAAAAGACCTTCTCTGTTCAGCAAGTGCTTGAGACTTTTGTGTGAAAGAAGACCCCTTCTGATAGCCAGTTATGAGTTCGTCGAGTGGTACATCCATCTCTTTGCCGTCTACTATTACACGGTAGGATGAAGGCTCACCTTCTGAGTACTCTTCCACGCCATCGTCATTGACCTCTTCCACCTCTTCTGAGTCTTCGTAGGACTCAGCTTCGATGGCCTCTTCTTCGACGCCATCTTCTAGCTCAGAGTCGGAGTGCTGTTCCTCTTCTTGAGGCTCTGCATATTCCTCACTGAGCATTGCTGTAAATGCGTCCTGAATTTCTCCAGGTCCACGCCTACCCCCACTCCCTGCGGAACCGTCGGTCCCTATCGGGTTGGTGACTGTAGTTTCACTCACGATTTCCTTCCTCTTTTAGATTTTGAAACTTTGCGAGATTGCTCCATAGCCCAATCGCCTACCAGGGTACGGAGTCCTCGCACGATCTCATCAAGGCCCTTGCCTTGCATATATAAATTCTCTCTGACACTGCTTTCATTTAACTCAGTCAGCGTCCATTGTGCAACTATATTTTCTCTCACTTTTTCTAAGACCTCTACAAACACTGCATCTTCAAGGATCTCTTTCGCCCTGCGACCCTTCTGCTCTGCCGTTAGCCTATCCACCCGTCTCTTCCTTTATCTTACCCCTGAGCAGTTCTAGGTTGACCTGGTCCTCGAACTCTTTCTCCCGAAGTGCCAGGTCACCAGCTATTCTGGTTGTCTCACGCTCGTTCAGCATATCGGCCTTCATCGCATCCAACTGGATTTTCTCTTGGTCAACGGCGGTCTTCGCCTCGATCTCAGCCATCTGAACTTGCATCAACTGTTCCTCTGGAGTTGGACCTGGCTCTGGTGGGGGTGGTTCGTAATCAATCGGTAGTGGTTTGAAGAATTGATTTGAATCCTTGAACCCACTCACTTCGAGCATCTTGGCCAGCGTATGTCTAACTTGGCCCAATCCTACCAGCGGATTATTCGGCCCCATCTTTTCCAGAATCTCCTGCTGGCGTAATGCAATCTGATTCAGAGTTCCTAACCGTTCGTCCGTCATCCCCGACCCTAGCCCAACATTTGTAGACACATCCATCGTAGCGTCCCAGACCCTTGGGTCAACGGGAACCCACTCATTACGGAGCCTTACCATTCGGGGTTGGTCCTGGTGCTCTATGACGAGCTTTAGGAGTCCCTTGAACATGGGCTTGAACCCAGTCTCTGCGAACAGCCTGGCCATCATCTCCAGCCGTTGCTCTGCTCCACGGATCGTAGCACTGACGGCGGCCCTGGTGGTGGACTGAAGCACATCGGGATCTAGTCCCTGGGAAGCTCCAGTCATGCCTGTACGGGTTTCCTTCATCGAGTCCATATACTCGACCATCGGGAAAGCCTGTTGTCCCAAGAACGGAACATCCAACTGTTGCACCATACCTGGTGCTCGCATTCGGATGATTGAACCGACTTCGGGGTTTAGGACATCATCAATGTCGACCTGCCCCTCTACTACTCCCGTACGGGGATAGAGGGCGAAGGATAAGGAGTCCAGCATACCTCGAATGATTGCACTCTTGACCCTCTGAATATCCTTGGTCATATCCGCAACGTCTGACCCAAAGAACACATGAGGCTCTGGGTCACAGGCGAAGACAGCAAACGGAATACTATCCGTCGGTTCGTTGTTCACGACATGATAGTTCGAGCCTACAGTGCAAACCCTTCTGAGTTCGGCAAGGCCGTCCCCGTCATAGTCAACCTTACACCACGCCTCTACATACAGAACTCGTCGTTCGTTGTCGGTCGTGAGCGGTCCTGGCTGACTGCGATCTGGATACCTGGCCCAATACTCTTCGTTATCAATAAATGCAGTTTCATCGGATAGGTACTCGTCGAGCATATCCTTGTCATAGCCCATAGCTACCAAGTCACTCACCGTGGCCATCGTCCTATGACCTACGACCTGTGCATCCTCAAGACTGGTCGCAACTGAGTCCACGAAAAATTCTTCGGGTGGCATCGTTTCAATGCGAACTTTGTTAATCGGTTTCTTTCGTTTAATTTCTACGTCGTAAACCATCGGTAGTGGCATACCCTGAGCTTCCATCATCTGGGCTTGCTCTGGCGGAATGTTTGGATCTGCTACACCCTCGACGGATACCGCCTCGACCCCCTCGTCCTGGAGCAACAGCCCCAAGGTCGGCTCGTCTAAATTGCTGAAGTTGTAAGTATGCACCTCGACCGAATCATCCCACCACCACTTTACGACTCCACCCTTGTTCACCATCGCATCTTTGAATACGGAATAAAAAATTCCGACCGCATCGTTATCTTCTCTGAGAATGTAGTTGATGTAATCCGTAGCTTGCTCGCTCTGTGCTACGTCTTCAGGGCCACGGGGTACAAACTCCACCATCTTCTCAGCACCGAAAAACACACGCATCATGGAAGGGAGCATGGACTGGACACTGTCACGAACATCTCTGCTTACGACCTGACTCCGCCCGTCTACCTCATTGCCGAACGGCTCACCGTTGTAGTATCGGGTGGACTCTGCCCTGAGCGGACTGATGTCATCATCAATGAACTGGATAGCATCTTCAATGTAACTCCGAACCTTGGTCTGGAGTTGCTCTGGACTCATCCCAACGCCAGCTTCGGTTTCCGCCTCATCTATGTACGCCAAATTTTCTCTCTGGTTAGAGGTCATGGATTTGGCGAAGGGGTCCGACGGAAGGTAGTGGCTCAAAACAAAATGTTCAATAAGTACAAAAAAAAAGAGGGGGGCCGAAGCCCCCCCCTCAACGCCACCTATGGGGCTGGTAACATCCTCAACCTCGCACCCAACCGACAGCACTCGTTGTAGAATCCCCTGGTCAGGTGATCACTTTCCTTGAGATGAGCACACTCATGGATGAGTAGTTCGTCCACTCTCTCTTGGTTTGTGTAATCAAAGTTCGCAATGTTGAGTGTGACGATATCACTGCCACAGCACCCTGCGTAGGTCACTCGATTTTCGTCCTCTAAGATCAGACGAGCATTCGACTGAGCAATCACATGGATAAACTTCTCAGCATAGACCCTCAGCTTGCAGACGGCTGGACTGTCTTCATCCGCCAAGTCTGGGATGATCCCGTCTAGGCTTGTTTCGATCATACCAGAGTCGAACACATTGCTGGACGGGGTCCAAGCCTCAGACCTTTTGATCGTGGTCCAGGCTTCCTTGGAAAACTGCCGACCGTGTATCACGGCGTACCCAGCATCGATTGCTCGCTTGTTCGACTCTGGAGTTTTGGGATTGAAGATCACAGCGTTGCCAACTCGCTTCTTCAACACCGTGCGGACCGCCTCGTCATCTTCCATCTTTTCCAGAGCCGTACCGATCCATCCGCCCTGAGCATCTGCTTCCGTCAAATGCTGTGCGGTCATCTCAGCGACTCTAGCTTCCAGGTCGTTCAGGAACGCCTGGCCGACGGAAGTCCGATCCATAGACAGTGGAACCTTCTGCATCACCTCAACATGGAAGGGCATCTCAATGGTGTCCACTGGGATTCCCATCTCGTAGAGCGAAGCCACTTCATCGCCCAACGGATGATACACGTTGACGGTGGTCTGTCTGCGTGTCTTGCGGAAGCCACCTTCCTCGCCCTTGATCTCCGACTGGAGTGTTACCTCTCTGTGCTCTATCGGATTGCGATGACGTAGCTTTTCGCCGTTAACGAATGTGTCTATTCCGTGTGGCGGAATTAGAGCACTGGCAAGATCCAGAGCCTCTTGGATTTCGTCCCTTGTCATCCTGACCGTTGCGGCCAGAATACTCCCTTCGGCGGTTGCCTTCCCACTCCGCCTACGCCCACGGCCTTCCGTGAAGTGGACGGTCCCAGTCGTGGAAATGATCGTCGCTTCCGTTGCGATGCTCAACAGGAGTTTCTCACCCATGTTGAAACGTCCACGTTTGGTTGGATCGCCGATCTTGTAGCTCTCTTTGTAGAGCGTGTAGGCATCGGCTAAATCTCTGAAGCCGTCTGGCGAGTCGTCGGTGACGACTAGCTTTGCCAGTGGCTTGTTTGGAATAGGCTCCAGGGTGAGATCCACTCTGGTAACCTGTTCGTCCCATGCGTTCTGGATTGGCTCTAGGATCAGGCGTGATATCCCCTGACGCTTGGCTATTCCAGAGAGACCCTTGCGGTCTACTGTAAACCACGGTTTGTTTTGTGCCATTTTTCTTTCCTCGTTTGGCGTTGATGAATTTCTCATGCTCTAAGAATACTCAACATTACTTGCGGACGCAAGTCTTCGATTGTAATTCATCTTTGCGAGTTGTCGGTTTGCTTCTGCTTCGGCAGAGCCGTACTCCGTTTCTTCCAGTGATTCTTCTTTCCCTGGTCGTGGGTTCAATTTGCAATCGTAAAAGCATTCTTGCTGGCAACTCTCCTGGCATAAAGGGATAACGCCATTAGCCGATTCTACATGAGTGTGTCCGTGAGGCTGTTTGGCGGGTAAACGCCTTTGGTGGCTGTCATACTTCTCGTCGATGTTGAACCACCGCAATGCTTGTAGGTCAGAGTGGTGAATCTTGCCAGCCCGCTCTAGTTTGCCGATGTCGCCATACCACCGCACGGCGTGTTTCACCGCCTCTGCATCTGGATGCTTTTCTTCGATTGCGTACACCAGTTCGGCCAAAAGTTTGTCGCTTTTTTTCTGGTGTGGTCCACCAAACCATTTTTCCGTCGGCCGATGGAGAACATCCCATTTGCCACCACCCAGGTAATCGATTTCGTAGCCAACAGCCTCGACAAACGGAGCTAGGCGTTCAACGGCCTGGAGTATGCTTTTCGTTCTTCTAACCATTTTTCTGTCCTTATTTTGGCGTTGATGTTTTCACTTCTTTCCTGCAAAGAGCCTGGGGGAGTCGAACCCCCGACCTCGACCGACTCAGGCTCTGGTGGTGCTATGCGGATTTCAAAAACCTCCTCACTAGATAAGTGTCGGTTTCTTCAACGTAGATCACAATCTGAAGCGGGTTGGGACCAAACTCAGTAGCTTCTCCCTCTGATCTAAGAAAGCTGTACATCTCCAAATCGCTTATGTAGCCAGCTTTACAGGCGTCTTGATATCGTTCATGTCTAGCCTCAAGGTCCGTATCCGTCGCTAATCCAAAATGGTTCACCAGTTCAGCATGACTCCATGATTCCCATTGAGTACATATTTCCCTAGCATCGAACTCGATGATCCGTTTGTCGTCCAGGGCTTTGATTGATAGATACTTGTATAGAGCCTTTAACTCTGGTATCTCAAATCTATCGTGGAATGCTTTGGTCTCTACGAATCTTGTCTCTGACATCTTTTCGGAAAGGTACATTTTTTTTCCTTTGCTAATGTGACGTTGATGTTTTTACTTCTTCCTGCAATGGGCCTGGAGAGTTTGACCTCTCCAGACCCTGACTAAAAACTTAGACTAACGCTCCATCTTTTTTCGCCTTGCTAATCGCTTCGTTTAGCTGGTCTCTCAACACTACCAAATGCTCTGTGTCAAGGAAGAGTCTTGATGACTGGTTCACTTCTACTACGTCATCTTTTTCCCCGATAGGGTTCATAGTTTCAGTAGACGTAAAATCAATCACAGCAAAGTCCCCACCATTTGAGTCTCGATTTAGAACCCTGACTCTAGATCCGACTTCGACATGGCTCCTTGTTGTGAAATGCATCGAAGCATCGACGTCAATCCGCTTACCAGCACCAGGCTGATCGTCCCTTAAGGTGGTTACCTGAAGTTCAGCCAAGTCAACTTCAAATTTGGAAAAGATCCAGTATTTATTTCTCTTCGTGGTTTTCTTTCCTCTTTGCTTGCCAGTCAGGATTCTTTCCATTTCTTCGTAGGTCATTTTTTTTACCTCTGTTTGGCGTTGATGTTTTTCTTATGCTCTAAGAATAACCAAACAAACTTGCGAACGCAAGTGCTCTGGGGAAATTGGTAAAGTAGGGTCTAGGGGCAACACCCGTGTGGAGGGAGACACCATTGTTTATTTAAGTTAATCTGTCACGCCAATAACAGCTTAACCCCCTAGACGATTCCTGCTAAATCTCTTTTTATTTTTCCAGTCCTTCGTGACGACCTACCACCTATAGCAGTACCAGCGTCGGACGCAAAGGTCAATACAAACGCATCAGCCGCATCTGGGCTACTGACCCCCCTTCTCTTCAAGTCCTGTTTCGATTCGATCTTGATCTTTCCGCTCGACGTATATGTGTAACGTAGCGTCGTCAATTCTGAACGCAATCTATCATCCTTCGGCAGTCTTGTATCTCGACCTTCCAGCCACCCCCTGGCCTTGTACCACAACTCCGCCCGAAGGTTTAGGTAGGTAGTACCCATCGCTGGACTTTCCGACACGTTGATCGCATAGGCTGGCAAGCCCAACTCTCTCAGCCTGTCCGCCACGCCAGCACCAAGACCTATCGCATCTACGAATATCTCCTGGGGCTTATCCATCGACGTATCATACTCCGCCTTGATAGCACCTGTCAGTTGCATTGTGTCGAGTCCACGCCACAGTCTCACTGGGGCGGTGACTGCATTTCCTTTCCGCTTACAGAGTGCAGATGCGTCCGCCCCGAACCGTGCAACGTCCACGCCCCACACAGATGGCGAATATTGAGTCGGCATGACATCCCTGTTGATCGCACCTTCGGTCAACTCCATCGAGATCACGGTGTCGTCGTCTGAGGTCGGAAATTCTCCAAGAACTCGAACCCGATAGACGTTCGACTCTTCGCCGTATCTTATACGGCATTCGTCGATATAATCCTGGGACACTCGGTCCGATTCTTCGCACGACACATGGAACGTATTCCAGCGGTCGTTCAGCTTGTGGAACGTATCATAGAAGTACCCAGAACTTCTGACTGGGTTTCCTGCCAGGACCATGCAACTGTGCAGAGCACTCATGCTACCGCCAGCCGCCTCGTAGACCTGTTCGGGAACACCGCTCGCCTCATCACAAATCAGCAGAACGTGTTCGGCGTGGATACCCTGGAGTGCATCGGGCTGTTCCGCCCTCGACGTTCTGGCCGATATGAAATTACGTTCGGGGTCGTTGGCCAGTTCAATCCTGTCAGCACGAACGGTGAACATCTCCTTGTACCCTTCTGGCGATTGCTTCAGCCACGCCTTCGCCTCTGGCAACAGTGCGTCGTGAAGCTGTGCAGATGTCGGTGCGGTGATGACGACCTTCGCATGATAGTGGCAGGAGATCCACCACAGTGCCAGCCAGGACAGGCAAGAGGTCTTACCTACTCCGTGACCCGAACGGATCGAGACTCCACGGTCGCCGTTCGCCACCGCTTGCATGACCCCCGACTGCCACTTGTCGGGCTTGGCGTTCAGTACCGTCTTCACGAATAGCGTCGGGTCTTTCCGCCACTTGGCGATTGGCTGTTTAAGGTCCATTATGTCCCTGGTTCTTGTATATCCATGTATCGTGTCAGGCCCAGGCCACCTAATATCGCTACGGACGGAAGAACCGTCCCGTTATCTATTGCTTTCTGGAAGGCGTCGAATCCGCCCTCACTGAAAATCTTCAGGGCATTCTGTAGGTCATCTCTCAACTCGCCACCACCCTGGTCTGCCCACCTGATGTTTCTCTCGTAGTTCGCCTTGGCCTTCTCCCTAAGTGGGGTTTCAATACGACGCTTGAGCGTTTCGTTGCTGTTTAGCTCCATAAACTTCCTGGAGACATGACCCTGTCCTTGTTCGCCCTTCCACAATGCTTCAAGATCCACATTGTCGGCATGGGTTCTGACGGCTTGGCTGGACGAGTTCGGTACAATCTTCTCTATCTCGTCGCCCAAGACACCGTCCACCAGTTCCTGCAAGTCTTTTCCCTTTACATCACCCCCTGCTTCCCAGGCGTGGAGCAGTGTCATACTACCATCATCTGTATGTACAGCGACGACCCCAGGCAATTCTCTCTCTGCAAGATTACCCAACTCAATCAACTGGCTTGAAGTCAGTTTTTCACCGCTTGGAGCCATGACCCGTACACTGTTAAAGTGTTCCACGGGAGCATCGGGGATCACCCTGTGCCACGCACTCATATTCTGTGCATCTACAAACCCCCTCGACCCCTCTATCTGTTTCAGGATATCCTGGGCTGGCTGGGTGAGTAACCCCTCTGAGGCTTGGTCCCAGGGCTGTCGTGGCATGAGCGGTGTTGATACCTCTAATGGATTTACCTGGCTCACGCCACTAGCGTCCGTGGACGCTCCTACCAGGTTCCTATTCATCGGATTTTGCAACAGTCCACTAGCTTCATATAGAGGATCTACCATCACGATCTCACCCGTCCTGGTGTTGACCCTTGGCACTGCCCACGGAGCCTCCGCTGAAAACGCCTGTTTCTGCGTCCTGGACATATCGCCGACACGATCTAGGTGACCTATGCCAGACCCTGGGATCTGTTTATGTGTTAAGTAAGTCTCAAATGTTTTGGCTTCGTCGGCAAAGTCGGTTGCCCGTGTGACACCCTCTGGAATATCCCCGAACTCCCTCTTCACCCCCGTCCACGCCGCCGCCTGAGCACTACCATGATCCCAGTCAGTGTGACCACCGACCTTGTTAGCATTCAACCAGTCCACTATGTCGTCCATATTTTCCTGTATAAAAGCGTGTTTCCTGGCATCTAGCCCACCTTCCCACGGAGTCCCGTCTGTGTTTTTATAGCCGAACGCTCTGGCTTGCCAAAAGTCGTTGACAGACACATCGCCAGCACCCTTTTCGACTAATTCTGCGAACGCCCCAACCTTCGGTCCCATCAGGTCTCTCGAACTACCCTCCATAGCTTCCTGTACTTGCAACTTTCGTCCAGTAGATCCGCCACTCGCAAACTCGTCCCGTGCGTTACGGGTCAGATTTTTAAGGGTGAAGTCCAGGTTGGCCTGTGGTGTGGCCCGTGGTGATGTCTCCCCTATGACATTAGCGACCCGTGGTCGCCACGCTGATGATGTTGCGGTGTCCAGCCAGTCGGCAGAATTTGTGTAGAAATCCCTGCCTTCCATGCCATTAATAACGTGCTCTATATACCTTCGGTTCATACGCTCGACTGCTTCTGGGCTATCGACCTTGGTGGCCCCGTAACGGGGTGCTCCAACATATGCCCCTTGATGCATCTTGAATGTCCTGGTCGGGCTACTAATATTGCCGACAGTTTCCGTCGCCTCATCGACCTCATCGAGCACCCTTGTCGTACTGGGAACCTCGTCAACGGTCTTTGTCGCACTAGCCATAGCATCGGCCGCATTCGCTCTTGCCCGTATCATGTCGGCCCCAACAGGGAGACCCAACCACCACGGCATCGCCGAAAGGGCGGAGATGGCGGACATCCCGTACCGCCCCTCTCCTGCGAATCTGGGCGTATCAATAAAAAGAGCCTTGGGGTTTCCTACTGGCGACATATCTACGGCGAACTCCGCACCGATCTTGGCCGCCTCGACGGGGTTCTCCCTCGCAAAGTCTCTACCCCGACCCAGCAAACCCTTGATGCTTTCGTATGAACCCTGGACCAACCCCCCCAGCAAGCCTGGAAGGACACCACCTATCTCATTGTAGTTCAC
>VTLG01002049.1_pt1 | contig 11746 bp, 6 predicted proteins | sample 4694571 | NCBI WGS metagenome assembly VTLG01 (sample SAMN12604809, study PRJNA352737) | marine metagenome | biome: ENVO:00000447; feature: ENVO:00000209|ENVO:00000569|ENVO:01000036; material: ENVO:00002151; isolation source: viral sequences binned using virsorter ... | reverse complement strand
AAGCAGAACATAAGGATGAGAAGAAAGAGACTTTCGATGAGGACATCTCATTGGAAGAAGCTCTATCTACCTTATGAAAAAGATAAATGAATTATGGCTAGTAGTCTTTTTAGCTCTAGCCTTCTTCATTCACGTTGAAGTACTACACGTTAACTTCCATAGCAGAGAGGCACCTCAGTGTCGGACCTCTCTGTAATTTGGCTCTTAGCCCTTACGAGGATACCTATTAGCCGTCTAGACGGTGGGAAAGACCACAAAACTTGAATTTTAAATTGTGCACGATGATGATTTATACCCTCAAACATTTTTAAATATAGATAAATGGCACATCAAAATAGTAATGAACCATTAGCCGATCTGACGCGGCAAGGTCAATCGAATGCAACTGGCGATGCTAGAGCGTTATACCTTAAATTGTTCAGTGGTGAGATGTTCAAAGGCTTCCAGCATAATGCTATAGCTAGAGACCTCATCATGAAGCGTTCCTTGAAGAACGGTAAGTCTTTACAGTTCATCTACACAGGTCGCACATCAGCAGAATTTCACACACCTGGAAACAGTATCTTAGGTAATAGTGATGCTGCACCTCCAGTAGCTGAGAAGACCATCACTTGTGATGAGTTACTTATCAGTTCAGCATTCCTTTACGAGTTAGACGAAGTTCTGGCTCATTATGATTTGAGATCAGAAATCTCTCGTAAGATTGGATATGCATTAGCGGAGAAATATGACAGACTTGCATTCCGTGCTATCACACGTGGAGCAAGATCAGCATCACCTATCACTAAGTCAGGCTTTGTAGAGCCAGGTGGTACTCAGATTCGTGTTGGTGCAACAACCAATGACTCTGATGCTTATGTACCTGGTAATCTCGTGTCAGCCTTCTACGATGCAGCTGCAGCTCTTGATGAAAAAGGAGTTTCAACTGATGGCAGAGTAGCGGTATTAAACGCACGTCAATACTATGAATTAATCCAGCAAACTGGAGATTCAGGTCTAGTCAACAGAGACGCACAAGGTACATCCAGACAGTCTGGTAATGGCATTGTGGAGATCGCTGGTATTAAGATCTACAAGTCAATGAATATCCCATTCCTTGGCAAATACGGTACTGCTTACGGTGGTACAACTGGCGTTACTGCTCCTACTAATGTAGGTTCATTCGTCAGCGTGACTCCAGAAGATGCTTCTGGTGCACAAACTGGAATCAAGAATGACTACGGTACTAACACTGAACTAGGAGCTAAGTCTTGTGGACTTATCTTCCAGAAAGAAGCTGCTGGTATGGTAGAAGCTATTGGTCCTTCAGTACAAGTAACCAAAGGAGATGTCTCTGTGATTTATCAGGGTGACGTTATCCTTGGACGTTTAGCATGTGGTGCGGATTATGTTAATCCAGCTGCTGCTGTTGAATTGTATGTAGGTGCTTCAGCTCCTTCAGCATTCTAAGTTTATTGGGAGTCTTTATGGCTCCCTTTTTTTTTATATAATTATGGCTATACCTACCACTAACTCGGCAACAGAGTTACCAGCAGTAAATCAAATATTGTCGTCAGTTGGTCAAGCACCTGTAACAACTCTCGATCAAACCAACCCAGACGTTGCGATTGCATACGATACACTTACACAGGTGTCTAGGGAAGTCCAATCGGAAGGCTGGACATTCAACAAAGAATTCCACTATCCATTCACTCCAGATAGTAATAATGAAATAGTAATACCTTCTAATATTTTACAGATAGATTTAGATCATACACATTACAAAGATAAAGATGTAATCAGAAGGAATGGAAAGTTATACGATAAACAAGAGCATACTTATACATTTACAGAGCAAGTAGAATGTGATGTTCTATGGTTATTTGACTGGGTAGACTTACCACGTCCTATACAAGATTATGTAGTTGCCAGAGCTACATGTCAGGCAGTTCAGAAGATAGTTGGTGACGCTCAACTTTATAAGATGTGCCAAGAGAAGGAAGGTTTTACAAGGGCTATGGCATTGGAATACGAATGTAATCAGGGTCAGTACACCTACTTCGGTCAACCTAAGAATGGTAATAATTACATCAGCTACAAACCATATACAGCCTTACAAAGATAATGCCAAATGTTACACAAACAATTTCAAGTTATTTAGGTGGAGTATCACGTCAAGCTGATACAAAGAAGTTACCAGGACAGCTAACTGATTGTTTAAATGCTTATCCAGATCCTACCTATGGATTAACTAAACGTCCTGGTTTTAAATTTTTAAAGAACTTAGGTACAGGTGGTACATATACAAATGGTAAGTGGTTCTATATCCACAGAGATGGAGATGAGAAATACATAGGTGTTATTAAAGGTACATCTATTTATATATGGAATGCTACAACTGGAGTAGCTGCGACAGTTACGAATAATGGTACTGGTTATTTAACAGGTACTACAGCTAATGACTATGACATTCTGACTGTACAAGATACAACAATCGTCACTAATAAGTCAGTCACAGTAACAACTCAAGCAGCTCCTTCTTTCACTGCTAAGAAAGTAGGTACAGTAAGAGTAAGAGCAGTTACTTTAAACACAACTTATAGTGTTACTGTTAATGGATCTACAGTAACTTATACAACAGGTGATGTAGCTAACTTAGATACTATCCTTACAAATTTAAAGAACAGTATTAATGGTTTAAGTATCTCAGGTATGACTGTTACTCAACTTGATACGTCATTAGAGTTAAGTTGTACAAGTGCTTTTACTTTAACTGGTAAGGGTGGTACGGATAATGACAGACTAGATACTTATCAAAACCAAGTTCCGAATGTCACAACACTACCTGATAGATCAAAACATCACAGAGTAGTTAAAGTTATTAATACCGCCAACTCAAATCAAGATAGTTATTACACACGTTTTATTGCTGATAATGGTACAAGTGGTGCTGGTTATTGGGAAGAATATATAGCTCCTGATGTATCACCTGGATTAACAGCTAGTACGTTACCTCATGAATTATTCAACTCAGCTACCAACACCTTTATCTTTAGACCAATAACATGGACAGATAGATTAACAGGTGATGATACAACTAATTCTCACCCAAGTTTTGTTGGTAAAAAAATTCAGCAGTCATTCTTCCACAGTAGTCGCTTAGGTTTTCTAACTAATGACAATGTGTCGATGAGTCAGGCTAATGAGTTCTATAACTTCTACCACGTATCTGCGCTTGCAGCTATCGCTTCTGATCCAGTCGATCTAAATACCTCAAGCATTAGACCAACCCTGTTGACGGGCGTTATACCCACTGCACAGGGCTTAATACTATTCAGTAAGAACCAACAGTTCTTGATGTTTGCGCCTAATGGTATCTTTACTCCTACTACAACCATTATTCGTGGTATCTCTAACTATGAGATGGATATTAATATTGATCCTGTAGACAATGGTACGACGCTTAACTTCATTAGTAAGGCAACAGGTTATTCAAGAGTCTTCCAGATGCAAACGTCTGGTCAAGAAATGAACCCTGTTGTAGTTGACTCTAGTCGTGTTGTTTCTGAATGGATACCAAGTACAGTAACTGATTTACTTGCAAGTCCTCAGAACTCATTCATTGCAATGTATGGAAACACCAAACCAGATGTTTATCTCTATAGAACATATAGTGATGGTCAACAAGACTTGATGCAATCGTGGTTTAGATGGTCTCTCCCAGGAAATGTACAGACATTACACGTCGATTCAGATATCCTTTATGGAGTAACTGAGCAGGGTAATCAATACACATTAATTAGTGCGAGTTTAAACCAAACACCAGAGGAACAAATCTTTGTTAACTCAGATGGACAGAGAGTGAATCCACATATGGATTTATATGCTACGGCAAGTTCTGTTTCATACGATCAAACTGATCCAGTTAACCCATTCTCTAAGTGTTATATACCCTTTAATAACGTTACTAGTTTAAGTCCAGTTTTAGTTATTGGTAGTGATGCTTCTGACCTTACTAACCCTACATTTGTTGAGTCTGGATTTACTATTACACCTACCATTGCAACAGATGGCAGTGGTACTTACTACAAAGTACCCAATAAGAACTTAACTAGCGTTGCGTCTAAGGTGGTTGTAGGTTTTAAATATACCTATGATTTAACGTTGCCTAAGACATATTTTAAAGTTGATCAAACAGGTACTTTATCTGATTACGCAGCATCTCTATCAATAGCCAGAATGAAATTCTTTACTGGATTGTCTGGTGAAGTAGGTTTTAAACTGAGCCGTCTAGGGACTTCTGAATATACAGATGTAACTTCAGTGCCAACAGCAAACTACTACTTAGCAAACGACGTACCATTAGATGATCAGAAGATGGTTATAGTACCAATACACGCTAAGAATGATGCATTTACTCTTCGAGTATATAGCGATACACCCTTTCCTGTCTCACTTAATTCAATGATGTGGGAGGGATATTATTCACCCCGATTTTATAGACGAGCTTAATGTCAACACAAGAAGAAAGAGAAATTGATCGACCAAAAGGTATTTATATAATTCAAGAAGCTGCAGGAGAAGATAAAGATGCTAAAGAGTATTTAAACATGTTGATGTATGTATTAAGAAGATACGATGATCTTTACGATCAAGATACTCGTGTAACGAGAGAAGAAGTATTGGAAGTTATTGAAACTTTGTTCTTAAAAATGCCTACCAATGCGTTTTATATTAGACATCAAGACGTATTAATATCACAGCATCTATCCATGTGGAATGCTTGGATGGCTTCAAATAAATGGGAAGATGGAGATGATACTGAAAAGATATATTCTCATGTATGGAGATATACGGTTCATGAAGTTTTCCCAGTTGTAGCCTTACTCACCCAAGGCTTTGAAAAAATGAAAAAAGTATCTAATGAGGTACGTCAATTATTCAAAACTAATCTAGGAGAAGAATAGAATGGGATGGTCAGGCAATAGCTCTTCCAAATTACAAAACAAACAAATAGAAGCTCAGTATGATTATGATAAAAAGGTCTATGATTTCAACTGGGCTTCACAAGCGCAAGTAGACGCATCATTAGCTGATGACGATGCTGATAATGACCTAACGCTTGGTCAAAATTTCCAAGCACATAATCATGCAATGAAGTCATTAGCTAATAATAAAGCTAATGATCTTCAAAATATTACTTATCAGAATGAAACAGCTAGACGTAATTACGATTACAATGTTTCCATACAAGATTTTCAATACAATCAAGGATTAAGAGCTTACAATAAATCCCAGCAAACCTATGGTAAACGCCTAGCCTTTAACCAGAAAGAGCAAGAACTTGCTTTAGATTCTGAGGATAGAGTACTTGAGGAACAATTCTTATCAGCTGCTTTCGATAACCAATCTTTAATTCAAAGTTTGTTTGAAGCAACTGGTACAGCTGGCTACGAAAAAGCTTTTACACAAATTGATCAAGCTAGTGTTGAAGGTCAGTCAAGATACCAACAAAGTAAACAGTTACTTGGTTTAGAACAGAACTTAAAAAAATCAGAATTCCAAGGTAGTAACGAACAGCTCAACTTAGTAGATCAATATGGTAAGGCTGGTTTTAACAAAAGTATGATTTCTCAAGACCTCTTAGCTAAAGAAGGTCAAAAGAAATACGATAAATTTGGAATTGGTTTAGATGTTCACTCTGCAAAAACTCAAGCAAACCATGAGAATGAATTGCTTAGAAGAGAACTGAGTAATCAAAAAGCACAATCTGCTTACGAAAGTACAGAAAGAACAGTCAAAGCTTTAAGAGAAGCTGGACAAGCTCAGCTAGGACAAGCTGGAAGATCAAGAGGAAAGATCATTCAAGATGTATTCGCTCAGATAGGTAGACAAAATGCCTATGCAGTTGAAACCATGATGAGAGGTTCTAAGGTAGCTGATGCTCGTATGGCTCAGAATATGTATAAAGCAACCAATACAGAATCGAAAGCTGTTATCGCTAGTGATAAACTTGATCTAGATACAATTAATAATATTGTTCGTACAGGTTCTCAAGTTGAAGATATAGACAGGGATTTAAAGATTCAAGGTACTAGAACAGGTTTGAACTTAGATAAGATCAGACAGGAAGTTTTAGATATGATGGAGAATACGAATGTCGAGTATAAAGAGATAGAAAGAAACCTATCTAATTCCATTACGAAAGCAGGTACGGGAATGAAAAAGGTGGATTGGGATTTAGGAAATACAGGATCAAGATTTAAACAAAATCAAGGTATTTTAAAAGCAAATTTAGATAGTGCTGTTAAAGCATCTATAGCTAATAAAGCAGAGATTGCTTTATCAAAAATTGGAGCTGATATGTCAGCTGATGCACAAAGGCTACTTAGACCAGGACAACCACCATTAATGCCACCACCATTAAATCTACCAGTACCAACATATACAGATCCATTAACACCAACACAACCACCAGAACCTATTAAGGGAGCCAAAGCAAATACAGGATTAGCTAATGCAGCTAGTAGTGTTGTCAATGGAGCCGTAGCTGGGTTTGGGGCTGCAGCTGCAGTTGGTGCTACAAAAACAGGTACGGTGCTGGGATTGGGTGCTACTCCTTGGGGGTTAGCTATAGGTCTCGGAAGTATGCTATTCAGTTAATTTACACACATAACAATGGGAAACATTTCATTCCGTGGGTCCGCCCGCAGGAAAGGCTTTAGCCCTGTTCAAGTTCCTAACTACTCTCAAAAGATTTTAGCTGAATCTGAGCGTACCATACGTGGTATGCGAGATGTACAACAACAGGATCTTAGAAATAGGGACGAGTATTTATCCACCTTAAAAGACAATCAAAGGAAACAACAGTTTCAAGATAATAAGAACGAAGACCTTAGAGAAACTTTTGCAAGATCTTATTTAGATGCTGAACTACAACATTTAAAAACTAAGGTTAAAGACTATTCTCCAAGCGGTGCTCATGCAATAAATCAAAAAGCTAGACAAGACTTAATGGCATTAATTCCTAAAGCCATTAGTTCTTACTCTGCATTTGATAAGCAGATGATGGAAGGTGCGGTAAGGAAATCGCAAGATATGAATAGCCTTCATTACTTTAGAGATCCTAAAGAAATTGAGGCAGCTAGATTATATGGTAAGGGTATCCAATGGGCTGATAAAGCGTTTAATGAAGTACTTCAAAGAGCAAAAGATGCTAGTCCTCAAGTACAAGACTATATAAGATCTTTAAGTGGTAGGGATTTACAAGCTACTCAGCAACTAATGTTAACCAACCATGCAAAGGTTGGATACCCTAGCTGGTTAGCTGGTGATGGAGCGTTTATTGAAGATCCTGAAACTGGATTTACTTGGGATTATTTTAAAAGCAACCCAAACAGTGTAAAAGCACGTCAACATCTAAGATTTTTAACAGGACGTTATAAGCAAGAACTCTTAAGAGTTGAAGACGATGGTGATGGATACCCAAAAGCAACGCTGAATGCGGTATCTCATCATTTCAGTCCATGGGCGGAGAAGCATAATGACTCATTAATTATTCAGCAACTAACAGGAGAAGAAGGAGCATTCAAGGAGAAAGCAAATCAGAATGCATACACCAAACTCGATGATTCACTATTTAGTTGGGGTGGTAAATTCTCAGCACCTGATTTAGTTGATCATGTCTATACTCAGGCTGGTGGTAATACTGGACTTATAGAAGAAGAGTGGAGTAAAGCTGCTCATGGTATTAATGGAGGCTTAGCATCTGGTAAAATTCCTTATGATCTTTATCATAAGATGGCTAATACTGAAGTAGATATAGGCGGTGTTGTTAAACCACTTAGAGCGCATAGACCAAATGAATTTGCCAAGTTTGATAAGACAATCAGAGCAAGGCAAAAGCAAATAAAAGAGGCAAGAGATACTTCTACTCAGAACTTTGGCTTTTCATTACATCAAAGTAGTATTCGTACTGTTGCTCAGATGGGTCGTCCATTAAACCAACAGGAAGTTAAAGAAGTAAAAGAAGTAGTTGTAGCCAGAGGTTATGACCTTAATCATAAGGCATTTAGTTGGTTAACAGATTATGAGAATGCAGAGGAACTTGAACTTAGTGCTCAGAAAGCTCATCTTGATGGTTTGATCGCTCAACCTGGAGGGTTGACAATGCATCAATTATATTCTCTTCCTAATTATCATCCAAGTGTATTAGAAGAGTATAAAAAAAAGACAATTGATGGTAGTCATTCAATACCTCAAACAGCACGTACAAGGCTAACAAACTCAGTTGTACAAGCAATAGCTGCAAAGATGGATGAAAGTGGTATTCCAAAAAGTAGTGATCAACGGGGAGCACAAACAGAGATAATGTCTGCTAGAGCTATAGCTGAGCTACATGAAAATGCTAATGCTGCAATAGCATCTGGTGCTTATAACACACCTTTAGATGCATGGACTGCAGCGGCTCATGATTTAGGGAAAAACATTAAAGATGGTAAAGGTGATTATGCAGTAAACACTAACTCTGATGGCATAACAATTGATTTAGATAATCCTGGTTTTAAATTTTTAGGAAAGGTATCAATTGACGTTCAGGGTCTAGAATATAAAAAGAAAGCTTTAAAAGATAGGAATTTCATTAAATTATCTGCTGATGAAGGTGGTGTGTCTCGTGAGTTTGTACAAGAAATTCAAAAGATACCTCTTACTGGTAAGTATCCATCAGTCGTTTATAAAATAAAACAAGCCTATCCAAACAAAACTGTTAATGAAATAGCAAATGATATTTTAGTTGCTAATAAGTTAGACCCAATAGAACCAAAAGGTTTATCAAGAGTTGAGCGTTATGTTCATCCTGCAGTTAAAAAGTTAATAACTAAGGATCCATCATTAGCAAGAGTTAATAGAGCTGTAGAAACTACTACAAAACTCATGAATCCAGAGGTTGATCCAAAAGAGGTTGAGTTAGAGATGACAAAAAGTCCAGCTGCAGTAGCTGTAGATGAAACTTATGGTGGTCATGATGCTATCACAGCTCCAAATATATCCTTTACTACTACTGGTACAGCGATGTTTGGTAAGCCTATAACTGAAGTAACAACTGGTGAGATATCTGAATTACAAAGCCAAGGAAGACTGAATGAAGTTGGTGCTTTTGGGATTGATCCTAAAACTCTTAAGTACTATATTGATGTTGGTTTAGTAGATCCTGAAGTTCCTTTTGATGAGGTAACACAAAGAACTATAGCTTTAGAGAATAACATGGATTTAGCAGGTACATTCTTTGCTGATGCTGATTCATTAGAACCTATCTATGGAATGGGTCAGAGATGGTACACAGAGGATTCACAACTAATGACACCTATCTCTGGTTTGGGACCATTGGCTGTAGAAGCTTTAAGGTTAACTGCTAAACAAGTAGGAAAAGGTTTTGCAATGGCTGGTGAAACTATTAAAGAAGAGGTATTAGATCCAGTAGGTGAAGGCTTAGAAATAGCTAGTGAGTTTGAAGTCGGAAGAAAGCGTGAGGCTGGAGAAAAAGCTATTGAATCATATCAACAGAATATTTATGATCCAGCTATGGCTATTACTAAATCAGTTAGATCACAATTTGAAAAACTAGCTAATTTTGAAGTTGAAAGAAAGCGTAAAGCTGGAGAAAAATCAATAGAATCATACAAAAAAAACATTGTTGAACCAGTTACCGCTGGTGTGGAAAATATTGAAGAAGCTTTAAAACAATATATATCTATGAAACAACAATTAGCTGGTCAAGGTTTTGACGTTTATAAGTTCAGACCAGAGGTCGAAGGTGAGCTAATGAATCACACAATTAAAAATTACTTTGAGGTAGAATGAATCCTGAATATTTACAACAACAGGAGATTGAAAAACAAAAGGAACGAGATCAAGATCAAATAGAAAGAGAGACTCAAGAGGCTCAACAGATTGCTGATTTAGATGGTCGTGATCCAATAGAGAAAGATCCAAAAGAATATGGTTTAGTAGACAACCTAAAAGAAGGTGGTAATGCTGTAGTCGGTGGTGTTGTAGATATCTATAACAGTGTCGGTTCTATACCTAAGTTTTTTGATCCTAAGTTTTATAAACCTGCTGACCCTGAGAACCCCTATGAATACAAAGCACCTTGGCTAATTAAGAATAAACCAATAACTAATACCAGATGGGGAGGTTTTGTCCGTACTGGTATTGAGTTTGCAGGTGGAATGATTGGTACAGGTAAAGTTCTTTGGGGTGTTAAAGGTCTTAAAGGATTGGCTACAGCTGCTAAAGCTTCCCGTTGGGGTCGTGTTGGTGTTGCTGGTGTGCAAGGTGCTAGTTATGACCTAATTAGTAATCAATCTCAAGAGTCAAACCTTGCAGCTCAAATTGTTGATATGTATCCAAATACCGCTGGTATCTTTGATCCATTGTCTACTAAAGAACATATGTCACCAGCATTGAAATCAGTTTATAACATGACTGAAGGTTTAATGCTTGGAGGTGTTTTAGATATAGCGGTTGAAGCTGGAGGCTGGGGTATGAGATCCTGGTCAGATAAAGGTAAGAAAGCAGCTAAGAAACAATCAGGTGTTAAAGATCCTGTAATGGAAGCTGTTGAAAAAAGTGCTGATATTGATTATGCAGTTAAACAACAAACTGTTTATGACGGTGCAAGAAAAGAGTATATGAATAGCACCCAGCCTAAAATGGATACTGAAACACAAAAGTCCTATGCGGCATTAACAAGTAGACTTTCTGATGCTCAAGATTCTCTTGGCTATCAAAAACTTCAGAGAGATAAAGATTTAACAAGACAGGAAATAAAAAGATTAGAAGCTGAAATAGAAAAGATTGAACCAAAATCTACTGCAAAATCTTGGGAGAAATTAGATAAAGCACAGCAGAAAGAGTTAATGACTCGCTTTGCTGAGGAATCAAATATTGACTGGGGTGATTACCGTGACATGACCTTACGAGGTGTATCACAAGGTAAGAACCTAAAGGATTTAGCTGTTGAACAATTAGAAGTTGACTTAGCTAATGGGAGTCCTAGAGAGAACCCTGCCTACTATAAAGGTGGTGATGCAACAGATAATGCTGCTCTCTCTACCAGTGACAACCCAGTAGAAGCTGTTAGAGATATGATTACTATCCGTAATAATCCTACTCAGAAGTACGGCTCACCAAGAGGAACTCTTACTGAAGCCAATATACGGAGAATGAACTATGCAGCTCCAGGTTTTACAGTAAGTCAAATAGATGAATTAGCTGCATCTTATAAAGCTGATCCTGCTTATGCAGCGTTAAGAGAACCAAAGGCTACATATAATGACATGGTTGATGTCGCTAGAAATGTAGACGAATTCTTAGAACAGTCAGGTCATGGTCATCTATATGAAGTACCAGTAGAGGATCTAGAGAAATACGTTAAAGACATAAGTCAAGGTAAGGAATCACAAATTGAAGGATTACCAATCCTAAACAAAGAACAACTTGACGCTACTGATGCAATTCTTGGACAGCTAAGTGCTGAACATCGAGAACTTAATAAAGCTGGTTTAAGTGTTTTAGGTGATATTGATATTACTGCTGATGGTGGTTTATTAGATATGATCATGGCTCGTAAAACAGCTATGGGGAAGTTAAGAAAAGAAACTTCAATTGCATCATCTTGGAACCTTAGAAGGTTCGGTGTGATGGAGAAAGATAAAGTCATGAAGATGGCTAGTGAAGCTGTACAGAATGAAAACAATACCTTTAA
>VTLG01004940.1_pt1 | contig 11748 bp, 12 predicted proteins | sample 4694571 | NCBI WGS metagenome assembly VTLG01 (sample SAMN12604809, study PRJNA352737) | marine metagenome | biome: ENVO:00000447; feature: ENVO:00000209|ENVO:00000569|ENVO:01000036; material: ENVO:00002151; isolation source: viral sequences binned using virsorter ... | reverse complement strand
ACACCGCCAACCACCTCACCAAATTGGTCAAGCATTTCAGTTTCGCCATCTTTAATTACCTCGTCAGCATTAAAATCATATTGCTTTGCAAAGTCTCTTAATTCTCTGCGACCATGTATGGCTTTCCCATATCCACCATCGCCATCTTGAAACCACATTCTAAACCATTCTTTATTCATAATTATTCTCCTTTCGGAGTGGGGTTAAACCCCCACCCCATTTGCTGTTAATATTGATTCAATGTGGCTTCTTTCAAAAACTGTAAAGTATGTAGGTACTTTTTTGGTTTCTTCTTTTTTGGTTAATTTGTTGATAACCTTTTTAGTTACAATTTTCATTAACCTTGCACATCCTTTTGCACCTTTTAGTTCTTTTCCTGTAAGGTTATAAAAAGTCTTAGCTTGCTTAAATGTGCAAAATTCTGAACCTTCTTCAAAACCTGCGTTAATAAGTTCTTCTATGTTTGAACCTTGATATTCTGCGTTTGATATAAAATTTCTCATTTTTGTTTCCTTGTTAATTTGCGTTATAAGAATCACTTTATAGATGTTGTTTACAGTTGTCAACAGCTAAAACCCATACTGCTCACAATATGCGTCTGAACCATAAACAGGTTCTTTTTCATTCCAATGGTCAAAATTTAATGAACCACCTGCATCTAAATGTGTTTGTATCTTTTCAAGTAAAGCATCAGCTTTTGTTTTATCAAATGACTGAAACCCATTTAACTCGTAGTTATTACCTCTTTTATTTTGAGCAGATATTACATATAACTCTGTTATTGCTTCACTTGGGTGGGTGGCCTCTGGGGGTAAGCGACCCTCTACTAAATATGATATAACTCCTACATTCATTTTAATAATCCTTTCTTAAATTAAGTTTAGCGTTTGACCGAACTTTTTTATTACCATTCTTTTTTAAGGCTTTTTCCCAACCTCTTGAGGTGCTATGTGTTTTACCTCGACCTTTAATACCTTTAGCCATTTTGTGTGCCTTTCTGGGGGGTTGCCCCCCCTGTTAAAATTAAGGTTGATATATAACCCAACCACCATACTCACAATCGTCAGCGTCTAAAAGTGTAAGTAAAATCTCTTTAGAGGCTTTAGCTTCTTTAGAAACTTTACGACCTGACTCTTCAGCTTCTTGAACTTTCTGAACTAATGTCCATATCGCCCCTTTAACTGCGTCTGTATCTGGTATATCTCTTGGCATCTTTTTCTCCGTTTTAATTTGTGTCTTACGAATCACTTTATAGATGTTGTTTACATCTGTCAACAGGTAAAAGGAAAATAGTTGTGTATTGATAAAAAAAAGATTATGGTATACAAAATATATAGAGTAACCAGATGGTTGCCGTATAGCCTAGTAAGAAAAATAAGAAGGAGATACAGGTGACAGAAGAATTTGAAACTAATTCTATCGACATTAAAGCAGAGATAAAAGCATTTGAAGAAGATGAGAAGGGTTATTTTTCGGGTTACGGATCAATATTTGGCAATAAAGATTTAGGAAATGATGTCATGGTTGAGGGTGCGTTCACCAAATCAATCGCATCAAAAGGGGCAAAAGGTGTAAAACTCCTGTATCAACACAAAGCAGACGAGCCAATAGGTGTGTTTGAAGAAATACTAGAAGATCAAAAAGGCTTAAAAGTAAAAGGCCGTTTGGCTATGGGTACACAGCGAGGCCGAGAAGTTTATGAATTAATGAAAATGGGTGCAATAGATGGTCTGTCTATAGGTTATCGTGTCAACCCAAAGGGGCAATCCTATGATGATCGGGGCAAAAGACGATTATTAAAGGAGGTTGACCTTATGGAAATTTCTGCCGTTACTTTTCCAATGAACCAAAGAGCAAGAATATCTGCGGTCAAAAGTAACGATAGAACGATTCGAGATTGGGAAGGTTTCTTTCGGGATGAAAGTGGTCTATCTAGGAACGAGTCAAAAATGGCGGCATCTGCCGTTCATAAGGCTTTATCTCAGCGAGATGTTGGTGAGGAGCAGAGTGCGATTAACGCAATTAAAAACTTAACCTCAATTATCAAGGAGAACTAGATATGACTCAGGAAGTCACATCTGCTGTTGAGGGCATGGCAAAGGCTTTTGAAGAGTTCAAGGCCACCAATGACCTTAAAATAGCAGAACTAGAAAAAAAGGGTTCAGTAGACCCTCTCGTTGAGGACAAAATCAAGAAAATTGAAGCAACCCTCGACAACCATGAAGACATTAACCAAGAAGTGACTATGCAGAAGAAAAGCATGGAGCAGGTTAATGAAAAGCTAGAGCATTTAGAAACAATGCTTAAAAGACCAGAAGCAGGAATGGAAGCAAAGTCTGTTGACATGACTACTAAGGCTTTTGATAGCTACCTTAGAAAAGGTAAAGATGCAATGGAAGCAGGCGAAGTAAAAGCCCTTACAGTGGGTGATAGTTCTGCGGCCGGTTATCTTGCACCTAATGAGTATGTGCGTGAACTTATCAAGACATTGACCGAAATTTCGCCAATGAGAAGCATTGCTAGAGTGCGTACCACTACATCAAAAGCAATCGAAATACCAAGCAGAACAGCCACATTTTCAGCCGCATGGGTTGCTGAAGCAGGCACTCGTTCTGAAACTACAGGATACACAACAAAGTTGGAGCAAATCCCAACTCATGAATTGTATGCTTTGGTGGATATTTCTGAGCAGATGCTAGAGGACTCAGCATTCAATCTTGAATCAGAAATGCAGACTGAATTTGCTGACCAGTTAGGCAAAGCAGAAGGTAATGCGTTTGTTTTGGGTGATATGATTGGAAAGCCAGAAGGCTTTATAACAAATTCATCTGTTGGCACAACAGTATCAGGACACGCATCAACACTACAAGGTGATGGTCTTATTGATTTAGTTCATGCAATTAAATCTCCATACGGACAAAATGCTACATTTTGCTTTAACAGAAGCACACTTGGGGCAATCCGTAGTATTAAGGACTCAGCAGGTCAGTATGTATTCCAAGCAGGAATGATGCTAACAGCAGGTGTTCCGAATACTGTCTTAGGCTATCCATACGTTGAGATGCCTGACATGGCAGACGTAGGTGCAGGTAATAAACCTGTAGCTTTCGGAGATTGGTCAAAAGGCTATACAGTTGTAGACCGAGTGAACTTGAGTGTTCTGCGTGACCCATTTACACAGGCAACTAGTGGAAATATTCGCTACGTAGCTCGTAAAAGAGTGGGTGGACAGGTTGTCCTCGCTGAAGCACTTAGAATCCAAACAGTATCAGCTTAAAGGAGGCAAATATGTATGATTTAGCAAATAATATCGCAATAGGCCTTTCTTACAAAGGTACAACAACATCTGCCGCCGCTAATGGTACAGGGGTTGATTTACAAGGGTATGAGAGTGCGGCTTTAGGAATTATCACAGGTGCAGAGGGCGATACATTATCGGGTTCTGTTTACTTTGAAATAAGCCTAGAGCATTCAGATGACGATTCAACCTATACTGACTGTGCTCAAGCAGATATTACTAATGGCACAATAGCCGCAGGTGGTATTTGGTTGAAGATGGATGGCACAGCAGGTGGTAATCCTGATAGTGCAGGTCTTGTATCGTTAATTGGATATGTCGGTGGCAAAAGATATGTCAGAGGCGTGATTGCAAAAACTGGAACACATTCAACTGGCACAATTCTGTCATTGTTTGTGATTAAGAGTAATGCAATTCATTCTTCATCAAATGATATAACTGCACACAACGCTTAAAAAATATTACCCCCTGACAATTAAGTTGGGGGGTGATGAACACAGAAAGATAATAAATGCCTGTAAAAATAATTGTACCAGTAAAAGTATCAGATAACCCTCAAGGGATAGGGTCAGGAAAACAATATAATGCAGGTGATGAACTTCCTACAGGGGAGGTTTGGCAGGACAAAATAGCAAGACAACTTATCGAAGCAGGATTAGCACAGGAAATAAAAGTCGTTGCTCCGACAGAAGTAAAGAAAGCCAAAAACAAAAAAGGGTAACAAATGGCTAGAGGTCTAACCACAGCCCTTAATAATCAATTCATTGCGGCAAACCTAAACCCCTTTTTAGCGGTTAGCCTAGATTTTGAGGGTGACGCAGTAAATGCATGGGTGGGTAATGGTATTATTACGTTTGGCGGTGTGGATTATTTTGGTATTGGTAATTTGTTGGGAGTTTCGCCTATTGAAGAAACACAGGAAATAAAAGCAACCACCTGCAATATATCCTTATCAGGTATACCATCAGATTTAATAAGTGCCGCATTAACGAGCAACTATCAGGGAAGAACAGGAACAGTGTATTTAGGAGCGTTGGACTCTAATAGGGCAGTAGTGGCAGACCCTTATATCATTTTTGCCGGCAATATGGACGTTCTGACAATAAATGAAAATGCAGATTCACACTCTATTACTGTTCAGTTAGAGAGTCGTTTGATTACATTAGAAAGGTCAAAAACACGAAGATTCACAAAAGAAGACCAACAAATTGATTTTCCAGATGATTTAGGATTTAACAATATTGCTAAACTGCAAGACAAGAAGATTGAATGGGGTGGGGGTAAATCATAATGGGTCTTAACTTTGGTAAATTTAAAAGATGGGTAGAAAGAACAGCCAGAGCAATATTCACACCAGAAAACATTTTATCATCAGTTGTTATGGCATATATGCCGACACCTTTCAAATTTATGAGTGGCTATAGCACAGCCGTTAAGGTGGCAATATATTCAGTTACTAATGCCGCAATGCAAACCTTATCAACTCCTAACACACCAAACTTTTCTAATTTTGAACAAGACGCAAAAGGCAGATTAGTAAATTTTAAAGATTCAACAGCACCTAGAAATCTTATCTATGGAAGTGTGCGAGTGGGAGGGGTTATAGCCCACGCAGAATCCACAGAAAGCGACAAGTTTTTGCATCTTATTATTATTCTTGCATCACATGAAATAAATGCTGTTAGCAAAGTATATTTTGATGGAGAAGAACTAACCATATCAACAAACAGTGTCACTGCCCCTGCAAGATATAATGGTAAAGCAAAGGTATATACGCACTTAGGTACAGATGCACAAGCGGCTGATGCAAACCTTGTTTCAGAGTCAAGCAGTTGGACAAATGCCCACAAGTTAAGTGGAATTGCATATCTTTATGTGCGACTAGAATATGACCAAGATGCTTTTGCTAATGGTGTTCCAGAGATAACAGCCTTGGTGCAAGGAAAAAAAGTATTTGACCCCAGAGATAGTTCAACCTCTTTTAAGTCAAATGCGGCTTTAGTAATTAGGGATTTTATAACAAATGCAGAGTTTGGTATGGGTGCATCTGCATCAGAGGTCAATGACACAGCGATAACAACAGCCGCTAATATTTGCGACACTAACGTAACACTAGCCGCAGGGGGTACAGAGGAAACGTATGAATCTCATGGAGTTATTTATAGCACAATGGCGGTAAAAGATGCTTTAAATAAATTGCTTACAAGTTGTGGAGGAGTGGTAGCGTATACAAATGGAAAATTTGATTTAAAAGTAGCAAAGTATGTGTCACCTACAGTAACAATAACGGAAGATGAGTTAATTGGAGATGTTACTGTTACCACTAAAAGGTCAAGAACAGAAAGATTCAATGCTGTTAAAGGAGTCTTTGCGGCAACAGAAACAAATTATGTTTCTACAGAATATCCACCCATTACATCAACAACATTTGAAACAGAAGATGGTGAGCGTATTTATGCGTCTTATGATTTACCATTTACAACCTCATCATCAATGGCTCAAAGATTAGCAAAAATTGCATTATTTAGGTCAAGACAAGAAGTAAGCATAGAAATTAGTACAAATATGAAAGGGTTTCAGTTAGCGGTTGGGGATACGTTTCAATTTACATCAGCAAAATATGGATTTTCAAGTAAGGTATTTGAGGTCATTAGTTGGGGGCTACAGGCAAACAATAACGGACTAGGAGTCAATTTAGGCTGTATGGAATTAGCATCAAGTGTTTATGATTGGAGTGCAGAAGAACAAGCCTTTGCAAATGACAATACAAACCTTCCAGACCCATTTACATTGCCCACAGTAGGTCTTGATTTGACAGATGAAATACAATTAAACAATGAGCAAATCATTTCTGTATTAGTAGCAAAACCAACATCAAATTCAATCTATGCTAATCAGTTTGAGGTACAAGTTAAAGAATCAACAGATACAGATTACATTAGCTTGGGAGTGTCTAACAGTGACAGGTTTGAATTTAGAAACGCAAAAGATGAAGTCACTTATGACGTAAGGGCAAGAATGATATCAGCGATTGGTGTTAGAAGTGCTTTTACAACTGGACAGCATACAATTGTGGGTCAAACGGCTGTTCCTGCGGATGTTACAAATTTTTCTGTTAACATAATAAAAACAGAAGCCCATTTAAGTTGGACACCAGTAGCAGACCTTGACCTTTCACATTATGTTATTCGTCATAATTCAAGAACAAGTGGGGCAGAAAACACCTATTCAAATGCAATAACACTTATTGATAAAGTATCTCGTCCTGCAAATACTGCAATAGTTCCTGCTCTTACTGGTACATATTTTATAAAGTCAGTAGACAAATCAGGTTTAGCATCAGAAAATGCGGCTAATTCCGTTGCAATTATAGAAGAAATAAAAGGCTATAATGCAGTTACATCAACAACGCAAAGCCCTAATTTCACTGGCACAAAAACAAACTGCTCAGTAAATACAGAAGGCAATCTGGTTTTAGACACAAGCACATTATTTGATAGTGCTTCTGGTGACTTTGATGATGCACTAGGTTTGTTTGATGGTGGTGCAGGGACAATAATTACAAGTGGAACGTATGAATTTGATGCAGTTGTGGATTTGACTGCGGTATATACCAGTAGAGTTGTGCCAGCTATCACAAATCTTAGAGTAGATTATGTGAACCTTTTTGATTCTGCATCTGGGGATTTTGACGATAGAACTGGTACGTTTGATGGTGATGTGCAAGCGTTTGATGATACTAACGTAGAAATACAAATTGCAACAACAAATGATAACCCTAGTAGTGGTAGCCCAACATTCACAGCATTTAGAAAACTTATTGCAGGGGATTATAAAGCTAGAGGCTTAAAGTTTAAAGCAATACTGACAACAACAGATACACAGGCATCTCCAGTTATTTCAGCATTATCCGTTGCAATAGATATGGAAGATAGAGTTATTTCACAAGGCAATGTGGCAAGTGGGGCAGGGTCAAAAGCCGTTACATTTAGCCCTGCATTTAAAGAGATTGGTGGTATTGGTATATCAGCACAAAACTTGTCGACAGGTGACTTCTATGTTATAACAAGCAAATCAGTAAGTGGTTTTACGATTACATTTAAAAATTCTAGTGGCACAGATGTGGATAGAACTTTTGATTTTGTAGCACAAGGACATGGTGAAGTAGCGGCTTAAAGGAGAAAACATGACACAAAACAACGCAACAATAACAGTAGCAAACCAATCATTTCCGTCATTTAGAACAGAAATGAATCAAACGCTCCAAGATATTCACACAAATTTTGCAGGTGGCTCAGACCCTAATTCTTCAAACGTAGCTTTTGCAGGTTCTTTTTACTATGATACAGGTGACCATATTCTCAAAATAAGAAATGAAGATGCAGACGCTTATATAAGTTTGTTTACCACAGATCAGTCAGCAGATACGGCAGTGCCTACAAATCTTAACGTAGTAGTTGACACAACACCTCAATTGGGAGGTACACTAGATACCAATGGTCAGCTTGTACAGTTTGGTGATAGTGGAGGTGCAACAGATGATAGGTTGCAGTTTGGGGCATCTCAGGACTTATTAATTTACCATGATGGTTCAAATAGCTACATAACAGACAGTGGTACTGGAAATCTAAAAATTGGTGGTACTCAAATAGATATTGAGGGTACAAGCGAAACAATGGCAACCTTTGTTGATGATGGTGCTGTTACGCTTTATCACAATAACGTGGCAAAAATAGCAACATCAGCAAATGGGGTGACAGTTACTGGAACGGCAGTAGCAACCACAGATACAGACACAAGCAACACAGGAACAGTTGATTTAGATTTTGCAACTAAGCAAAACTTTGTTTTAACGCTTACAGGCAATATTACCTCTCTTACAGCCTCAAGTGAGCAAGTAGGGCAATCAGGGTTTATTGTATTTATTCAAGATGGTACTGGAGGAAGGACTGTTTCTTTGCATGGAGATTATGAAACGGCAGGCGGTGCAGGGTTGACGTTATCAAGTACGGCATCAACAACAGACATTGTGCCTTATGTCGTAGCCGCCTCATCAAGAATTTTATTAGGGACACCACAGAAAGCATTTAGCTAATGTCAGGAATATTTGGTTCATCTCAGTACCTTTTTGGCGACACTGCTTTTTATCCGTATGAAATAAATTCATCATGCCGTTTTAATCAAGCCAGTTCTGAATCTCTCACAATAACACCATCAGGTGATGGAAATAGGAGAACCTTTACTTTTAGTGCTTGGGTTAAACGCTCAACTCTACTCACAACAAATAGCACAGCAAATCCAATAGTGACTTGGCAGAATGATTCTAATAATTCTGATTGGGACCAACTTCGTTTTACATCTGCAAATTTTGGTGGAGGGAGTCAACATAATGAAATACAGTTTATGTTAGATGGTGCAAGTGATGGTCACCTTTTAACAAGTGGTTTATCTAGAGATACATCAGCTTGGTATCACATAATGGTAGCAGTTGATACAACTCAAGGTACAGACACTAACAGAATAAAATTGTATGTTAATGGAGAACAGCCGTCTTTAGGCACAGCAACCTATCCTGCCCAAAACTTTGATTGTCATGTAAACAAGTCAGGTCGTAAAACACAGATTGGTTCTAATATCTATGTTTCACCAGATAAGTATTATGATGGATATATAGCAGAAGTACATTTCATAGATGGCACAGCTTTAACATCTTCCTCATTTGGTGAAACTAAAGAAGGGGTCTGGATTCCAAAATTCTACACTGGGTCTTATGGCACAAATGGTTATTATTTAAAGTTTAACCAAACTGGAACTGGGACAGCATCAGCATCTACCATTGGAGCAGACAGTTCTGGGAATGATAATCATTTTACATCAACAAATTTAGCATCTATTGATAGCAACAGAACAGATAGTCCAACAAATAATTTTGCAACATGGAATGATTCTTGGGCAGGAGCAGGAACGTATGGAACACATGGAACACTAGTCAATGGAGCATTAGAACTATCTTCTGTTGGGGCAGTAACAAACGCTTTTTGTTCGCAAACATTGCCGTCATCTGGAAAATATTATGCTGAAATGAGAGTTTCAAGTCTTAATTCTTTTTCTGGTGGGCTTATGCAATCAGCACCATCAATTCACAGAAGTGTTTTATTTGAAACAGACGGAACTATTGACCAAGACAATTCACAAGTGCAGTCAGGTTTAACAAGTTATACGGCAGGACATACCATTGGCATTCTTGCTGATATGGACGCAGGAACAGTTCAGTTTAAACTTCAAAATTCAAACTATGGGTCAGCAGTAACATTAACATCAACTGATGACCAAGGTGAATACGCATTTATGTGTCGTGCTAATGCTTATGTAGAATTAAGAACAGATACGAGAGATTTTGCCTATTCTATTCCAGATGGGTATTCAACTTTATCGACAGCAAATTATCCAGAGCCAACAATTAGTCCTTTAGATGGTGTAAACCCATCAGACCATTTTAATACAGTTCTTTATAGTGGAACAGGAAGTTCAAATGCTATAACTGGAGTAGGATTTCAACCAGATATGATTTGGTTTAAAGAAAGGTCAGCAAACACTGGTGGAGGAAATTATTGGTTTCAAATTGATGCAGTAAGAGGTGCGACTAAAGTTTTACAGTCAAACACAACTGGAGTAGAAGCTACTGGTGATGCATTATCTTTGGATTCTGATGGTTTTACATTAGGTTCGTATAGTGGTGGAAATGCCAATCAAAGTGGGGAAACGTATGCGGCATGGAACTGGCTAGGAGCAAACGGCACAGCAAGTAATTCAGATGGTTCAATAACATCAACAGTTTCAGCAAATACCAAAGCAGGATTTAGCATTGTTAGTTATACTGGAACTGGGTCTGCCACTACTATAGGTCATGGATTGGGTGTTGCTCCAAAGGCTATTATAGTTAAAAACAGAAGTGCATCAGGTCAATCTTGGGTTGTTTACCATGAAGGCACTGGTGCTACTAAATATTTATTTTTGAACGCTAATAATGCTGTTGCAACATTTGATATGTGGAATAACACAGCACCAACAAGTTCTGTGTTTTCTGTTAGCACTTATTCTGGAACTAATGGTTCTAGTAATTCTATGATAGCATATTGCTTTACAGATGTTGAGGGCTATTGTAAGGTTGGAAGATTCACTGGTAATGGAGGAACAGATGGAACGTATATTTATACTGGGTTTCGTCCTGCGTGGGTTCTTATAAAAAATACGGCAGATGCTGAATGGTGGTCACTTTTTGATAATAAAAGGCTTGGGTATAATGAAGTTAACTCAATTCTTTCTCCTAATGATAGCAATGCAGAATATAGTGCAGGAGGAGGTGGCATAGATTTATTGTCAAACGGATTTAAACTTAAAAGTACATCAGGAAATTTTAATGGTGATGGCGATGCCCACATTTTTTTGGCTTTCGCTGAATCACCATTTAAATACGCAAATGCAAGATAGGAGATAAACATGGTTTGGAAATATGGAACTAAAGAATTACAAGCAGGAAGGGGTTGGACAGATGATTCTGGAATAACCCACCCTTCAAATTGGATGATATGGAATGCAGACACAAAAAAAGCTATGGGTGTGGTCTGGTGGGATGAGCCTGAACCTTATGATGACAAATTTTATTGGGGATATCAGGCAGATGGCAAAACTCTTATTGAAAGAAAACTTGCTGACGAAGATGCTGTAGATGGCTCTGGAAACAAAGTAAAAGATCAAGATGGCAACCAAGTTATCAATGAAGGATTAAAAACTATCTGGGTGCGTCAAACAAAAGCAAGAGCAAACGGCAGACTTGTAGCTACTGATTGGTATGTGACCAGAAAAGCAGAAGCAGGAACGGCTATCCCTAGTGATGTTAGTACATATAGAACAGCCGTTAGGACATCATCAAAAACGATTGAAGATAAAATAAATGCTTGTTCTGATTTAACGGCATTTAAAAAATTATTTGATACTCCAGTTGATGGAAAGGGGAATCCTACTGGCACTGCACCAATATATGATTTTCCAAAGGAGGTGATATGAGTGGTTTAAAAGTACACACAGCACCAAGTGTTGAGCCAACAACGGATGCAGAAACTATCGCATATCTTAGAACTGATTCAGGCGTTGATACCACACTTATTCAAAACCTAGTTATATCAGCAAGGGAATGGATTGAGGAATATTTAAACAGGACACTTATAAACACCACCTATCAGTTATTTTTAGACAATGTTAATGAAGCAGACGTACCGATAAAAGAGGGTTTGTATACTGCCCCTTTTAAAATATACAGAAATAACTTTATAGAATTGCCCAGACCTCCAACAAGTTCTGTTACTCATGTAAAGTCGTATGATGATGCTGATACAGCTACAACATGGGCTACATCTAATTACTATGTGGATACTGTAAGAAACCCTGCA
>VTLG01017133.1_pt1 | contig 11749 bp, 15 predicted proteins | sample 4694571 | NCBI WGS metagenome assembly VTLG01 (sample SAMN12604809, study PRJNA352737) | marine metagenome | biome: ENVO:00000447; feature: ENVO:00000209|ENVO:00000569|ENVO:01000036; material: ENVO:00002151; isolation source: viral sequences binned using virsorter ... | reverse complement strand
TTAGCTGCGAGGACGGTTAAGACTGCGCCGATCACGGTCGATACGACTCGCTTACTTTTCAGCGCCTCGAAGAAGTCGCCGAATATGCTTTTAACGAATTCCATTAATTTTATCCTTTATCAAACCGAAAATATTACCGACTTTGAAAGCGCCGGATTTTATAAACAGCCAGACTGCCCCCATTGCGATTAGAAACCACTTAATCAGATTAGCCAGTGCGTTCCGCTTTTCCGCAACAGCTTTTGACTTCTCAGCACTCGCACCAATCTTAGCTACTTTGTATTGGTACTTATTATCTTTCTTTTCGATTTTAGTCTCTTGGCGATCCTCCCGTCCGTTATCAGGCGGACTGGGCGTCGGGTCGACTTCCATTCGTTGACGTCGTCGGCGACCCATCGACTAGACCCTCGCTACTTCGACGCGGACGGGATTATCGGCTTCACTCTGCGCGCTGATTGTCACGCTCGACGGGTTATAAATCAGCGACCCCGCGTTTACTTTAATCGACGAGATCGTCCTCGCGACGGCTGATCGTGACAGATCAAACGACCCGCCGTCGACCGTCACCGCTCCATAAGACCCCGACCCGCTGGGGATCATCGACCCGCCTTTAATAGAAATTGAACCATCACAACCGGCGCTAAGATCTGTGGTAAGTGTGCCGCCGTAAACCGTCACGTCGTTTAACGTTGAACGAGTTATCAGGGAGCCGTTATAGATTGTTGCGTCTGTGCCGCCGGACGTTGAAAGACCAACTCCGATAAAAAGATCACCTCCGATCATATTGATAGTTGTACAACTCGCCGAGTCGTCGGCTGCGTGACTTAGTCCGACCGACCCGCCTTTTATGATTAGGTCGTCGATCGTACCGACGAGATTAACTCCGTAATTGTCACCACTCGCGGCGGCGGAGTTCTCGACTGTGACGTCGACGTCTGAACTGTTGAGATCAACGAACGACTGCCCCGACCCGCTGAACCTAACCTCGCCCGTTATCTGAACGTCGAGGTCTGCGGTCTCTGTTCCGATATTCACGTTGCAACCCGCCTCGACGACGAGAGCGTCGTACGTCGTCGCCGACTGATCGAGTCCATCGGTTAGATCACTCGTCGAGCGGCTCGTGAAGTGTAGCTCGTCATTTGTAACCGGAGCGCCCGAAGGCGACCAATTACTCGCGGTATTAAATGACTTGTCCGATGACGAGCCGATCCAGAATTTCTTAGCCATTCGTAATATCTCCTAGTTATATTTTCGCCGAGTATTAAAATCAGGTCACGACCAACGGTCGACGGATATAGTCAGCGGCGATTTATTTCTGTTGGAATGCGGTAATAACCCAGCCTTCGACGTTTGCATAAGTCGCTGAGTCGTAATAACTCATATATTCAGCGATTGCGATATCGTTGTCGTTTACTTCGTAACTGGTCACAGGGTTCCCGAAGCCGTCGTAGGTCGTCGTCTCGTTTAGCGTCGGAAGTTTAAACGGGTTAGCTGCCTCCAGTTCTCCGGCGTCGACGAGATCTTCTCGGAGGACGCCGTTTATCGGGGTTAGGTTATCGAGTGTAAACGACGTGTCGCTCGTATAGCCGTCACTCGTTAATTGACCGGATATTCTCGTCGCGTACTTGCTCCGATGGAGTCCGCATTCAGCGACGTACCATCTAGTTTTATTGCCGCGATTGAGATACTCATCGGAGCGGTAAACGATCCGCGCGCCGATCTTGCCATACGATCCCGCCTTCGCTCCGCGCCAGCCGTCCGCGTCTAAATAAATAATATCGTCGAATTTGCTGTCGCCTTCTTTAGCTACAATCCAAGAGAGACCGGTTATTTGGACGACGACGTCGTCTTCGCCGTAAATCGTCCCTTCCTGAGAAATACCCCAGTACATCGCGAAACGGTTCGGGTAGTCCGCGACGGACAGATTGAACGGCGCGTCGCCTGCGAGGATTGGATCGTCTGGGGTAAAAGTACCGTTACTTTGCGACCAACCGCCGGTCGTTGAATACGAAGCAACCAAACTAATCGAGGATTTTATAACGACTGGCGAGAACGGATAGACTACATTCTTTACGTGAACGCTTGCGGCGTTCGCGAATGTATTATCGTCGACCGGTGTTGTGAACTCGCGTTTTTTGCTGCGAGCCTCCAGCCGTGATAAACGGTCTGGGACTTGCTGGAGTTCGTTCCAGAGATCCGCCGGAATGCTTATCGGGTCACCTTGTATAACGCGGCTGTATTTTGACATTATCAAACCTGCGGTCTATTCCGTTCGATCCCTCTATTCTTACGCTTCTCGTCGATCTGTTTTTTACGCCAAGTGAGATAAGCGATTCTCGCGGTTATCGCGTCAGGAATTCCGAGCGAGTCGAAGTTAATGTATTTATAAATCTGATGAACGGTGACTCGAAAAACATGCTCGCCGGACTTCTCAACTTTGCCGCCTATTACCTCTATGTAATGTTTTTTTGTCTCGTACTGAATCATCTCGTGACCGCGTTTTATCGGAGTTATTATGTCGCGATCAACCGCTTGCTGATTGACGTTATCGCCGTAATGAACGCGAGGTATACGAATGTTGGTAGCAATATTTTTTATATTCGGCTCGGCGACAAATTTAAAGTCGATCTTGATCGTTCCGCCCGTCCAGTTACCCGACGCGCCGACGAACAAAACCTCGCCCTTTTCGAAAGTTCGGAACGTCCGATCGTTCACGCTTGCAGTCATGTTAGACAGATTCTTTAAGTTAATCCACGTTGTATAATTCGCTGGAAATGTGTGCGACTCCGTCCACGTCATAAATGGGATAACGCGATCCGTTTCTGGCATAATGTAATCTTCTATAGTCCACGACAGAATGCGTCCCCCCAGACCGCCCACTCCACCGCTGTACCATTGCTGACGACTTTCGATTGTGCGATCCGTTTTAGCCGTCCCGCCTTCGGTCGAGAAACTCAACTCGGCGTTACGATTGTAATTCTCCAGATCCTGCTGATCCTGTTTGTCCTGCTCTTTCTCCTGATCGTCGTTCGAAAATGTAACAGTGGCTAGCCATTTGTCCTGATCTTCGCATTCAATCGGAGCCAGTGATATATTTTTAGCGGGTAGACCGATATGTTCATTGTCCAATTCGTCGACAAGATACTTATAGATCTCGTGATCTTCGCTAGACCCCTCGACGACGTAGATGATGTCGACCGATCCGCCCTTCGCGGTAATAGATCCAGTCCTCGACCCGCTCTTTTCATAATGTGTAATCGTCATTAGTCACCTATTGAAACACTACGCCGCCTGTTAGATTCTTCCTAATCTGTTTGAGTTCCTCGGCGGCGACGTTTGTATTGTTCGCGATTTGCTCCTCGGTCTGGTTCTGCGTCTCGGTATCAAGTCGCCCCATACCTTGAGCGAGAAACGCGAATGAACTCACCCAGTTATCGCGCGACTCGTTGACCGCGTCGAGTTGCGGAATCTTAACGCTGATCTCCTGCTCGGCGGCGGCGGCGCCTGCGCCTGCTCCTGAATCGCCTGCGTTCTCTAGCTGTGCTGTCACCTCCGCCAATTTCGCGGCGGCTTTCGCTCGCAATTCTTCGAGCTTCGCTTTCTGCTCCTCGATATTTTTGTCTGCATTCTTCTCCGCCTCTTTTAGCGCAGCCTCGCCCTCTTTGATGCGCTGCTCGTAATTGTTTAGTAGAACTAAATTTCCCATCGTGACATCGTGATCAATGCGGTCGAGCTTCCAGTCGGTGACCCCTTGGTCTTCTTCATTCCACCAAGCATTGAAATTAACCCCGATCCGTTCCACTCCGCCCCATATATGATTTAAGAGACCTTGCGCGCCTGTCTTCACTTTATCCAGAGTTCCGGACATTTCGTTCTGCATATTCGCCCAACCGAGCGACATCCAGCCCCAAAATTGCGACCAAAGAGTTTTAAGTCCTTGAATAAGGATGTCGGTCGCGAGTTGTATATCACCCGCCGCGATCGCGTCTTTAATTCCACCTATTGCGAGCGAGGAAGTGTTCATAATATCTTTAAAAGTCTCGGCGGTTTTCTCTTTTGCCCGTTGCCCCGCTTCGGTAAACTTAACGAACGCGACCCCCGCGCCGCCGAGTAGCCCTATCATCAAACCCATTGGCGACACGAGGGTCATAATAACAGCCGCTAAACCTTTAATTAAGAGAATGGGAATCCCGAGTACTTTCGCGAACATCAAAAACCCTAGAGATAGAAGTTTTAGCGTGCCGCCGATCACCAGCAAACTAAGCGACAGACCGCCAAGCATTACGATTAGATGCCCATTATGTTTTATAAATCTCGCGATGACCTTAACCGCGACCTCTGCGTATACGGCGAATTGTTGAACGTACGGCGCGAGGTTTTCTCCGATCTCGATCGCGACAACCTTCAGAGATCCCCAGAGCTTTTTTAATTTCATTGTCAGCGTCTTCGACATTTTTTCGAACGCTTCCTCGGTCGCCCCTGCTCCGTTTTTCATTTCTTCGAGGTCGGCGTTAAAGCTGCCTAACTGTTTAAGCGCTGGAAGAATACCCTTAATCGCGCGGATATTTGGAAAGATCTTCGCTATCTCATCGGGCGACATGTCCTTCATCATGTTAAAGATTCCCTCGAGACCGCCGAGTTGCTGCAATGTCTGCGGGTTCATCTCCATTCCGGTGAGTTCTCGAAATGCGTCGGCGGCTTCTTTTGACGGCTTCAGGAATGCGGAGATTGCCGCCGTTATCGCGGTCATTGTTTCATCAGTCGAGAGACCCGTTCGCGTGATGGTCGCGATCATAGCGCCGAGTGTCTCCGTCGATACGCCCGCCGCCGCTGCGACTGTCGCGACCTTACCAATTGAACCGGCGAGCGACTCAAAGTCCGTCTGTCCCTTCTTCACAATCGAGAATAATAAGTCGCTGACATTCCCCGCCTGATCCGCTGCGAGACCGTACGCATTTAAAACCGTGACAATCGCCTTCGACGACGTCGCAACGTCGGTCATACCGGCGACGGCGGCTCGCTGGGATACCTCCAGTACGTCGAGCGCGTTCGCCGCTGGGACGCTTGCCGACAAAATAGAGTAAAGAGCGTCTGAAAGTTCATCACTCGAACCGCCGAAGTTTTTCATCATCGACTTGATACCTTCTGAAAATTGAGGCATCCATTTGTCGGGGTCGGTCAGCATGGTCGAGACCTTCGCCATATTGTTTTCAAAGGTCGCGAATGCCTTAGTAGCGAGCGCAAGCGGCGCAGCGATCCCGATTCCGAGCCGAGTCATCGAGCCGCCCAGCGCACCGATAGACCCCGCGAACGCTTTCATCTTCATCTGTGCGCGCTTCAGTCCGTTGACGAATTTATTATCGTTGAGTCCTAATTCAACAAACCCGCGACCCGCCCGAATTCCTGCTGATCCAGCCATTATCCGCCGCTCCTCATTAACGAACTCATCTGACGCTTAGAAAGTACGCCTTTAAATATCTGCGGAATCTTTGTCAGATTCTTCTTAAAAGCCGGTATCATGTAAGGACGAGGTTTTACATAGAATCGCCCTTTATATCTCCGCCGGAATTCCTCGCTGTAAAAATCTGATTTTACGTAGCCGCCATGCTCCATAACCTCCGGCGCGCCGCCGCGTCGATTTAGACCGACTGATCCGATGACGACGCTCTCTCTAACTTTGTCGTACGAAAATAACAACAGAGCGTAAAGGAGCGCCTCGGATTTTGGATTCCCCCAGCGTCTGGGCGGGCTATCTGGTTTAGATCTCTCAAGAATCGCGGTTTTCTTGAAACGTCCCGCCGTGTCGCGACCTAAACGAGTTTTACCGACCCGCATTGACCGCCGCGCGTCGCTCCGAACATACGCTCCGAATTTACTAAGCGCGCGACGCATCCCCTTTTTGGTCTCAGACTCTACCGTCTTGCGATCAAAAAACCATTTCTTCATCGAAGCCGTCGAGGATAGATTCGCGCCGCGAAGACTTATCACTTTAGCCATTTCGCGCCCCCCTCGGTATAAGCATTTTGAGAGCCTCGATCCCTGCTTCGATCGGCTTCTCGGCTTGTTGCTTCATCGCGATCACGGGATGAAAATCAGAAATCTTAAATTTGCGACCTTTACCGGCTAGAGCGTTAGAGATCAAAGTCATAAGACTTGCCGTCCTGTTCCATTCGTCCGTAAGTTTTGATTCAAACATTAGCGACAATTCGCGAAGTGTGAACGGCGACGGGTCGACGCCGACGACTCCGCTCATTGTGTAGATACTGTCCCAGACGTTTTGTCGTCGAAGTCCTTCTCTACTTCCCGAATCTTCTCCTCTATGAACTTGTCGAGACGATCGCTCTCCACCATCGCCTGAGCTTGTTCCAGAATCCGAAGTTCCGCCGACCGGATCTTCTCTAGAATCTTGTGCAGAATGACCCTTTTTTTTTCAGGATAAAGTTGTACAAGTTCTTCGAGAAACAGATCGGTTGCCGCTTCGATGACGTCGCCGGAGAACGCTCCGAAGAAGTCGTCCTCGTTGATATCCTTCGCGGCGGCTTCATCAGAAACTAAGACCCAAAGAACGCCAGCAAGTCGGACAGGGTCGGACGCTAAATCAGTTACAATCGTCGAGATATCATCTCCGAAAAGGTCGATCTCGAGTAGATCTCTGATTTTCTTCGCCGAGCCTATCGTAAGGCTAAGACTCCATGTCCGACCGGCTGTGTCTTTAAATGTCTTCAATTAACTAGCTGACTGTGTGCCAGCTTGGGGTCGCGATTAGATCGCCCTTTGTGATCTTCAGCGAGACGTCGACCATCAGAGCCTCTTCGAGACTTTCAGTCCGCGAGAAGTTCGTGATCGTCATCTCCGCCTTGAGACCCTGCGATCCGCTCGAGTCGTCCGCCCCGTCGAGGAACATAAAGGCGAGCGTAGTATCGTTAAAATAGGCGTTCTTAATCGCCGTAAATCCCGCGTCGTCTGTATCCCAGACCATTTGAAAATCAACGCCGCCCTCTTTGAGGGTCGCGGCGTACTGACGGAACCCACCCCCCGAACGGGTGGTTATATCTGCCTCACCTTTTTCCAAGTTAATAGTCAGATCTTTAATGTTAGAAAGTTCCGTATATGTCGTCGCGTCGGTGGAATAGTACGCTTTAGCGTTAATGCCAAGTACAACAGCCATGAGATTAAGTCCTTATCTTTCTTAAAAGAATCGAGACTAGAGCTATGAACTCGCGCGTCTCGTGAATCGTATCGTAATTAAATAGAGGTTCCTGTTCGAACCCGACTAGGCGGGCGTTACTATAAGTTCCACCTGTCCTGATCGCGTCCCGCATTTCCTCAACATAGTCGACCAAAGCGTCGACCTCGGTTAGCGACTCGGGGTCGACCCCTTGCCTAACAACTAAATCGACTCGGTAATCGTGGTTAGTGTGATCGCGGCTTAACAGTTCTTCGACTTCAGCGCCGAGCCAGACGCACACATCGAGACGACGGAGTCCTTCTCGTTCGAAAACGGGAGTCGCGACTCGCTTCGCTGTTGCTGATAACGAAAGAGACGCCGCGTTTATCGTCGTGACGATAGCGTCGGCGATGTCAGATAATTGGCTCATTCGTTACCTTGTCTGTTTCGTATGAATGCGAATGATCTGTCGGTATGGATCACTGTATTCGTAATGCCGCGACCCGCTGGGACTAACGACCGGATAGATTAACTCCTCCCCGTCGACGACCTCGCGGATCTCGTCTCCCCGTTCGGGCGTGATCTTATGCCCTCCGAGTTTGAGATCGTCCGCTCGTACGAGGAAATCTCGACTCTGGCTTGATTCAAACAAGCCGGAGAGAGAGAGTTCCTCGTACTGCGTACGACCTATAACAGCCGTTAACTCGACGGACTCGTCCTCGCGCATATAACGGATAGTGACTCCCGCCATACTTTTAAGCGTCTCGAAGTTCGTCGCAATAACTGACTGCATTGTCAAAGTATCACCTAGCTGATTAGAGCGTCGGTATCGCCTACCGAATCTGCGACAATAATCGGCGTGTTAAAACTACTGCTTGGGATTTCAGCCGGAGCGCCGCTCGGTGAGTAGCTTGTTCGCGACTGTTGAAGTTGCGCTAGGCTACGTCGTGACATCACCAAGAAATCGGGAGCGCGTCCCGCTGGGAATTTACTCAGCAAATCCGCGATCATGTCGTCGGTTAGCTTCGCGGAGCTATCTTCGGTGATATTGCGAATTGCACCGACGCTGTAAGCGCTGCCAAGTTGCAGACCCATCCAAGCGCTAATCGGAGTATAATAAGCCGGATAAGTTCCAGTCGTACCGCTGAGGCGCTGAACGACGGTCTCGCCGATATTGATAACCCCATTTTGGCCAAAAACAATATGTGAATCTGAAAGCCCAGTTTTCACAGCCCAGACACTCGAGCCGGTATCAGCCGTTGAACCTCCCGCGTCTACACACATTGCATTGCTCAACGCGCTGATCTCATCAGCGAAACCGCCGAAGCCGCCGGACTGGTCGCCGTTAATGATTTCCTTCTCTGCGTTGAACAGAGCGGCTCGAAGATGATTAACGGCTTCCGTTGCAAGTGCTGCACTTGCTCCGCGTTCATCACTCTCGGCGACTGCGACGTCCATCGAATGAGAAGCGTCGAGAATCTTACAGGATACAGTAACTTTCGTGTACTGACTTTTTGAATTCTCGCGTCCGTCATTCTCAGATCGGAAGCCGACCGTCGGTGACGTTGTTAACTTAAGATAGTCGTATGTGTTGCCAGCTATGCTTCTAGCCGCCATAGCGGAAAGTACAGGGGCGTCGTTTAATACGTCGTTAATGATACCGATATCGAGATCACTATCGTTAAATTTTGCGACGTCTGAAGTTGTTAAAAAAGAATCAGCCATTTTAGATTACTCCTATTTGTTTGCGCTGAACTACTCGGATTGTTTGCGGTCGAATCGTGAAGCGAACGCGGCGATCGCGTCGCTACCGGTTGACTCGCGGAAAGAATTAAAACGCGCCTTTGCTTCTTCTTCCTCTTGGCTCACAGCCTGAGAGAATGAAAGAGGCTCGTCTTCACCACGTTCGACGGCTTCGAGTCGGATCGTTAATTCGTCGACCTGCTTTCGCAGTTCGTCGCGTTCCTGTTCGATCGCCTGATAATGTAACGCTGTTGCGTCTGCTTCGGTCTTACCCTCAGCAAACCACTTAGCGCCGTTCTCAACTCCGAACTTTTCCATGAACTGGGACAGTTCAGCGCGAGCGTCTTCGTTTGACAGTTCGACGACTTCTTCGATTTTCTCGTCGACTGCGTCGACGATGTCCTCGAGAATTTCCTCGACTGCGTCCGTGTTGTCTTCAAGATCTTCGGCGACTTCCTCGACTGCGTCGTCGAGTTGTTCGTCGAGTTGATCTTCGACTTGTACGTCTTCTGCGACGTCTTGTCGGTCTTCACTCATTTCGTCATCTCCATTTATGAACTCGACGACTACGGGGTCGCCTCCTGAAAAAACAGAACTCGACGTATTCTCGTCTGCGCCCTGCGGACAAATGGCACAACCTCGAAACGGCCAAGAGCGGATAACCGCCGCTTCCCCCTCGAGTTCGTACCCGTTGACTTTTGTTTTTGTTCCCTTGGCGATATTCTCGACCTTAATCCCATCGCCACCGAATGCGATCGAGGCTTCCCAAGGGACGCCCGCTTTAGCTTTAAAGATGATCTCGCTCGCGCGGTCGTCGTCTTTAAACGGCGTCAGTTCACCGCGACAGACAAGACCTTCTTTCGTGACCTCGAATTCGTCTAGGTATCCGATAATCTCGTTAGCGTCGTGATTGAAGTCGAGCGGGATTCGATCTTTAGTGAGCCGCATCCCGTCGAGATCGTGGACGACGTTCCCCCAATACCAATGCTCGATCGGCTGCGAACTTCTCGCGAGTAGAGTTACCTTATGTGAGTTCGACTCGCCGTCTGAATGTGAGAAATTCACCTGACATTCGCCGGAGAGCGTAAACGCATTAGAGGGAGCTTCTGACTTATTCGTCATTCTGATTGTCTCCGAAGAAGTTGATTATTTTGTTTAGACTCGTCGATACGCCGAGGCTGCTGATCTGCTGTTCTTCGCGGGCGAGTTGTTCCACGACGTCGTTAAATTCGCGACCGTGACGCTCGCGGACTACCTGACTTCTCGTTTTGAGTCCGGCAGCGATCGCGAGAATATCCCCGAGGACTTCTTTCTGCGGATCAACCCAAGGCGTCCCGCTATGAACCCACTCGAACCGAACGTCGGCGGCTGTCATTCCGCGGGGTAAACTTAAATCACCGTCGGCGACCAGAAGTCCGAGTCGCCAGCCGGTGATTCTCTGCAAGAGTTCGCGGAGTTGTTGTCGCTTGCTATGCGTTGATTTCTCGTAATGAATCCACGCGCTGCGACTGGAGCTATAGTTCGTCTTTGATTCGTCTGCGAAACTAACCGGAATGTCTAAACTCTTGAGAGCCATCCCGAGAGCCTGATCCATGTAATGCTGGAACTCCATCGGCGGCGACTTGCTCTCGAGGAATTCCGCGCGGTCGCCAGCTTCGAGGTCGAGTTTGATCGGGTTCGTTCCGAGTTTAACGTCGTAACCGTCACCGCTCGCATACTCACCGAAGTTGTCTGTCGATTCGCGATAAAAAACGAGGCTGAATAACTGCGAGACTTTCATCTTCGCGAGAGCGTATTCGCTCGCCTCGGCGATGTCGCGGAACACATTAACCGCTGGAGCCAGCGGGCTAACTCCTCGAACCTGATCGAAACGATCGAAATAACCCAACTGATAGACTCGAGACGCCGGAACCCACCGCTCGAACTCATACCCTCGCCTATCATCGCGACCGTGTACCGCGATTGCTCTCATACGTCCGGCTTTTGATACCCTGACGCCATGCGTGACTATTTGTTTGTCGTCGACCTGATCGGGATTGCGAACCCGATCGCCTTCGATGACTTGTAAATGACCGCTCGAGAGCTTCACGAGGAAGACGTCGCCGTCGACTGTTCGTCTCTGTTCACATAAACGAATAATCGAAGGTAGTGAATGCCGCCGAGCTACGTCGCAATTAAAGGGACTCGAGAACCACTCGACGAACTTGTCGAGATCTCTATCGAGTCCCTTGTCGCCTGTTCGCGGCTGAAAAGTGAAGGCGCTCACATAATCCAAATGACGACGCACCGCCCAAGCCGCGAGGCTGAAGTTCTGCGTCAGATCCCGCGCGCCTGCGGTTAGCTTCTGACGCTTCGTCGGGGTGAGTAGATTGTCGACGCTCTTGAGCCGCGTTGACGGCTGTCGGCGTTTCTTATCACTTTCACCCGCTTCGTAATTGAACCGGACGGGACTCGGCTGATTTGTTTTTGATTTAATCACGAGAGATTTATCGAAGCGACTCGCGGTCGCGTTCCCTTCTCCGCTCCGACAATCCGCTTCCAGTAGCGGAGTTCGTCTAGTGCCTGTTTGCGGTCGTACCTGATCTGCGTTCCGTCGACGACGACGGAGACAATACCAGCGTTTTGTTTTAGTGCTGTCTCTAAAATTGAGACCATCTGCTCGGCGTACGAAGGACTAGTCGACGCGGCGTCTGAATGCGTAATGTTCTGAGGCATAATTACATTTTGCCTTAAGCGATCGAATGTTCCGATATCATGCGATGGATGAAAATGTCAGACGGGTATTATGAATCTTTGACGTTTGGCGCGAGTCTGTCTTAATAAGAAGATAAGGAGAAC
>VTLG01013720.1_pt1 | contig 11749 bp, 26 predicted proteins | sample 4694571 | NCBI WGS metagenome assembly VTLG01 (sample SAMN12604809, study PRJNA352737) | marine metagenome | biome: ENVO:00000447; feature: ENVO:00000209|ENVO:00000569|ENVO:01000036; material: ENVO:00002151; isolation source: viral sequences binned using virsorter ... | reverse complement strand
CGTTCATTATATCATATATAGTTATACTTTGCAATACTAATCCTCTTTATCTTTTTCGTCTTTGTTTTCTAATTTATCTAGCAACTTTCTACCTTGCACTATTGCTTTTTTTTCTGCAAAAGATATTACTTTTTTCTCTCCGGATAATGCTCCTATTTTCGGCAGCTCTGGTTTATCCACGAGCTTTATATCCGGTTTAAATGATATCTCTTCTCCAAAGAAGTAATCCTCTAGTTCATGGAATCCTCCTATGTGTAGAAAGATTTGCGGTACAGTTTTATGGCCGGCATTTTTAAATCTCCTAACCTTCTCCGCTGTATCTAATATTCTCTCTTCGTATACTTCTTCCATATCATCTAGCAATGACTTGGCCTCTGCACAATATACGCAGTTCTTTTGTGTGTATATAATATATTTAATCATCTTCATTCTCCTCTATACTTGTTACATAAAACTCTTCACCAGTAGGAATAAATAATCTTTCTGATTCATACTGGTCGCCTCTCTTCTCTGCGGTCTTCCTATCTCTAGCATTAATCTCTTTGCGATAGTAATAAACCTTCTTAGCATATAATGTAAACTTAGGCATGTCTATCTGCCTCGCTATACATTCCAAACTTTGCTATGTAGTTACAAAAGTCATCTAGTATATCTATAAATATCTCTTGGCCTTCTTCAGTATAATTTGTATTACCTTCGCTATCCTCTTCGATATAGTTATCATAGTCATCTCCTAGTTTTAGTTTCATAACTTTGTCTGCCATATCGCAAGTATATTCGTTATATACTTCCATGCTAAAATAAGTATTATTTATTTTCATAACTTTACTTTCTGTAAAAATCTCTTGATTCAAACCTAACAAACTTTAATACAATCCTATCATCATCATCTCTTACAGTCATATTAAAGTGTTCCCATACTTCATTCATCTCATCTCCATAGATATAAATAAGTTTATCTTTAGGTTTATTTTTTATTTTAATTGGTTTCTTTGACATTCATATTCTCCTTTGTTGGTATTTTTGAAAAACAATTTTCACATAAACAATCATTATTACCCATGTCATAATCCTCTTCTATATCTCCATGCCAATAATAATATAAATCTTCATCAGTCGTTTGACATTCATTACATTGTGCCATTTCTAATCTCCTCATTAATTTTTTGCAATACTATATCTAAATTATTTTTTTTAAGTTCACAAAGTAATTCTATACTATCATCAGCTACAGATAAATCTTGCTCTATCCACTCCTTCTCTTCAGCTTTCCAGTTTTTAATATCTTTATCTGTACCAAAAGAAATAATATATCTACTATCTTCATAAACTTTTCTAATATATATTTTACTCATAAATACCTCCTATCAGGATTAGTTTGTAATTTTCTATCTATAAATCCTTTTTCATATTTATATGCCCACTTACTATTCTTATCAATGTATATTATTCTATCAGAATCTTGTTTATATACTTGCATATCACAACCTAGCATTGTCCATAGTCCTTGATGTAACTCCCAATGCTCTTGCGGTGTTAAGTTTTTATTCATCTGCTACCTCCACTTCTGATTTTTTAAAACATAATTCATTATCTTCTGTTGGTAAATCTTCATCTTCTATTACTACCTCAGTAGGGTGTTCACGAATTACTTTACCATATATCTCTTGTCCTATCACTTTAACTCTTTTATTCAACATCTTTATCAGTCCCTCCTAGGTATAACATATACCCTCCTAACATTAAACTTACTGCACCAAATATTATAGCTATGTCTGATTCGTTACCAGATATAATGCTAACACCTGACAGAATAAATACTCCGCCCATAAAAAACCATAGTAAACTCATTTCTTTAACTCCTTCCTTGCCATATCAATTAGTCTTAGTAACTTAAATAAATCTTTATTTAAATCATAATCCTCTGTGTTTAGCTGATACTCCTCAGTCTGCATCTCCTCTAACTTCTCCTCTATATCATCTAGTATAGATTCAAGTTTAGTCTTTTGTACTTGTCTTAACTTCATTACATTATCCTTTATATTGTATATCAATCTATCTCTTAAACTTAATACCATAGTATCTCCTAATTATGTGTTCCCAAAGTTACCACCACACGCTAGAGCTTTGGTTAATAGGATTCCCATTATCTTTCGATAGTGTGGTTGTCCCACCTAATAAACACATCTTTGTGGCTAGAAGTCGGTCTGCATATTGTTCACTCCTAATTAAGTGTATTTGCCTAGAACTACCTAACACACCACAAATTCCTATCCGTTCATTATCTTATCTAGTGATTCGTATTTGTGATGTTTCTTTATAGCTTTTACTACATACTCTTCTAAAGTTACTAAACCTACTCCTACAAATCCATTAGCTTTAATAATAACGTCTATAACTTCTGATATATCTACCTTGTTATCTTTTAAAAAATCTAGTATTAATTGCTCTTTATCAGTTAGTTTATCTATCTGCACTATGCACTCCTACTTTCATTCAATAAATCTTGTTGCTCATTACAATATCTATCTTTTTCTTCTTCATCTCTAGCATACTTGTTAAACTCCTGAAGTTCTTTTATTCTATCATCTAATAACTTTTGTATGGCAAGATTTAACTGTTGCTCTTTACTCCTAAGTAAAATAATAGTTTGTTGTATTTCCTTTAGTTTATTCTCTAATTTTTTTATATCTTCAGATAATTTTGAAAATGTTTCTACTAAATTTTCTAAACTTTCTTTCATTTTTATTGTTTCAGATATCAATTTTATTCTCCTTGTTATGTAAATACTCTTCTTCCGTTTTTGCTTTTGAATCTAATATCTTTTGGTACTCATCAAAGTATACTGTTTCGTCTAGCGGTACTGTAAGTTCTCCTAAGTCTTTCCTAAATTCATATAACTTTTTATTAAGCCTATGTATTCTTTTATCTTGCCAACTTGTCTTCATTAATCGCTACCTCCATGCCACCAATCAGGGTCTTTCCTAATATACCTATCAAACTTTTTATTTACTATATCATCTTTCAATTCTTTTATACTCCTAAGTAATGCTAGATTATCTACTTGCACAAACTCATCAGTATATTTATCATTAATATTTTTATATAACCAAAAAGTAATATGATTAAGTATTGTGTGTAAGTCTTTGATAGTAAACTTCTTTTCAAGTTCCTCTATAATATCATGCATTTTATTTTCTTTTAAATTTTCATTATGTATATTACTCATCTTACCTCATCTAGTGTAGCATTATTATAATTACTTTCTTTTAAATCTAAATCACCTTCGTAATCACCAGTTAATAATTTCTTTCTTGCCTCTTTTTCATTCTTAGCTTTTATTACATAACTAAAACTACAAGGCACAGTAAAATAAAAATCAAATTCTTTCATATTATCTCCTAAAAATTCTTTACTATTAATTGTGTTATAACCTATCTTTATTAATAAATCAATAGCTTTATCATAACTTATTTTCTTTTCTTTATAATCAGTTTGTATCGCTATCGCCCATTCTATTAAATATCCGCTACTGTTACACATAGCACTTATAGAGGTAGAGTAATAAGGGAGGGAAAAAACTCTACCTTTATAAATGCTACTGCTAGTTTCTTTAACCTATAACTAGCAAAATAGGTCGAGGTGTTCTTATTGTTCATTAACTAATTCTACTTTTATAATATCTTTATGCCTATAAATGTTTTTAAACTTACCTCTAACTTTTGAATAGTAACCACCATTCTTGACGTGGTGTACGTTTCTTTGGTCATAACCTGATTCTTTACACCATCTAGACAAGTTATCTACTACTATGATATCTCCTGATTCAAAATATATTCTATGCTTTCCTAATGCCATAGGATTATTAGCACCAAGATATCTGCCTGATTCTTTATTTTTTATTCCTAATTCTACCATAGCTTGTTTATGTTTTTGTTGAGGTATGGCACTTAGCTCCCTCCAGTAGTGTTCTCTATTTTCTTGTGTTGTTGTCCACTCTAAATTAGCTACAGAAAAATCCATTTTATCACCATTCTTATGATTTACTTCAGGTTTATTTTCAGGATTAGGTAAAAACAATTCAGCGACAATTCTATGACATCTTATAGTTTTACCTCTTATTCCTATTCTTGCATAACCTCTACTATCAGGACTAGGCTTTAATATTTTATTAGGACTTTTAATTCTGCCAAGATTACTAGCATAGTAACCTTGACAGTCTTTTATTTCTAGCCATACTTCCATTATAACACCTTACTAACTACTTTAGATACATAGCTAACGCAAAGTTTTAATGCTGTTGCTTGTTCTAATTTTCTTTTTAGTTTCTTATTTGTTCTAATGTAATGTATTAAATGTTTCTCTAGGTCTTTATCTTCTATAAAAATTAATTGCCTGATATCTCTAGGTAGTTTCTTTTTATGAGCTTGTACCTCAAACTTTAATAAATCTTTAACTTTCATTATATCACCTCTCTATTTATGTTAATCCAACCCTTCTCCCTATAGACTGCTACTATATCGGTTATAGGTATACTTCCATGCTCATTAAACATGCCTACCTCTTCACCATAAGCATAGATAAGAATTACTTTTTTAATACCTTTACCTTGTATAGGACTTTCTAATAGTCTACCTCTTATAGGTGTTCCTAACTGTTTACTTAAAATTATATCATTCTTTTTTAAATCTTTAATCTGCATCTTTTCACCTCTTAATTATAGTTATTGAAAATGATAAGAATAATAAACAAAAGTATGTCAACAATGCACATTCGGGCATGATTCCGATACTACCATGAAGAGGCACTTTATATTTATTATTTCTTATCATGTCTTTATCTTACTCCTAAAATTATATTTAATCTATCTATATTTATTATAAGTTTTTCCTATAATGCTTTTATTTTTTCCTAACTCCTCCAAAAATTTCTTAGCATATTTTACATAGGACTTGCTCAGTCTTTCCTCAGGATAGATAAAATAATTTAATAGATTATATTTATTACTTCTAATTTTTCTCATCTTATTAACTCTATAATTATAATTAATTCTATTATTGCTGTTATTATTCCTAAGTATGCTAATAATTTATAATAATCAATATAACCTCTATAAGTTTTCTCTTTATTATATTGTATTAGTCTTTTTTGCTCTCTCTCATTAGCTAATATTATTTTCATGTCATTAGTTATATTATTATATTTCATTTATACCTCTTTATTAATCTTTTAAAAAGCCTACTATGTAATTTCTTTTACTTTTACTACACATTAGACACAGTTCACAAGTTACCGCCTTATTAACTTGATTCGGACACATTTTAATTTTATGTCCCTCAGGTGTTTTATTAACTGGTTTATTACCTACAATAGATGCTATAGGTAGATTATGCTTTTTTAGTTCGTCAGCGTGTTGCAAATCATTAGCCGATAAATTTATAGTAAAGCCTTTATCATTAGCATATTTTATTTTTTGAAAGTTCTCTTCTAATTGTGTTTTATGTGTATAAGTAAAACCATTTTTACCTTTATTTGCTTTTACTAATTGCTTTAATTTGTCAAAGTCTATACTTTCATTATTGCCAGTATGTGCCAAATCGCCTGCCTGATTGTGTCGCCATAATTGACCAGGTGGCAACCTTTTAATATCTTTTATAAAAGAATCATAATCATTATTAAAGGGCTTGTTCCACCTTTTATTATAGCCAGTTTTTACTTCTATCCAGTTCATTCTTGTCTTGCCCTTTTTAGCATAGCAGATATTTTTTTCTTTTAATGGACAGCTTGAGGGACAAGTATTTTCCTCACTTGTAGTTACTGGAATAAATCCAGTTTTTCTATTTCTTGATATTCTTGTAAATCTTACTTTGTCAGCTTTCATTTTTTACCTCTTAATTATGTTAATAAATCTTATCATAAGGCTATTAAAATTAATAGCCCTACAATAAAATTTATATTAAAAGCTACTAATTCTTTTTCTATTTCTTTTTTTAATATCTTTAAAGTAGTGAATAAAACTTTTAATAACCATATTAAAATTATTATGAGTAACCAGTCTAGGCTTGTCATATAATTTTTCTACAATCCTTGCTAGCTCATATTTAGTAAATGAATTTATTAAATCTTGAGTGCTTAATTTTTCATTACTCTTAAACTTTTCATTTATTAAATATTTTTGGTAGCTGTCATAAGTTTTTAAACCTAGCTTGTCCATTTCCTTATATGCTTTTTCTAGTGTATTGCTCATTTGTTTACCTCTTAAGTTATGTTAATAAAATTTATATTAATAGCTAGTTATAATTATGTCTAATGCTTGTTTTTCATTATAACCTTTATCTTCATTTAATTTTTTAGCAAGATTATCAATATCTTCACTTTTACCAAAATAGCCATTATCAATTCTATAAAAGCCTTTTTTATTTTTATCTACTATGACTAATTCTCTCAAGCTTAAATTATTAGTATCTATAGTATGATAAACAATATTATAATTGTTTTTAAAAGTATCTAATGGCTTGTATAAATCTTTTGTATATGTATTTTTTATTTTATTCATTGTTAGCCTCTTCCATATAAGATATATTAAAAGTGCCTTCTAGTTTATCTATAGCCTGTTGTGTTTCGCTTTGTAATCCTTCGGCTTGATATTTTATATTGTCTAGATAATCTTCATAAAACTCTTCTAGTTTAAAATGTTCATTATCTGATAAAGATTGAGTGTCTTCAGCATCATTTACAGAAAAATGAAATTCGCCCAATTCTTCTACTACTTGCGTAAAGCCTGACCAACTATCCTCTAGTCTCTGCTTTAACTCTTTTAATAAATCTTGTTTAGTTTTTGACATAGTTATATTCCTTTCGTTATTAATATTTTAAACATACGTTTAAAATATCATATTTTTATTATAAAATCTATCTATATCTATTATAGGAAAAACCTATAATGTCAAAAGATTGACACTAGATAAAGCCGAATATGTCAAAGGATTGACAGCATCTAAATAGTCAAAAGCTTGACAGATAGCCTAGACATTGAGTCAAATAAATGACAGATTGCCTAGTCGGTGAAGTCTATCAAGACTATTTAAAAGTATAGAGTTTATAAGGCTTTACTATATTTAAAGACACACGCAAGGCAATAACACACAGCTATATAGACTTATAAAACTTTTTAGACTGGCATAAACTAACTATAGTTTTTTTAGATTCGGCAATAGCCTTGCATAGACACGCTAGGGTACACACAACAACTGCATATATCTGCCTATATATATATCACCCTGGCACATATTTACAAAAATACTCGGCTTTCTAGACAAGTGCCGAGTTTATATAGTATATATATTATTATAAACTATTAATAATTATATTTATATTATTTTTATTATTATACTTGACTTAATAAAGTATATATGATATATATAATATATATAATATATATAACTTATAATATTCTATAGAGGCATTTGCCTTTTTACTTGCCTTTTCAATAAAAATATGCTATACTTATGGTATGGAAGAGGTAATTAATTACAAAAAACAGTGGGAAAACAATGTAAGGCACTATGCTAAACAAGATTTTCTTACATTTGTGCGTACTTTTGCTCCAACAATCATCTCAGATTGGAAAATGGGCAAGCATATTGAAGTAATATCAGAAAAATTAAAACAATTAGAAGCAGGAACTATAAAAAGGCTGATGGTTTTCTTGCCTCCACGTAGTTCTAAGTCCGTTATCTGCTCAAAATTGTTTCCAGCATGGTATATAGGAAGGAATCCAGAACATGAGATACTTACAGTCAGTCATAGCGACCAGCTTTCTAGCGATTTCGGTAGGTCTGTTAGAGATATTGTATCAACTAAGTCTTTTCAAGACGTATTTAAAGGTGTTTCTCTTAGGACAGACGTTAGAGCAGCAGGAAAATGGAAAACAAACAGAGGAGGCAGCTACTACGCAGCAGGTGTCAAAAGCCAAATCGCAGGAAGAGGAGCACATATAGCAATTCTTGATGATGTGATGTCTGAAGAAGACTCATACTCAGAAGCAGGAAGGCGATATGTAAAAGAATGGTACCCTGCAGGTTTAAGAACTCGTATTATGCCTAACGGAAGTATTCTAATTATTAACACCAGATATCATTATGATGATTTATGTGGGTGGTTATTAAAACAAGAGTCAGAGTTTTCTACAATTCTACCTTGGGAGGTAATAAGAATACCAGCATGGCTAGATGAAGCTAGTTCCAAGTTATTAAAATTACCTGTAGGCTCTTCATACTTTCCAGAATGGAAAACAGATGAGTCATTAAAAATAGATGAACAAGAAATAAGAGCGTCTAATGGTTCACGTTATTGGAATGCTTTATACATGCAGGACCCTACACCTGATGAAGGTGGTTTAATAAAAAAGAAATGGTTACAGTGGTGGGAATATGATGAGCCACCAGCTTGTGACTTTGTAATTCAAACATACGATACTGCCTTTTCTACAAGAACAACAGCAGACTTTAGTGTAATACAAACCTGGGGTGTGTTTAATCGTTATGAAGAAAATGAATATGGTTATGAAGACTTTGTTCCTAATTTAATTTTATTAGGAAATATGAAAGGCAGATATGAATATCCTGAGTTACGTAGAATGGCACAAATGTTATATGATGAATTTTTGCCAGATGTTTGTATTATAGAAAAGAAAGCATCAGGGCAATCGTTATTACAAGATATGCGTAGAGCTGGATTGCCTGTACAAGATTACATACCAGATAAAGATAAAGTATCTAGAGTGCATGCAGCTTCACCAATGATTGAGGCCGGCAGAGTTTGGTTACCTAAAAATAAAAAATGGTCTGATGATTTATACACAGAGATTTTACAGTTTCCAAATGCAGCTCATGATGACCAAGTTGATGCTATGACAATGGCAATACATTACATGAAAGAATCCTGGAGATTAACACATCCTGATGACCCTTATATGGCTGAAGAAAATAATTATAAAAAAAGGGTTGCATATTGGCGAGTTTAATGGTATAATATATATATGAATAATATTAACGAATTATATACACAATTATCTACCTCAATGCCAGAGAGAAAAGAACCTGTTCGTTCTTTAAAAGAAGGTGTGGGTAGTCAAGAGATTCCTGATATATCAGATGAAGAGGCAGGAAACATATTAGATAATGTTATGAAGTTTGGTTTACAAATGTTATCAGGTTCTGATATAGCTAGAGAGATAGGTGCTTCTAAATTAGAGCCAACAATATCAGAGGATATTCAAGAAGGTAGAATTGGTGATGCAGCATTAAAAGGTGTAGGAACAGCATCAGATGTAGCATTAGCTGCTTCTCCTTTTCTTGGCCCAGCAGGTTTAGTAGTTGGTCCAGCAGCATTAGGTGTAAAAACTGCAACTAAAGTATTAAAAAGTAAATTACCAAAACAAGAATTTACCAGTGCTAAAACATCTAGGCCACAGATTGCTGCTATATTTAAAGATAAAAATTTTGATATTAAACCTGGTGAGATTAATATAGATATTGGTGGAGGTAAATTTGATAAGGGAAGTGATTATATAAAGAAAAATAAAAAAGCAACTAATTTAGTTTATGATATTTTTAATAGAAGTAAAGAACATAATGATGAAGTATTAAATACAATATCTAAAAAACCTGCTGATACAGCAACAGTTGCAAATGTTTTAAATGTAATTAAAGAACCAGAAATTAGAAAATCAATAATTGAAGAAGCAAAAAATTTTACTAAAAAAGATGGTAAAGCATTTTTTATAACATATGAAAAAAAAGGAACTGGTATTGGTGAAATGACTAAAGATGGTTTTCAAACTAATATGAAAACAAAAGATTACTTACCAGAAATAGAAAATGTATTTGGTAAAGGTAATGTAGAATTAAAAGGAAAAACTATTATTGCAACTAAAGGAACACCTGATTTAAAAACAAAAGCTGGCAGTGTGGTTAAAAGAGGTTCTAATAAATATTCAGTAGGAAAAGTAATGGGTAATGATATTTATTTTCATAAAGATTATATTAATGATATGCCAAAAGAAGTACAAGCAGCATATATAAATTCAATAAATAAATTACCAGAAAATTTTAATTTTAAAACTATTAAGTATAATGATAAAGATAAAAGTATACGATTTGATGAAGCACCAAACTTTGATACAGCAAGAGAGCCAATACCAGGAAATACAATTACAGTTAAAAAAGATGGCAGTGTTGGTGAACCTCGTAATGTAACACAAATACTACATCATAAATGGCAATGGGTTAAAGATGATTACCCAGGTTTTAATGTAAAAGAAGAATATAATTGGTCTAAAGACTGGTTAGAAAAAGGTGTAAAAGCAACAGGTAGTAGAAGAATATGGGAAGAGAATTTAAAAAAAGCAAAATTACCAATTGAGAGGAACTAAATAATGGCAGTAGAAAAAAATCCATTTGAGAAAAAAGAAGAAACAACAAATGTAGTATCTATAAATGCTACAGCACCAGCAGATGAGAATGTATCTTTTGAGGTAGATACAGATGGTGGAGTTACAGTAAACTTTGGTGAAGAAGGAATAGAAGAAGAAGTAACAGCAAAAGAATATTATTCTAATCTTGCTGAAACATTAGATGATGAAATATTAAATGATATTGCTAGCACAGTAATAGATAACTTTCAAGCTGATAGAGATTCTAGAGGAGAATGGGACTCTATGTTTGAAAGAGGTTTTGATTTACTAGGACTAAAATTAGAAGATACAACAGAACCTTTTGAGGGTGCTTGTACTGCAGTGCATCCATTATTAATTGAATCTGCTGTTAAGTTTCAATCAAAAGCATCACAAGAATTATTTCCAGTTGGTGGGCCAGTAAAGGCACAAATATTAGGAACACAGTCTTTAGATAAACAAGAACAGGCAAACAGAGTTCAAAACTTTATGAACTATCAGTTGACTGAACAAATGCCAGAATACTTTGATGAGTTTGAAAGAATGCTTTTTCATTTACCTCTAATAGGTTCTGCTATTAAAAAGGTTTATTATGATGCTGGATTAGAAAGACCTGTTTCAGAGTTTGTACCTATTGACCAATTTTATGTATCATACTATGCAAGTAATTTAAGAAAAGCTGATAGATACACACATATCATTTATCGTAATCCAGTAGATATGCAAAGAGATATTGAGTCAGGAATATATTCAGATGTAGATTTACCTGACGCATCTAATCCTTCTCAAACAACTCTTTCAGAAAAACTAAATACTATTATGGGTATCTCACCAACTGCTGACAGTGACCCACAATATGTATTATTAGAACAACATTTACATCTTGACATTCCTGACCCAGAATGTGAAGAGGGTGAGTTTGCTCCATACATTGTAACTGTAGAACAGGAGTCTCGCCAAATATTAAGTATTCGTAGAAACTATAGAGCCGGTGATACAAATAAAGAAAAAAGGATGCATTTTGTCCACTACAAATTTGTTCCAGGATTTAGTTTTTATGGGTTAGGTCTTATACACTTCTTAGGTAATTTAACTTTAACAGCGACTGCAGCAATGAGGAGTCTTGTAGATGCTGGGCAGTTTGCTAATTTACCAGGAGGGTTTAAGGCAAAAGGAGTAAGAATGGTGGGCGACAACGAACCTATTGCTCCTGGTGAGTTCAAGGAGGTCGAAGCAACAGGTATAGATTTACAAAAGGCAATTGTTCCTCTCCCATATAAAGAGCCTTCCTCA
>VTLG01007342.1_pt1 | contig 11750 bp, 5 predicted proteins | sample 4694571 | NCBI WGS metagenome assembly VTLG01 (sample SAMN12604809, study PRJNA352737) | marine metagenome | biome: ENVO:00000447; feature: ENVO:00000209|ENVO:00000569|ENVO:01000036; material: ENVO:00002151; isolation source: viral sequences binned using virsorter ... | reverse complement strand
CTCGTAGTTATACTGTTGGTACTGGCACAGTAGGATCACCTACAACTATATCTAGAAAGTTTGAAGCTTGTCTAGATAATATGGTTGATAGAAGTCAGACTACAGAAAGCTACAATAGTACTACAAAGAAAACTACTATTACTTATCCATATGCCATACAAAATAGTACTACTAATCTAAGACTGGTAGAACTAGCAGATGGTAATGTAAGAACGCCAAGCTCAGTATCAGGTTCGCAAGCTGTTTATGATAATGTAGACTTAACTTCTATTGAGTTTGCTTCTGGTTACAAGTATACTATGGAAGTATCTCTACCTACTTACTACTTTGGTATTAGACAGGAAGGATCTGGAAGTTATGATGCTAACGCTGACTTAAGAATCCATAGAATTAATTTCGAACTAGGTATATCAGGACCAATGGAGTTCCATCTCACAGGTCCACAGACAGCAGATTATATACACTATGAATCAGGTATCATTAATGATATCAGTACATTAAACAAGGTACCTTCACAGCTTTATAAGCAAGTAAGTGTACCAGTATATAGAAAGAATAGTAAATATGATATGACCGTGAAAATTCCAGCACCATTTACAGCTACGCTAGTCGCAGGAAGTTGGGATGGTCGATACAACACCAGACGACATGTACGTAGATAGTAAATTCATCAAACCATGCACCCCTCAACTAGCTCTTGAGGTAGGCTTGAATCTCCGTCAAGATGACGCGAGAGAAGTTAAAGACACTTTAGGGCTCCACCCACCAGTTGGAGTCCTACAGTCTTATTATAACTCTGCCTTTACGGTGTACTTCCACGATGCACACGGCAAGGCTGCCGGAGTAGCAGGAGTTACACCAGAAAATATTATTTGGATGTTATGTACACCCGTAATAGAAACCAAGCCTCATACATTTGTAAGGGAAGCTAGACGATGGCTAGATAGTTTACCAAATCCTTATGTATATAACCATGCAGACATGCGTAATGAAGTTCACATAAAACTACTAAAGTTTATGGGATTTAAATTCATCCAGTATTATGTTTACAATGGTGTTCCCCTCATATCATTTATAAAATTATGTGTACTGTAATGGCGGCAGCTGTTGCAATAGGTGCAGCTCAAACTGGCATTGGTATAATGCAAGCCAAGGAAGAAGCTGCATATGCAAATGCTGTTGCAAAATCTAAGTATCTACATGCTAAGCAAGCTGCAGAACGTAACAATCAACTTGCAGTTCAAAGTTACAACAATCAACTAAGGATTGCTGAAGAAAAAGATAGAGTTAAAAAAGAATCTTATGAAGCTGAGCTTAAAGCATTTGAAGCAGCTTTATTAGCTAACAGAGATAAGAGTAAAGCAAATGCTCTAGAAGCTAATAGAGCAGCAGCTGAAGTTGCAGCGAAGAAGAAAGGTGCTGATATTGAAGCAGCATTTAAAGTAGAAGAAAATGTCGCACAGATGATTAAAGCCCAAGGTGAGCTTTTAGCTACTGGTGGGTCAGGTCAATCTTTCTTACTTCAGACTGAAGATCCGTTAAGAATCTTAGGTATGGCTCAAGAACGAATTGGTGAAACTTTATATAATACACATCAGAGATTAAATCTTGAACTCCAAGGAGTAGGTATGGATTATGTATCATCTGAGTGGGCCGCGTTCAACAGTCTACCACCAGCTCCTAGAGCACAGAGGGCTAGTTTACTACCATTCGAGCCTATTATGGATCCAGGACCAGGTAAGCCAATTAAGCGTAAAGCTAATTACTCAGCTGCAATTATGTCTGGTATAAGTACCGGAATTGGAGCTGGATTTGGTTTATCAGGAGGCACCGCGCCTAGTACATGGTCCACCCAGACTTTATAAGGATACGTTCTTATTAATTAATCATGCCATTTAGAGATAGATACGCACAGGATAAATCAAAACGCCTGTATAAAGACATTCAAGTCCAAAAAGCTCATGGACAACAAGAAGTTGTTGAGCTAACAAACCAACTCAATGGCCAGCAAGAGGTCATGAGTAATAATAACAAAGCTGTTAATGCAAATTATTCTACGGCATTAAATGATTATATAGCTTGGACTGGCCGTGAATTAAAAGAGAATACTAAAACTCGAAAAGCTATATCTGAATTCATCAGTGGAGATCTAGTTAAAATAACTAGAGCTGAGATGGATAACAATCTTCTCGAAGCGGATAATAAATACAATACTTCTACAGAAGGAAGTAATGTTAAATTAGAAGTAGCGAAAAGAGAAGATGAACGAGCTAATCAAGGCGCTAGCGTTAGCTCCACTCTTGCACCTACAGACCAAGAGTCAGTAAATATAGATAGCTCAGCTGCAGCACCTACCTTATCCCCTAGCACTGCTTCTGGCGGTGGTACAGTAACAGGAGGTGTACCAGTTGTAGCATCTGAAAGTAGCGGTCAACCACAGTCTTCAACACCTGTAACTGAGCAAGCAATAGTAGCTGAGTCAAATATTAAACAAGCTACTACTCAGTATGTTTCTACTATATCTGATAGAGTCACAGCACGTACTACTAAACTTAAGAGGACTGGTTTATTTAAAGGTTCCTATAATAGAGGTTTAGCTAGAGCTGCTTATGCAGATCAGGTTCATAACATTGAGTCTACTATAACTGGAGCTTTAGAGAGCGATACTAGACGAGTATCAGTAGATCTCGGTAATGGTCAAACATGGACAGGTGCTATTAATAGCGTCACAATGGATGATCCTGTTGAAGTACGTGAAAGTTTAGTTAACTTTTTAAAACGTGAACAGCTATCAGAGCTAGGTGTAGCACATGGGTTAAGTTCTAAATTTGTATCAGAAAAACTTTTGTCAGTAGCGAACGAGAAAGTTCGTGACATGAATAAAAGGTATCGTACTGCATGGCTTCTTAATGATGCTACTAACCAAAAGAAAGGTGCTTTCGCAGATTTATTATCTACAGCAAGATTAGGTACAAGCAATGATGAAACCTTACAAGCCCTTGCTAAGAATACTTTAGCTGAAATAACAGATGCTAATCAAGATTTAATGTCAGCTGGTTTTACAGCCAAAGGCGGTAAAGATACTCTACAAGAATTTAAAGATGGTATTGAAAGTATTATAGAGATTCTTCATAGAGATGGTCAAACAGCTGAAATAGACAGACTTATTCATGCTGTCTCTAATACAAGAGCAAAGTTTCCTTGGCTTGGTAAAAAGCAGGGTGCAAATGAAAAGGGAGAAGTATTACTTGGATATGCTGACAAGGATTTAAGTTTAAATGGTTTAAAGGCTTTACGTTCTCGTGTAGAGTCTAGAATATTTAAGGAAAAAGAAGAAGCAAAAACAGTTAAAGCCACCGGATTTAAAAACGATTACTTCAAGGCTGTCCTAGAGGGTGATTTAGACGGTCAGTTGCAAGCAAAAAATAATATGAGAGCAGCTAGTTTGCACCTAGATAGGCCACTAATCTGGGCGAAAATGACTAATACAGAAGGTATTAAAGTAAAAGGGAGTCAGGTTGAGGCTATAGCTAGAAAGGAGATAGAAAGATTTGGTACACTAACTCATAAAACAATCTATAGTTTTGATCCAGCTGAATGGGCAGCTGTCAAATTAGCCTTAGAGAAAGAAGGTATAATAAAAGATGATACGATAGTTGAGTTTCACTATGGTGATAATATAAATACACATAAAGACCAGATTCAAACGGCTCAGGGTATAGTTAAAACTTTCTTTAATGGTAAAGAAGGAATTAAAATAGCAAACCAGCTAGGTAGTGGTAACATGCAAGCTGCCCTAGAATTAGCTTATGACAGATTACCATATTATGCAAAATTAGCTAAAGGCGTACGAGAAAGTGGATCAGATAATCAACAAACTCTCACTGGTGATGAAGGGACAGATATTATTAATGGTGCAAAAATGTTCTTAGCGGAACTAAATAATAAACAAGAGGCTTATAAAAATGCTTTAGCTGAGGATCCTAACTTAGAACCAGGAGAATTTGAGTATCATCCTACTAAAGGCTTTGCTTTCCATGGTTTTAAGCAAAGTAAATTAAAAAATTTCATGGATAACTTAAGTACAGCAAAGCAGATTTATACTCAAATGGAACCTATAGCTCGTGAGGATCCTTCAGTACTCCTTAACCTACCATATGTCCCAGAAGATTACTATAAATCAACTGATGTCAGAAACGCACAAGGTACTTTTTTAAATCCTTTTTGGTATAGAATGGCTGAGTTAAGTAATGGTAAATATACTGCACTTACATTAGCGAGAGCTAACGCTTTAAGAAGTGGGAACACCTTAGATTATTCAGGTAATGAAACTGTTGAAACATTAGAAACTATAGAACAAAAACTTAGAACTCGTAAGGATGGTAGTATCATACTTGAATTACCGAACCCTGGAACTAAGGCTATGGATAACCGTTTAGAATATGGTTTAGGATATGTATCATTCCGAAGGCAGAATACCGTATATACTACTTATGGAGCTGGTTTTGGTGGAAGCGGTGTAAATTTTGGTGGAGTATTCAAACGTAAGGTTACTAAGGCAGATTTAGAAAGAGGTTTTAAGAAAATAGTAGATGTAAATAACCAGCTAGAAGCTGAGAATATATCTGCTCAAGCACGTATCAACAGATCCTGTATAGCAGGATTAGCAGAAGCACAAGGAATTAAAGAGATTAAAGGTAATTGGAAAACTGGTGATGGTTTTGGAATTAAAGGTGATAAGGATGTTAACGGAAGACCAGTTGTATTTGGTAATAATGAAATAGCAATAGGATATTCTAGAGCTAATAATGCTTACGAATCTTTAACTGGAAAACGTTTTCAAGTTTTAGCATCCTCTAAGAGTGCTTCTAATATTAAACATACTGGAGTGGTAGATGGTACTAACTATGTAAAAGGAGAGACTTTAGATGTTGGCCCTGAAACAAAACAGTGGCTTATCGAAAACGATCCTTTTGGTGAACAGTATGGCTGGAAACAACATACTATCCCAGACCCTAATAATCCAGGTCAGTATCTTTATAACCATTTTATATGGATAGGAAGCAAAGACTTCAACCCTTACCACCATTGTAAAGTAGGTATCTAATGGAAAGAGAAATCGAAGAACAGGAAAACCTTCAATCGGATCCGTTAGAACCTACTGTTCGAGGTGAGGAACAAGATTGGACAAGAGCTAATTTAGCTGATCAAATATTAGAAGATACAGGAGCAGGTGTACCTGATGTAGGTGCAATGGTCCAACAAGCTGGAGGTCCAATAGCAGATCAAATCCAGCAAGCTTCTGATAACATACAAGATGCTGCTGCAAATGTTGCAGACAATCCACAGGTACAAGCTGTTGCTGAACAGTATGGATTAACCCAACCTCAACAACAAGAACAACAACCAAATATATTAAGTGAAACTGGTGCTGCTTTAGCTGGTGGAGCTGCTGATGCTGTTGAAAGCGTAGGTAGCTTTGCTGAATTAGCAGGTGATACAGTAAAAACAGGATTCAATACTTTATTTGGACAACCTATTGACCAGACACAGAATCCATTTAGTGATCAGTATGAACACAACGATGCTGGCTGGCTTGATATACCTGATTATTTAGTACCAGAAAATAAAACAGCTTTAGGTAATTTAGCTCGTGGACTCGTTGAGTTCGGTCTACTAACAGCTGCTACAGGCGGTGTTGGAGGAGCTACAGCTGGAGGTGCTCGCGTAGGTTTACGTGTAGCTGCTACAGCTAGAGCTGCAGGTATAGGTGCTAGAGGATCCAGGTTTATTAGATTTATACCAAAGGTTGCAACTGAAGGTGCTATAGCTGAATTAGTCTCTAGTGCATCAGAAGACGCAAACTTACTTAACCTAGTAGATCAGACTACACCTTGGATGTCTCCTTGGATGAAGAACGTCGTAGGTGTAAATGCTCTTAAAGTTAATCCAGATGATAACCCTTGGCTAGCACGTATTAAAACTGTAGCTGTGGGAATGGGTATTAACTTAGTAGGTTACGGAATATCAGCATATGCAAAAGGTAGATGGTCAGCGCTAGAAGCACGTAAAGAAGGTAAGTCTATAGATGAAGCTAATGAGATTGGTAATGCAAGGATGGAAGAGGACTTGCAACTACAACTTGATTTAGACGAAAAGGCTGCCACTGAGAAAGCTATAGATCAATATACTCAAGGTAAAGGTATTAGTAATGCAGATCCTAGAGATGAGTATCTACGTAAATACCTTAGTGAAGAAGAGTATGCACAATACAATTCACGTCCACTAGCTGATGGAGAAATACCAACAGGTCCACAAGCTCCTGAATTAGCAGATCTTGCAGACTCTCGTGGTGCTGCAGCGGGTGATATATGGGATCCTGATGGAAGATTTAGTACCCAACAACTTGAATTTAATCTTGATAGAGAAGTTGATCCATGGGTAAACCCTCGGAAATTTGATGATGCAGAGCGGGCTATGTTCCGTCCTGAGAACACCAATCCTACAATTAACAATATAAAAGAAAGTATTGAAGATCTAAAGGCAGGTGGTGAAGGTCGTAGTTATAAACCTTTATTTACTGAAACTGCATTAAAGCAGATGAGTAGAGGTGATGCTAATATACGTCAGTATATAGTTGAAGTAGCTGAAGATATATCCAAAACAGCTTTTAAATCTTTAGATAATAAGCTTAATCATAAAGAAGTTCAGGCTCTGATTATCAAGCAAGCCAGTGATATGCACCAAGCCTTAGAAAGAGGCGGTAACATGGCAGATAATCTGAAGCAATACTTTAAAGATAGTAAAGACTTCAATATGTTTATGGCTGATGGTAATGAAATAGTAACTGGAACAGCATCACAATATGCAGGATTACAGCTAGTTATAAATACATTAGCTAAACAAGCGGAAGGTATAGCACTTGGTGCTGTTCATTCTGCAGATGAAGGTATGAGGATCACACGTCAAGTAGAACAAGTGTTTGATGCAATGAAAGTTGCTATGATTGAACACAAGAAGATCGGCTTTATGGCTGGATCTGAGTTAGCAGACTTGAAGAATGTTGTTCTTACTCCTAATAGAGCTAGAAAGATTGGTAGACGACTAGAAGAAATTACTAAAGAACAAGAGGAATACTGGGAGAATCTACATAAACTAAATAAAGATGGTAGATTCAACGAGATGCGTGATCTAATGGAGATCAACGCCTTATCTAAAGGTGATGTTAGAAGCCTAGAAGCTGTTCATGACTGGTTACAAGCTAAGTTATATGGAGGTGATATAGGTGGAGGCAAGATTCGCGGTAAGTTACGTCAGGAAATACAGGGCGTATTCTATAATTCTATTCTAAGTTCATTAAAAACTCCTATTGATGCTGTTACAAGTACAGTACTTATAGGTACTTCTCGTCCTATGATGCAATTTATAGGTGCAGCTGTAAGGCGTGATCCAAAGCAAATGGCAATTGCCGCAGCTGGTATGGACGCTATAGGACAAGCTTATAGAGAATCTCTTGATATGGCTCTTCATAACTGGGAGCTAGGATTACAACGTAAGAATATGACCTATCAAGGTAGGTATGACGTTGCTGGAGATTTAGCAGAATGGAAATCTCTAAGAAAACAGTACGAGAAGTTTGGTACTGAAGGACAGCTAAGAGCTTACGGGCAGCTTGACAGAATTGTTAATATGAATTCTAGTCCTTGGATGAAGTATAGTGCTAATGCTATGGGAGCTGGTGACGCATTTACTCGTACCATGTTAGGTAGAGTAACTATGCGTATGAAGGCTGCTCAAGCTGCTATAGATCAAGGAGTAGATTTAAACGACGTTAAAGCATGGTCTAAAAAATATCAGGAAAATTTTAGGAGAGAAATTTTTAAGAAAGATGCAGAAGGTAAGTGGGTAGTTCATGATGAGGCAGTTAAACTAGCTGGTGATGAAGCTACTATGACTAAAGCCCTTGAAGGGTGGCCAAAAGCCTTCGAAGCTATCCAAGAATGGCCTATTGCAAGAGCATTTTTCCCCTTTGTTAGGACTGGTGTGAACGCTTTAGACCTTACATGGCAGAGTAGCCCCTTAGCATTTACCCATAAAAAGTGGAAAGATCTCCATAATGGGATACATTTCGAGAAATACGGTCTAAAACCAGAAGATGTAGCTGGTGAAATAGCTATGATGGAAGGTCGTTTAGCTGTTGGTAGTTCTATAACAGGTTTAGCTTTCATTGCAACCATGTCAGGTAACATGACAGGTGATTATCCATACGATAAGGAAGGTAGAGACTTATGGAAAGCTGCAGGTATACAGCCATTCTCTTTTAAAGTTGGAAATGCTTGGGTATCTTACAAAGAACTAGAACCTTGGAACACTATTTTTAGTGTATCAGCTAATATGGTACAAAGCGGTGACATACTAGGTGAAGAAACTATAGATCATTGGCAGGAAAAGTTAGCTTTCATGGCTTCTGCTGTATTAATTGATAAATCTATGCTTTCTGGGGTAAAAGATCTTACAGAAATATTTAACCCACAACGTTCAGAAGGTGCTCTTACTAGAGTATTCTCTAAATATGCTCGTGCTCATATACCTTATCAAGGTTTAATGGGTCAAATGGGTAATATAATTGATGGTAATGCTAAAGAAGCACAAAGCTTCATGGAGATGATGTGGAAACGTGACGTTGCATTTAAGTCCTTGATGCAACCAAAGTATGACATATTGAGTAAAGACCGCTCTGGTAAGAAACTTAACTTAGCAGCAGAGAGTCCTTTACTACGATTCATGAATGCATTCAGTCCTATTGCTGTGGTTCCTATTAACAACGATCCTATTAAACAAGGATTAGTTGATATGCATTATAACTTACCAGAAGTTATGTCTTCTTATGAAGGTATTCCTCTTAATTCTAAAGAGAGATCAGAACTACAAAAATACATGGCTCAAGGTAATCTTCGTAGGGATTTACAGATAATAATGAATTCTAAAAAATTCAAAGAAGGTATAGCATTGTATAAAAACGGAGGATATAGAGAAACTCAAGGTTATAGACTTACTGACCAAGCTTTCTATATAGCAGTAAATGATGTATTTAGAGAAGCTAAAAGAGAAGCATGGCAATTAGTTCTACTTAATAACCCTGCATTAAGAAAGTCTATAACTCAACGTAAAGTACAGAAAGAATTAGGTAGATCAGGATTAACTGGCAAGATCGATGCCTTACAAAACATGGCCTATTAACCCCTATTAAATTATGGCACAGACTTCAAATACATATACCGTAGGCGGTTCGGGTCAAGCTGGTCCTTATCCCTACGCTTTTCCAATCATAGCCTCTACTGATATTAGAGTTTCAGTTAATGGCATAGTAAAGACTGTTACCACACACTACACCATTGATACAGCAAATACTCGTATAACATTTGTCAGTGGACAAGAACCGAGCACTGGTGATAAAGTTATTGTTTATCGGGATACCGATGAAGATCCTATTAACGCTACTTTTGTATCAGGGTCTACGATCAGGTCTAATGAGTTAAACGATAATTTTAAACAACTTTTATATATCTCTCAAGAATCAGATAACCAGTCCATGAGTACCCTTGGCGGTACTATGCAAGCAAACTTTACTATGGGTAAAGATGCTGATTTAGTTTTTGAGGGAGCTACTGACGACGCACATGAGACTACTCTTACTGTTGTTGATCCTACAGCTGACCGTACTATTACCCTACCTAACGTTACAGGTACGGTAGTAACTACAGGTGATACAGGTACTGTTACATCAACAATGATAACTAATGGTACTATTGTAGATGGAGATATAGCAAACACTACAATTACTGCATCTAAGATAGCTAATGATACACTTACATCTAATCAGATCGCAGCGAATGCTATTGGAAATAGTGAATTAGCTAATAATGCAGTTGAAACTGCAAGTATACTTGATGATAATGTAACTTATGCTAAGATACAGAATGTATCAGCAACAGATAGAGTATTAGGTAGAGATTCATCAGGTGCAGGAATTATTGAAGAAATAACACCAGCTAATCTACGTACAATGATAAACGTAGAAGATGGTGCTACAGCTGATCAAACAAACGCTGAAATTAGAACTGCAGTAGAAGCAGCTACTGATTCAAATGTATTTACAGATGCTGATCATACCAAATTAAATGGTATAGAATCATCAGCTACTGCAGATCAGACATCAACAGAAATAAAAGCTTTACTGGCTAGTGATAATTTAGATGCTTCACACCTTGCAGCAAATTCAGTCGGTACTTCAGAAATTGCTGATGCGGAGCTGGTTACTCTTGCAGGTATGCCTAGTGGTACCGCTAGTGTTCTTGCCAGTTCTACCGCACTTACTTCCACTACTGCCGAGCTTAACTTGCTTGATGGCAAGAGCATTGTCACATCGGTTAGCGGAAGTTCTACTGACGTTCAAATTCCGTCTGCAAAAGCCGTTAATGATCAAATAGTTGCACTTATACAAGATATAGGTGGTTTCTATCCGATAGACGATGAACTTAAATTCCCCAACACTAACCCTGATCCTAATGACGACGCTGGTACTATTGTTTCCATTGCAGACGCTGGGGGCCTTGTTGTTAATGGTTCAGGTGTCAGTACAACTGGTCGGACACTTGGTGGAGCTACTGTCACAATTAACGGGATCGACTCCACCCTCAACAATACTACCATAGCAGCTGGTAAAGGTATGTTGGTACAGACTACAAGTACCTTAAATACCTACACTTACCATAGGCTAGTCGTAGATGAAGCTGGAGTAGCTAGTGCTCAATCACTTGTAACTGATTTCAATCAGAGATATCAAGTAGCTGCAAGTGCGCCTAGTAACCAACCTGATGGTACTGCTTTAGCAGAAGGTGACCTGTTCTTTAACACAGGCTCCAATAAGATGATGGTCTATGATGGATCTGCTTATGCTGAAGTTACATCAGTTGGAGATTATAAGTTATTAACAGTAGTTCCTGATGGAGCTACATCTGGTACACCTAACTATACTAATACAAGTTTTGATTTAAGAGACGGTGGTAGTGCTGCAAGTGTTACATCCGTTGGGCAGCTTTTAATTAGTGTAAATGGTGTCATACAGAAACCTAATGCTGGTACATATAGTTCAAGTAACGAAGGTTTCCATTTAGAAGGTTCTAATGGAATTAAATTCTGTACAGCCCCTGGTTCAGGAGCTAGTGTATTTGTAACCCTTATTGGTTCAGCTACAACAGTTAATGTACCTGCTACTAATAGTGTAGTAGAAGCTGCAATACAGTCAAACGTAGTTAGTGAAGAGAAACTTAAAATAAGTAATTCACCAACTAATGGTTACTACCTACAAGCTCAATCTGGTAATTCAGGCGGTTTAACCTGGGCAGCAGTAGCTCAATATAGCACACCTTTAACAACTAGAGGTGATATACTCTTTAGAGATGCATCTGGAGATCAGAGATTAGCTAAAGGTACAAATGGTCAGTTCCTTAAGATAGGTGCTAATGATCCTGAATGGGCTGATGTTATAGGTGCTGTAGCTGATGGATGTATATACGAGAATAGTCAGACAATATCTAATAATTATACTATTGCTTCTGGTAAAGGAGCACACAGTGTTGGACCTATAACGGTCAATGCCACTGTAACTGTAAACGGAAACTGGGTGGTTAGCTAATGGCAATTACAATTAATGGATCTGCGAATACAGTCGCAGGATTAGCCGTTGG
>VTLG01013719.1_pt1 | contig 11752 bp, 23 predicted proteins | sample 4694571 | NCBI WGS metagenome assembly VTLG01 (sample SAMN12604809, study PRJNA352737) | marine metagenome | biome: ENVO:00000447; feature: ENVO:00000209|ENVO:00000569|ENVO:01000036; material: ENVO:00002151; isolation source: viral sequences binned using virsorter ... | reverse complement strand
TCTAAAAAAAGTTTTAATAAACACTTGACATTCCTACGGATATTTGATATAATATAAGTGTAAGATGAGAGATTAACTTTTAACGAGAGATACTATGTGTAGAATACGATGTTTTTATGAGGGATTTGAAGAAGGCACTTATGGTTGGGCAGAAATGATTATGTCCTACGATGATGACATTGCCGGATTTATTAAACATTGGAGTTGTGGTGGCAAAAGAATGGTTATCACCGAACACATTGAGATAGGATAAAAATGGAAAATAACGAAACATACTACATTGCAAAATTGTCTAAGAAGGGTGAACACCTTTCATCAGAAATACATAAGACATTAGAAGCAGCAAGATTGTGGGCAATGAAAGAAACCAAGTTATTAGTCTCAGATACTTTTCTGAGAACTTGTAAAGCAGATGATGTTGTTGTTGAAATCGATGAACACTTTTTTGGTTATGAGATTTCATCAGAAGAATTAATTAAAAATTCAAAAAAAGTTTTAATAAACACTTGACATTTGGACGGGGTTTTGATATAATAGTTATGTAAGATGAGAGTTGGGTAGTCCCCTTCATTCCCCCTCAACGAAAGGCGCAGGCTGGGAAACTCTCGAAACCCTTAACCCTTAATGAGAGAAAAAAATGACGACAATGAGAAGCGGAATTGATTTGAGTCTAAACAGAAGTTTGGAAGAATTAGTTAGTTCGTATTTTGAGGCTCACGGAGCCGGAATTGAGTTGGATGAAGATACTCGTCCTGAAGAAATAGATGCCTACTACGCATTAGAAAATTACCTCGCAGAAATAGGAGCAATATGAGAATTGTGTTGAATGGAAAAGTTGCCAAGAATGTAACAGTTACAAAACATGAAGGCAAATATATTGGTTATGAAATACGAAACAATAACGGAAAGAAATGGTCTTTGGTTCGTAACAGACATAATGATACATTACTTGGAGTTGTAAATCACGGCTCAATGTACAATCACAAATTTCGTGGTTATGAATGGTTTACTGATTCTGTCGAAGGAACTTTACTTGGTTTAAATGGAAATTATTAATATAAACACTTGACTTCCTGACTCAGTTATGGTAAAATAATACCAGAAAATGAGAGATTAACTAAACGAGAAATATTATGAGAAATGAAATTGAAGTATTATTAGAAGCAATGAGAGATGATTATAAACGATGGACTTATGCCGCTAAAGGTAGAGGAGCGTTTTCTAATTCAGCTTTCGAAAAAGAGATGACCGAAAATTATTGTAATGGTCTTGAAGTTACTGAAGGTAGTCGTTATTGGAAGATTACGGGTACAAGTGGTAGTGGAGCACAAAGATCAGTTAAAGGTTTTATTTGTAAAGCCGGAGATAAGAAATTCCTAGAAGGTGATATGTTGAAGCCCGCAGGTTGGGCGGCACCCGCTAGAAACTTTGCCAGAGGTAATGTACTTACTGGTAAAGGTGTTAAAATGGTTCGTTGGACAGGAATTGGATAATATGGTAGGTAGTGTGAAAATTATTGGAATAAGTATTTTACTTTTTATGTTAACTACTTATCTATCCTTTTTTTCTGGACTAAGTTTTTTACATCAAGACTTTATAAATTTTTTAAGATGGATAGAGTTGCCACACGAAGGTTGGCATTTTTTAGACAAGTATGTTTATAACGGAGCGTTATAAAAGTATGGGGAATAATTCCGATATGAGTGTAGGAATTGTGGTGGAGGGACACAAAAATAAATGGGGATGGATTTTTCCGCCGGTACAAACGAGTGCAGGTTTTTTAAATCTCGTAGGGAGGAGTTGCTTCCTCTAACAAGAGTGGACTAGACATACAATAGCAAGATAGAAGGGGTCGCCCTGAGGCTATAGCAAGTAAGACGCCCACTCTTTCACTCACTTTAAAAACTTTGTAATGAGAGATACAATGAAAAATATTATTTATACTTTATTAATTACATTTATGATTACGGCATGTGCAGATGTGCCAGAAGAACATAGTAGTACTGAAACTTTAGAAAAATCAACTAGTACCAATTTAGAATATATTGATATTAGTAATGCCGAATCTTTATATATAAGTAGTTCAACCGGCAGGACTAATTCCCGCGATGAATCAAAAAATAAATTATTTAAGATCACAGAAGATGGAGCAGTTTTAGAACTCTCCTTTACTCTTTTGGATTCTGATAATAATTCGTATACTGTAACAAAAACAAAACAACCAATTTCAATCGATAATGTAAATACAGACTATGTTGTTTTTTCTTTTGGTGCAGATAAAGTTAATGTAACTGAATGTTATCTTGTACATAGGTCTACGGGAAAGATTCATTTATTAGGAAGTTCAGATAGTCAATTAACATCAAACTGTCCTGTCCCACAAGGTATTCCAACAGAAAAAATGATACTAACAGATAATGATAATAATTTTTATTATCGTTATTACGCCCCAATAATTGGAACTTCACATTATTACCTACGCAAAGTAAATTACACAAATCCAGATAATATTACCTCAACACGACTTATAGTTAATAATGAAAGTATTAAGAATTTTGTAGTTGATTCAAATGGAAATTTTGTGTATAATGGAAATTTTTGGATAGGTTTAGATGGCAATATAACAACTAATAATTATATAACTAATCAAGATTATAAATTTAAACTATCAAATAAATTAATATTTGTCGTGACTGGCAAATGGTCGAACAAGATTATAATTGATAATGGGTTTAAAACTAATACTATAGATTTACCTCTTTCAGAAACAAGTATTGCAAAGTCATCAAGCAATTATGTTTATATATCTGGAATTGATAAAAATAATAATGATACTGTAATTGTAAAATTTAATCCTAACGATAACAGTTTTATTAAATATACTATCGGAAATTATAATCTTTATAATTTTAATGTAACAGATACTAGTATTATCTTTTCAGCATCACGAAATAATGATGGTAAAAATGTATTAGGTAAAATAGATAAAGATGGTACTTTAACAATTACTTATGAAAGTAATTTTGAAAATTTAAAACTAGAGAAATAATATGGCTAAGAAAAAAACAGTAGAACGAAAACCAATTAAGATTAAAAAAACTCGTAAACTTTCTGAGGAACATAAAGAGAAGTTACGAGCAAGACTTGCAGAAATGAGAGCAAAGAAAAAACCGGCAGAGTATAAAAATATAGCTGCTTCTGTTCTCGCAAAACATGATGATGATAAACTTTCAATGAAAAATGTTAAGGCATGGATTAAAGAAACAAAAGAAGCAATATCATCTCACACAAAAAATTCGAGAGGGCGTGGTTTAACTCCACAAGTAAAACAACGTGAATTGAATTTAGCAGATAGTAAAAAAGCTTATATTAGATATATGGAACATTACTTGAAAACTGGAGATTGGATTTCAGATTTTATGGGTTCACAAGAAAATGAAAGAACTACATGGAAATGTGTAGCTATGGCATATCATTCAGATGGTACTCCAAAACGTACAGTTGGAATATTTTATCCAGATATTAATATGGTATGGAAACAAGATATGATTGAAGCAGATTATGTACCTACAAAATCTGAACTTCGTCATCTATCAAAAACAGTTGCAATAACAGATAAACAATTTACGGCAAGCTTATGAGCATTTGTTCTTATTGTTACAAATCAAAGATTACACCGAAGCACGATGTCAGTAAGTGGTGGAACAACTCAGAAGAATTGATCTTTGTGTGTTCAGATGATTGTAAAGATAAGTTAGAGGATTTGCTTAAAGATGGTAAATGGATGACACATAAACCAGCAGCTATCTTTGATAGAGAAGATCCGTATGAAATAAGCCCTAATTTTGGTACAGTACCAACAAAATCAAAACCAAAGAAATCAAAATCAAAGAAATCAAAAGAACCGAAGTCTGTAACCGATAAACAATTTACAGGTGATTTAAACAAGTTTATGACTTGACAATTTAAATATACATGATATAATAAAAGAAATTACAAATACCACAGGGGTAATCGTGGGGGTTTTTCTCCGCCTGGTTAATACTAACTAGGTACATAGACCCAATCTCTCACCACGAAAGCAAAGTTGCTCTCCTGTGGTATTACTATATATAGAGAGAAATTTAAATATGGAGAATTATGGTTAAAGCAGTGAAAGTTGATGAATCCCCCAATACATTAGGAACTCCCCCAAAAGAATCTAGTACTGATAATGTAACAATTGTCAATCCAGATGATGATGTAGAATTTGTTATCAATACTGATAATGATAATTTACAATTAGATGCTGTATCTGATAAAGCAATTGGTGGTACAGAGTTAATGAGAAATTGGCTTTTTAAAGAATTAGATAAAAGAGAGCCTGGAATAAGAGATAAGTTTCAATTCATTAGTACTAGAGTTAGAAACTTAGAACCAGACAAACAAAGAATTCTTTGGATACATGATCTAGCAAATGATCCAGAAGTACAACATTTAAAAGATAAAGAAAAATGGAATAATTTTGAACGAGTAGTTTTTGTTAGTCATTGGCAACAACATCAATTTAAAATGGTTTTAGGATTTCCTTATGAAAAAGGTGTAGTAATTCAAAACGCAATCTATCCAATTCCTGAACATGAAAAACCAAATGATGGTAAGATCAATGTGTGTTATTTTTCTACACCACATAGAGGTTTAGAATTACTGTTGAATGCTTGGGAGTTCATGAGAACAGAACTTAAGGAAGGATTGAATGCGGAGTTAAACATTTATTCAAGTTTTAAGATTTATGATCGTGGACATTTAGATGAACAGTTTAGACACATCTATAAACGAGCAAGAGAAATGGATGGTGTTAATTATCATGGTACTGTTTCGAATGATGAAATTAGGGAAATGTTACCTAATCAACATGTTATGGCATATCCTAGTATTTACGAAGAAACAAGTTGTCTTACTTTAATTGAAGCAATGAGTGCAGGATGTTTAGGTGTAATACCTAATCTTGGTGCATTGCCAGAAACAGGAGCAAACTTCCCGTGGATGTATGGATTTGAAGAAGATCCAGATAAACATCAACAAGTAATGGGACATATCTTAGGAAGAGCTATCGGACATTTTTGGGATGATGATGTACAAAATCTTTTGAAGATACAACGAAGTTATTTTGATATGTTTTATAATTGGGATTTGCGTGGTGGACAATGGTTACAATTTTTACACGCTATACAAGACACACCTGAAGTGGAACAACAAAAAGAAGCTATTCGAAAAGAAGTAGAAGAAGACGCTGAATTTGAGATAATAGAAGATGGCACAGCTAGTTGATTTTTCACAAGTCTTTATTGGTTCATATATGACCGCATCCAAATTTGCTTCTGTAGATATGGATGTGATTAGACCTGCAGTATTAAATACATTAAGAATGTATAGAACTAAATTCGTTGCTGAGTTCGGTGAATTAATTCTATGTTGTGATGATCGAAAGACTTGGCGTAAAGAAATATTTCCTAATTACAAGGCGTCTAGGAAAAAGACTAGGGCGGCTACTTCAATAGATTGGGATAATCTATACGAATGTTTGAATGTATTAAAAGAAGAATTAACAGAATGGTTTCCTTATAAATTAGTTCAAGTAGAGAAGGCAGAGGCGGATGATATTATCGCTATATTAGTTGGATTGTTAAATGAAAGAACTTTGATATTATCAAGTGATAAAGACTTTGTACAATTACATGGTTTTAATGTTAGACAATATTCACCTATGCAAAAGAAGTTTGTAGAAGGAGATGCTAAATGGAATCTCCATGAAAAAATTATAAAAGGTGATGTTGGCGATGGTGTGCCAAATATTATGTCTGATGATAACGTATTTGTAGATGAAGGAAGACGCCAAAAACCAATAACCAAGAAGAAAGTAGATGCTTGGTATGAACTAGATCCAGACATGTATTGTAGTAGTGAGATGTTAAGAAACTATAATAGAAACAAACAGTTAGTTGATTTGGGTGAAGTACCTGAGTCAATTCGTATAAATATAACTAAACAATTTGAATCGGTTGCAGTTGGTGATAGAAAAAGACTACTCACATATTTTATAAATCATAGATTGAAAAACCTTACAGAAAGTTTATCGGAGTTTTAATTTATGAGTGTTAGAAGTATTCCATTAATTTTTGAAGATGTAGCAGCTGCGAATTCCATTGAGGCTAGAAAAAAAGTCTTATTGGAAAATGAATCAAATCCTCTAAAGGACTTATTAAAATATGCCTTTCATCCAGATATAAAATTTGCATTACCTTCTGGGGCTCCGCCATACAAATGTATCGGATCACCTGATGAGTATAATCCCACATATCTATATCCCAATATTAGAAAATTTTATCTATACATTGAAGGGGGTCATGACGGACTTACTCAATTACGAAGAGAATCACTTTTTATTTCTATGTTAGAAAGTCTACATCCTAAAGAGGCAATGGTTGTGATTCAAGTTAAAGATAAAAAGTTAAAGTATAGAGGTTTAACTTATAAACTAGTAAAAGAAACTTTTCCAGAAATATTACCATAATGATAGATGTAAGTAAATTTGAAAATCGGATAGTTAAATTTAAGCGTATATCTGAAGATGTGGAAAAGCCAGCTCAAGCGGAGATTAGGCGAATAGATTATGATCATTCTTCAGCTTTACCTCGTTCCGTAACAGCAAGATTTGTCGGACCACCATTAAACGCAGTCATGACTTTAAATTATGATAAAGACAAAGGCGTGTTTAGAGGTGGACTAGGACCTGATATTATAGAGTCAGATTTTGATATAGATTCATATATTAAATCTCACATGGGTTCAGAAGATGATACTGTTGTCAGAAGTCGCCGAAGGGGTCGAGCGAAATTCTAGGAACGATAACCCAATAGTAAGAGGACTATGAAGAAATATTTTTTACTTCTTATTTTATTCATTGCTTCTGTTGGAATAACAGGATCTACAGGAACATCTCCTAAAGGAGATTTCTATTACATGCATCCACTAAACACAACAACAAGTGGATTAATTGAAATCGCAGAAAACGTTATTAGTAAAAGTCTAGTAATAGACGACAAAGAAGTTACATGTATGGCAAAGAATATTTTCTTTGAAGCCGCAATCGAAAGTACGGCAGGAAAATTAGCTGTAGCCCATGTAACATTAAATAGAGTTGATTCAAAACATTTTCCAAGTTCAGTTTGTGAAGTTGTTTATGAAGGACCACATTATACCGGAGCAAATGGTACATTATATCCAGTAAGGGATCGATGTCAATTTTCATGGTATTGTGATGGTAAAGGTGATGAACCAAGAGAGGGATCGAGGTTGTGGGAAGATGCACAAGAGTTGGCAAAATATGTTTTATTGAGATCACAAGAATTGCCAGACATTACAGATGGTGCACTTTTTTATCACGCCAGTTATATTAATGTTCCTAATGGATGGAACAAGAAAAAGGTAACTACTAAAATAGATACCCATATTTTTTATAGGCCAAATAGTATGAGATTGTAATTATGTTTTTTAGTCATGCAAGTCAATTGAATATATTTTTTTTAGATAAGAATCCTCAAATGTGTGCATTTGCACATTGTGATGATCATATACGAGAGATGATTCCTGTGTACTCACAGATATTATCTAACGCACATCACATCTTAGATCCTGAGGGTGATATAATTGAACACATTAAACCTTTAGACCCAAGCTATCCGAATGTTCAGATGGAAGTTCAAGTAGCTTGGGTTAAAGATAATAGAGGTAACTATCAATGGTTACATGATCTTTGGTTTTGGATGAACAAAGAGTATTGGTATCGTTTCGATGAAATGCATGATGATTGGAGTGATTACTATAATAAGTTTAGTCATATTCCACAGAACATAACCAAAGGTGATTTAAATCCTCCCCCAGCATTAGTTCCAGAAGAGTTTAAAGAAGATCAATTAGAAGATGATTTTCAAAATGTTATTGCAGGATATAGAAAATTTTATCGATGGTGGGTTGATAATAATGATTGTGAATGGAGTGCACCAGAGGGGGCAACTAGAACAGCTCCAGATTGGATTATAAGAGAAGAGGAAACGATAGATGCCAACGTATGATTATCAATGTTCTGAATGTGGACACACATTTGAGGAGACTTTAAAAATAGCAGATCGTAATGCACCTTGTGAAACTCCATGTCAACAAGATATTCCACAAACCAAACACATGAGTATTAAATGTAAAGGTGAAGTAAAACAAGTTATGCATGCTCCATATTTTGGTTATGATAATATAAAAACTAAACATTCACAAAATAATAAAGTCCCTAGTTGGTATACAGATAAAATAAAGGATCTCAAAAATTCTAAGAGATTTCCTAATAATAACTTATGAAGAATTTTATACATCTTGCCAATCGACCAGAATTGTCTTTTGGAATGAATACTGAAAATTATAATGGAAAGAGACATTATGTTACCCCTGAAGGTAAACTATATCCATCAATCACAACAGTACTTGGTGAGTTGTCCAAAGCTGCAATACAGGCTTGGAGAAAACGTGTTGGAGAAGAAGAGGCAAATAAAATTTCGGGAAAAGCTTCCCGTAGAGGAACAAGCGTACATTCTGTCTGTGAATCCTATATCAAAAACGAAGAAGGATTTCTCGATAAGGAAACGTACAACATTATTGAATTATTCAAAACGATTGAACCGTTCTTTGAAAGAATCAATAACGTTCACGGAGTTGAATTAGCATTGTACTCAGATCATTTTGGGATCGCAGGAAGAACAGATTTAATTGCAGAGTTTGATGGTACGTTATCGATAATAGATTACAAGACAAGTAATAAACAAAAGAAGAAAGAGTGGTGTGAAAGTTATTTTGCTCAAGGTGCATTTTATGGAGTTGCTTATGAAGAACTTACAAAAATTCCTGTACCACAAGTAGTTATAATTATGGCAGTTGAAAATGATACACCACAATTATTTGTTGAGAAACGCGATGATTGGATTGACAAAATTTGGGAAGCCAAGAAATTGTATCAACTAAATAATAATGAAACTGTTGAAGTTTCTGAATAGCAGGTAAGACACCGGTGCGATTCCGGTCAGCTCCACCAAGAATTCACTATCACACTTTGTGAATTGTTGATGGGGCTGTAATAGAATTCGATTGGTTGTGATGTCAGAGAAAGAGGTTTCAATTAAATATAATCGCAAATAATAACGATTATGCACCTGCATTTGTTTTAGCACAAGCTGCTTGAACAAATTAACTGAGTTGTGGCCGTCACTTGGAAACAGAAGCACGGCCAGCTAATTTTTAATAGGAGTCAATTATGTCAGATTATAAAGGTGGTTATGGATCAGAAGCACCAAGATATATTAGAATTCCTATTGAAAGAAAAGAATACGAAAAATATGTAGAGACTAGAGATTTGGTAGACTTGGCCGGTAGAATTGAAAGAGGTGAACCACATGAGGTTAATCCTAATTATGGTGGTCAAGGTTATACATATCTTTATCCTGAAACAAAAGATTTAGGTAGATTAAAAGCAACCCCTGTAGAAGATACATGGAAATTAGAATGGGAGAATACTTTCAATGGCTGAATATAAAAATGACGAACCTTGTGAATTTGTTTATAGGGTTGAAACAGTTTCAAAAGTAGTTGATGGTGATACATTAGATTGTGTCTTTGATTTGGGATTTGATGTTATGGGAAAATTTCGTGTAAGACTGTTAGGTATGGACACACCTGAATCAAGAACGAGAGATTTAGAAGAAAAGTTCTATGGTTTACAATCTAAGGAAGCTCTCAAGTCATGGGTACATTGGGCAATCATGTCAGATAGAGATGATATTGAAATACAGATTAGATGTCCAGAAGCAGACAGTAGAGGAAAGTTCGGAAGAATATTAGGAGAGATTTGGATTAACTGTACTGCCGATGGAGAAGAATTTGAAGGATGGACAAATGTAAACAAATGGATGTGTGAGAACGGACATGCTGTAGGATATTGGGGCCAAAATAAAGATGATGTTCAAGGTGAACACATGGCCAATAGAAAACTTCTTGAAGAACAAGGAATAGTATATAAAGGATAATATGGCAAATACAATTGAAGCTATAGAAACAAGAAAAAGACGAGCACAATGGGCAAGGATTTCTTTGTCTTGGGCTGTTGTCGGAACATTTTTAATATTATTATATTTGTTGTTTTTTGCTGATGCTGTTGCTGATAATCACATGCAACTGATAAACATTCTGGTTGGAGCCTATGTGGCTGTATTAGCGAAGTCAACCGATTTCTGGTTTAAGGAGAAAGACGATCCTGAAACTAAGGAAGGTGAAGAGGCAATGGCTAATGGGCATTAAAATGAACAACTCTATGATCTTCATGGAGAAAATTGAAAGCTTAGTTCAACAAACTAGGATGACCTATATAGATGCTGTTATGCATTACTGTGAAGAAAATAAATTAGAACCTGAAACCGCCGGTAAAATGATCGGCGGTAAACTAAAACAAAATATTCAGGATGAAGCAGAAAACCTCCATCTTATTCAGAGGACTTCTAAACTTCCAATATAGCATACTTGACAAATAAGTAAAGTGTGTTATAATATAATTATATGTAAGTGAAATAAGTCGCAATACAATTAATACAACGCTATACGAAAATATACGAAAGGAAAATATGTCGTTTGCAGATATGAAGAAAAAACGTGGAGAAAAACTCCAATCCCTCCTAAAAGAAACCGCAAAAATAAATACCCCATCTCAAGGTCAAGGTGATGATGATCGTTTCTGGCGTCCAGAATTGGACAAGTCTGGAAATGGTATGGCAGTAGTTAGATTTCTACCTGCGCCTGATGGAGAAGACTTGCCGTGGGCAAGAACTTGGAATCATGGATTTCAAGGACCAGGTGGATGGTATATCGAAAACTCTTTAACTACTCTTGGCCAGAAAGACCCAGTTAGTGAGTATAATTCACAACTTTGGAATTCGGGTATCGAAGCAAATAAAGATATTGCTCGTAAACAGAAACGTAGGTTGACTTATATTTCTAATGTTTACGTTATCAAAGACCCTGCCAATCCTCAGAACGAAGGTACTATTCGTTTGTATAAGTTTGGTAAGAAGATTTGGGACAAACTCAATGATAAGATGAATCCTCAGTTTGAAGATGAGACTCCAGTAAATCCATTTGATTTATGGGAAGGTTGTAACTTCAAAATTAAGATTCGTAAGTTGGATGGTTTTTCCAATTATGACAAGAGTGAATTTGAGAATCCTACACCTCTTGATGAAGATGAATCTAAGATGGAAGAAATCTGGAAAGGTGAACATTCTTTGGAAGAGTTTACTAATGAAAAGAACTTCAAGTCTTATGCAGAGTTGAAACAGAAGTTAGATCGTGTTTTAGGTCTACAAACTGATACACCAACTCCTACTGCAGTAGAAGACGCTCCGTTTGATGGTGGTAAACCTATGACTCCGGCTCAAGCAGCTGTTAAACCACCTGAAACTGCAACACCTGTTGTAGCAGAAACTGCAGGAGATTCTGAAGAATATTCCTACTTTGCAAAATTAGCTGAGCAAGATTAATGTCTAGTGAAAATAATACTATGTATGGATTTTGGTTTTGTGTAATAGTTTTATTACTTAGTGTTGCTTGTTGGGGATCACCTGATTTAGTGGATGCTTGGATATATTATTTGTCAGATGGGTTTTATAAATCCTCTTAGGAT
>VTLG01010176.1_pt1 | contig 11753 bp, 18 predicted proteins | sample 4694571 | NCBI WGS metagenome assembly VTLG01 (sample SAMN12604809, study PRJNA352737) | marine metagenome | biome: ENVO:00000447; feature: ENVO:00000209|ENVO:00000569|ENVO:01000036; material: ENVO:00002151; isolation source: viral sequences binned using virsorter ... | reverse complement strand
AGAGCAAAAGCTACCTAGTCCATGGGCATATTATTTAACCTATGGTTTAGATGATTCTTTTGAAAATGGAGAAGAAAAAGAAATAGCAGAAACTTTAGAACATTTAAAACTTAGTAATGCTATGTGTGTAGATGTTTTAGATGATGCTAATTTCTGTACTCCTCCTATTTATCTCAACTGGTTATTAGCAGCCGGTGATTATTCCACTTTTATTTTTCATAGATATGAATGAAAAGCAACTTTTCAAAGCTTATGGTTCCTCACCTGAGGAATATCAGAAGCAACTAGAAAAGGATTATCGGGAATTATCCGATAAGGAATATGAAGCTGCAAAAGCTTATGCAGCTGATGCCTGGATCTTTAACGAGATCTAAACAAGATGATCCTCTAAAGGGGCTACGGCCCTTTTATAGGCTCTTCTCTGAGCCTTTTACAACTGATTTATCACTTATGTATTTTGACCGTTTCGATATAGTGGAAGCCTATCATCTTTGGTTTTCTGACTATTATTCAGGGTTTGATTCTAATTACTGTCGTAGATGTCGAATTGAAACTAATTTAAAATTTAGTCCTAGCATTTTTCACAGTTATGAACACTTAAGTGAAAATGGCAAGATGATCTATGACAATTTAGAAGAAAAGAAATTTGTATCTAGAGATTATTAAATCTAGATTATAGAGACCATATAAACCTATGGTCTCTCTCTTTTTTTCTTTCTATTGCTTCAAAAGCTTATATATCCCTGGCCAAAATCTTGACGGTTCCCTTAAGCGCACTTAGTGTTTAATGGAGTCCTCATAGTGGCTCCAAAAGACCCAGAAATCTTTTTACAAATGAAACACAACATCTCTATGTCTTCCACAAAGGAAGAGATAGTCACATCTGCCTTGGATATTATTGATAGCCAAGGGGAGGAGTTAAGTATTTTGCGTCAAAGGCAAATCGTCTTAATATCCTTGGCCGGATTTTTCTTTACTTTGCATATGCTTTTTTAGTTATGACTCTTAAGTGCCCATCTTGTGGCTCTGTAAGTTTCATGTCTGCTGGAGGGCGTCAGGAGAAAGTTCCTGAGGCTCCTTCCGTAGATACAAGGAACAAAGAAAACACTCCATACCTAAGAAGAAGGCGGAAGTGTAAGAAATGCGGCCACTTGTTCTCAACTAGAGAATATGAAGTTAATCATCTTCAATCAATCATGATTGCCATGAAAACGGACTCAATGACACCTGTTAGTGATAAGCATTTAGATTCTCTTACTGCTGAAATACAGGATTTGTTAGAGGAGCTGCTTTCATGGGCAGGTCATGTAAAAAAACAAAAAAAACTACTCAAACAAAGGAGGAAAAACTAATGGACTTACAAACATCATCCTTTGATTTAAATATCCTCAAAGGCGCTCATTTAATGAATGAAAATGGTGCTGAGTTTCGTATTGTTGGATTCTATTTTTACGCATGTAATCCAACTGATGTGATAGTCAGTATTAAACAAATTGATGAGAACGGGAACCTTGAAAAAGGTGTTACTGGCTTATCTTGGTCTTCTATGAATAGCTGGAAAATTCAACTACAAGCAGGTGAAAATTAATGCCTACACCTAGATACAAGATTAATGATGAAGTTAACAAGAAAAGAAACACAGGAATCTTGTTAAAGACAGGATCAGCCCGTGGAAAGATTACAGAGATCAAAGAAAAACTAAACGTAAAGAATCACGTTTGTTTTTATTACGTTGTGAAATGGCCTGATGGAAGAAGATCAGAGCACGCACAACACATCCTTACTCCAGCTCCATAAATTCTCATGCCAATTAACAAAGAACAATTCAAAGGCATCTCTGACAAAGTTAAAGAGTGTCTTCATATACTTTCTGAACTACCAGATAGTGAGAAAAAACAGTTAGCCATTTTAATGGTGGCTAATACTTTAAGTCCTAAGTTTTCTGCTGAGACAGCTAACTTTATGCTTGAATTAGATCAATGGAAGGACTCATAGGTGTCTTATTATTCTTTCTCAAGTAATTTACCTAAAAAGCTTTATGTAATTAAGATTTCTGATCTTAATTCTGAACCAGGAGTCAGGACTGAATTAATTACTGCTACTTCTGCAAAGAAAGCAGTAGAAAAAGCTAGACATCAATGGCCTGAAGCTGATGGAATGATGGTTGTTGATAGTAGGGAATTAATTTGACTTATAGACCAAAGTGGTATTCCATTTTGGTGCATTGGTTGATAAAAGGTTTTTCCTTTTTATAAATTAGTACGCTCTATTAACTATTAATTTATAACATTTTCATAACTAAAAGGAGACTTACTATGCCCAGAAGTAAAGTCCAAAGCTTGAGATCTATTCCACGTTTATCTCAAGCTGTAAGGACTGTTTTTAATAGAAGAAAGCGTGGAACACCTGATGCTGATTACTATCTAATGCGGATGGATCACAACATTAGGGCTATTGGTGATTTACCAGTCAATCAAATTACTACTCCACTTATTAATGTTTTAATTGATTATCATCGGGAAACCTTTGATAACTCTAATAAAACTATTAATAAAAAGGTTAGTAATTTAAAAATAACCTTAGAAGAAATGGAAAATGATGGTCATATAACTATGATTAAATTTCCTAAAAGGTTAAAAGAAAGCAAAGGTAGAACACACTACCTGACTGAAGAAATGGAAGTTCAACTATTAGATACTTTTACACATTGGGGTTTACATGAACACCATGATTTCGTTAAGTGTTTAATAGATTTAGGACCAAGAAGGGGGGAACTATTAGGTCTGGAAAAAAGATATGTTGACTTTAATTTAAAGCAGATTACTTTTCCTGATCGTAAATGTGATAACCCTGTTTCAGTTCCTATGACTGATGTGGTATCAAAGATCTTAACTCCTTACTATTTGAGGAGTAGACCTACAGATAAATTGTTTCCATACAAACCAGATTGGATAACAAACATCTGGAATAGAGTCAGAGACCATCTTGGTTATGCAGAAAAAGAGTGGTATGTTCCACATCTTTGCAGACATACTTGTGCAACACGATTAGTCCAAAGGGGAGTACCTCTTGGCGTTGTTAAAGATTGGATGGGTCATGAATCTATCCAAGCAACAATGATCTATGCACATCATGCACCTAAGCAGTTGCACGAAGCTGTCAAAGTGCTTAATACCAGCAAATCCAGTGCATCTATTGCCAGTTGATTTTGCTAAGTAAGTTAGCTCTTACTTCAATGAATTTTGATGCTAAGTCTTTGTTTTTCTTAGTGACAGACAAGACTTAAAATCCAGAGACTGTAATGGTCGTGCCGGTTCGAGTCCGGCCACTCGCACCAGAATTTAAAGGAGTAAGGTTAACTTTCTTTTTGTATAAAAAACAAGGAGTTAACCATGAATCCAGCCCAGATTCAGATTCAAATAGAGAACGAAATGGAGTCAAGAGGCATTGATTCCTATCGTAAAAAAGTCCAGTTAAATATTGAAAAGGGAAGAGCCTCTGACAACAGTTATGCAATTCATCTAATCAAGACTGGTTTACAACCTCATTCAGACGCAATACAAAAGTTTGTTGATAGAGCTTGGAGAGGTAAACCAGGTCCAAAAGTTATTTCAGCAAAACTACTGCAACAGTTTCCTAATCAAGATGTAGTTTCATTTATTACTTGGAAAGCTGTTATTGATCTTGTCAGTGGAGGAAAAGCTACTGCTACTGCTGTTGCTATTAAGATAGGAAGTTTGCTTGAAGATGAGCTTAGATTTTCTATCTTTCAACAGAATGATCCTAAGTTTTTTCAAACGTTAAAGAATCACATATCAGATACAAAGCATCCAGGTTATAGAAGAACAATGATGCTTGGTCATATGAGGAACTATGGCTATCAATTTAAAGGATGGACAAAAGAGGAGAAGTTAAGAGTAGGACTAAAACTTATTGAATTGCTAATGCACTCTGTTGGTTTAGTAAAGATGTCTACTAGGGGAAACTTTCATAACAAAACTAGAAAGACTTATTTGGAATTTACAGAAGAGGCTATGCAATGGATCAAAAGACAAAAGACAAATAGATTAGCTGCTTATCCTTTGCTAATGCCTTGTCTAATTCAACCTAGAGACTGGCCTGATGGTGGTTTCTATTCAGAAAGACTAAGGAGAATAAAAGAAGTAAAAACTCCTGACACTATTTATCTAAATGATCTAAGAAATAAAAGACCTAAAGCTTTTTATAAATCACTAAATGCTTTACAAGGTACTGAGTGGTCAGTTAATCAAAAAGTTTTAGATGTAGCTAATTATTGCTGGAATACAAGTACACCTGTTGGTTGCTTGATAGATGCAGAAGCAGAACCTTTACCACCTAAACCATTTGACATAGCAGACAATGAAGTTTCTAGAAAGAAATGGAGAAGAGAAGCTTCTATTATTCATGACCTAAATGCACATAACCGAGCTAAAAGGTTTCAGTGCATGATGATGCTGGACACAGGTGAAAAGTTTAGTACTGGTTCTTTTTATCACGTAGCACAGGCAGATTTCACCGGACGTATTTATCCGGTATCAGGTACTTTTAATCCTCAGACAACAGATTTATCTAGGGGTCTACATCAATTTGCTGAAGGTGGTCCAATTAAGAATGAAAAAGATGCTGGTTGGTTAGGTATTGCTGGAGCAAATCACTGGGGATTAAACAAGAAAAGCTTTAAGGAAAGAATTGAATGGGCATATAACGAAGGCAAACATATGGCCGTTGATGTAGCTGGTAATCCTGAAAGTTATGTAGGTCTCTGGTCTAAAGCTGATGATCCGTTTCAATTCTTAGCATGGTGTCTTGAATGGAGTCAGTTTCATGATGAAGGGTTTGGTTTTATTAGCAGGCATCCTGTCCTTTTGGACGGTAGTAATAATGGTTTTCAGCATCTGGCTGCTTTAACCCTTGATCAAGATCTTGCTGCTTCAGTTAACCTTCTTGCTTCTGATGAACCACAAGATTTATATGACAATATAAGAACAAATTTAATCGTTAATCTTGCAGATACTGACAGTAGTTATGCACAAGATTGGTACAATTATAGGGAATTAATAACAAGAAAGTTAGTTAAAAAACCTGTAATGATGATTCCTTATTCAGGAACTGTTTACGGAATAGCTGTTACTTTAAAAGACTATATTGCAAGAGAAAAGATACTATTTCCTTGGGGTTCAGACAGCTTTAAACATTATTATTATTTAGCATTAAAGATAAAAGAATCAGTAGATAATGTATGTCCTACTGCTTCTAATGTTATGAATTATTTAAATAATGTCGCTAGATGTTTTGCTAAAGAAGAGAAAGCAATTGAATGGACTACACCTTCTGGATTTTTTGTAAAGCAAAGCTATTTTATTACTAAACGTAAGAGAATAGAGACTAAACTTGGTTACAACAGAGTAGATGTTGCACTTCAAGAAAATACAAAAGACTTAGATAAAAAGAAAACAACTCAAAGCTTTCCTGCTAATTTTATTCATAGTTTAGATGCTGCTAATGTTCATTTAGCATTACAAAAAGCAAAAGCAAAAGGATTAAATCAGTTTACAACTATCCATGATTGTTTCGGTGCTCCGGCATCAGATATAGAAGAATTTATCAACTTTGCTAAAGAAAGTTTTGTTCAAATTTATCAAGATTATGTCTTAGATGATTTGTATAACCAAGCAGTTAAACAATTAAAAGATCCAGCTAAATTACCATCACCATTAGACATGGGAGAATTAGATATTAATGAAGTTATGTCAGCTCCTTATGTATTTTCTTAATAAGGAGTGACAAGAGAACAATGAACAGTAATATAAATCTTACGCATGACAGACCTTCTAGGTTTTCAAGCGATTACAACAGACCTACAACACGATTTTCACAAATGACTCTTAAATCGGAAGTCTTAAATGTCACTACACCAATTTGTAAATTTCAATTTGCTTGGCTTGTAGAACCAGACACTAAATTTGATCCAATGGGAGAATGGCGAGTTACTTGCCTTGTTGACCCAGAAGAATCACAAGAAATTGAAAGCCAATTATCTGGTCTTTTAGACAGATGGAAAGCACAATTAAAAGCTGCTAACCCAAGTAAAAAATATAAACTTGCTCAACTTCCTTGGGGTTTTGAAGAAGTTACTGATGGAGGTGAGACTAAGCCTTATTTCAAAATTAAAGCTAAGACAAAGGTAGGTGGAAGCAGACCTGATGGAACTGTTTGGAAGAATAGAACACCAGCTTTATTTAATGCTGATGGGACTGCTATGACTGATAGTCAAAAGACTTTAGTTAATAAATGTGGTCCAGGTACTACAGGGCAAGTAAACCTTCGTTGTAGTGGATGGGAAACAGCTGCTTTTGGCGTTGGAATTAAGATTCAGATAGAAGCTGTGATGATTAAAAATCACGTTGAATATGCAAGAAGTGCAACTGGATATGGGTTTCAAACGGAAGAACCACAGGAGCAAAGTCAGCAATTCCAAAACACAAAAACAGCCGTTGCAGCAGACGAGTTCTAAACAAAAGTACAGAAGTAAATTTGAAGCTGGAATTGCCGCTAACCTAATCAAAAATAAAGTTGCCTTTAGTTATGAATCCCTTGAGTTGGACTACATCCTCAGTTGCTGTTACAAGCCTGATTTTATCCTTAACAACGGGGTCATTATTGAGACTAAAGGTTTCCTCTCCAAAGAGGACAGGCGAAAAATGGTTGCGGTTAAGGCGGCAAATCCCAGTTTAGATATACGTTTTTGTTTTCAAAACGCTAAGACAAAACTTAGCAAAGGTAAAAAGAAAAGCATTTCCTATGGCACTTGGGCTACAAGAAATGGATTTCTTTGGTGTGAAAAAACTATCCCTTCTGACTGGCACAAAACATGATCACAGGTAGTAAGCACGTCAGTGTAAGGAACGGAAAGCAATTTCTGCTTGAAGACTATGCATTGATTGAAAAAAGAGATCGTGCTGGACATAACGGCAAAAATATTAAATGCCCTCACTGTGAAAAAGTTGATCGAATTAACAACCTTAGATGGAAAACAAAAACCTGCAAATTCTGCTTAGTTGAATCTACTAAATATGAGTGGCTGATTGATCAACTAGATACTTGGAGAACACCAAGGTGAATACTAGAGAACGTGTTGAGTTTGCAGAAAAACGAATTAAAGAACTTCAACTCTTAGTTCAACAATGGAAAGAAAATGACAGAAAACAAGTACGTCAAAAAGGAACCTTGTCCTGAATGTGGCAGTAAAGATAATCTTGCTGTCTATTCAGATGGTCATGCCTTCTGTTTTGGTTGCAGTTATAGAAGACCTGCTCCAACAGAACAAAAACACAAACGCAAAACTTATTATTCACCTAGCCCAGTGACAACCTCACCATTAATAAAGTTTGTTCAACATAAAGAACTTCCTCATAGAAAAATTTCAGAAGAAACTGCCAAGTTTTTTAACTATGGATATGCAGAACAATTTGGAGAACGTGTTCAAGTTGCTACCTATGAAGATCAAAAAGGTAGACCTATTGCACAACATCTAAGACTTAAAGATAAAAAGTTTAGATGGGTAGGTGACTGTAAAAACGTACAACTATGGGGACAAAACAAATGGAGGAATCACGGTAACTACGGAAATATTTTCTGTGTTATTACTGAAGGTGAAATAGATGCAATGAGTATTAGTCAGATACAAGGTAATAAATACCCTGTTGTTTCTCTTCCTTCTGGTGCTCCTTCTGCTAATAAGTATTTAGCTGCAAATTTAAAATGGCTGAATCAATTTTCCAGAATTGTTCTTTGCTTCGATTCAGATGAACCTGGAGAAAAAGCAGCAGAGAAAGCAATTGAAATATTACCTGCTGGAAAGGCAGCTATATGCAGATTACCAAGAAAAGATGCTAATGAAATGCTCCTCGCAGATGAGGCAGAAGAACTTAAAAGTCTGCTGTGGAAGGCAACACCTGTTAGACCGGATTCAATCTTAAATGCAAAAGATTTATGGGAAGAATTAACTAAAGAAGGTACAAACTCTGTTTGTCCTTTTCCTTATCCACAATTAGATAAATACACAAGAGGCTTTAGGAAGTCTCAAATGATTTGTATAGCAGCAGGATCAGGAACAGGAAAAAGCACAATTTGTAGAGAATTTTGCCACCATTTTTTAAAAAATAAATTGACTGTTGGTTATATCGCATTAGAAGAATCAGTACAGAGAACTATGCAGGGAATCTTAGGCATAGAACTAAATAGGCCGCTGCATTTAGAAGACAACATTGAAGATATAGATGAATTAAAAGTAGCTTTTGACAGGTTATTTGGTACAGAAAAGCTCTTTCTTTATGATCATTTTGGAAGTCTTGACCCAGATAGATTAATAGAACAAATTCAATACATGGCTACCGCAGAAGGTGTTGATGTAGTTATCTTGGATCATCTAACAATTGTGGTCAGTGGCTTAGAAGATGTAGATGAGAGAAGAGCAATAGATATTACCTGCACAAAACTTAGACAAGTCGTTGAAAGTACTGGTGTTGCTTTAATTCTTGTCAGTCATTTAAGAAGACCACAAGGTATTTCTCATGAGCAAGGACAACAGGTAAGTACTTCTGATTTAAGAGGTAGTTCTGCAATTCTTCAACTATCAGATCTTTGTATTTCAGCAGAAAGAAATCAACAAGGAGACCCTGGTGAAAGGTCTGAACTACAACTAAGAGTTTTAAAAAACAGGCATACGGGAATGACTGGCCCTGTAGATAAGCTTCTCTACGATTCAAAAACTGGCCGTCTTTCTATTCCTATGTCTACTTATTTTGGTGCTTAACCATGACCTTATTAATTGATGCTGACTGGTTAATTTATTCTTCCTGTTGCAGCTGTGAACAAGATGTCAAATGGGATGAAAACTTACATACCCTTCACTGTGATGAACGTGACATCCATGAAATGATTGATGGAAGAGTTGAGTACTACCAGAAAATCGCAGAAGATTTTGATGACCCAGTGATGTGTTTTACCCAGTATCCAACTTTCAGACATACGATCTTTCCTGAATACAAAGCTAATAGAAAAAGCAAACGTAAACCTTTAGCTCTTTATGCAATGGTTGAACAGATTGGTCAGAGATATAAGTCAGAAAGTTATACAGGTTTAGAAGGTGATGATGTGATGGCTTTACTTGCTACATCAAAAAAATATCCTAATCCAGTTATTGTTTCTCCTGATAAAGATATGAGAACTGTTCCCTGTACTCTTCTTGCTAATGATGACATGGAGTTAATAACCAAGAAAAAAGCAGATAGGCACTGGATGATTCAAGCCTTAACAGGAGATACAACTGATAACTACAAAGGTATTCCTGGTTGTGGTCCTGTTACAGCAGAAAAAATTCTTGGTAATGCTAAAACTCTTACTGATATGTGGGACAAGGTAGTAGAAGCATACGAAAAGAAAAAACAAACCTTTGCTGATGCTGTTCTTACAGCTCAACTAGCTCGCATCCTCCGTAAAGGAGACTATGACTTTAAAACTCAAGAGGTAACACTATGGACTCCATAAATCCTGACTACTACAAAGGTTATGAAATACAACCTATTGATTACATCATGAAAAATAACTTAGGTTTTTGTGAAGGGAATGTTGTTAAATATATTTCTCGTTGGAATAAGAAAGGAGGAGCAGAAGACTTAAGAAAAGCTATTCGTTATATAGAAATTCTTTTAGATAATGAAACCAATTAATATATCTGTTATACTCTCTTACTCAAAGTGACCTACAATAATTCTGACAACCTTCCTTTTCCTGTTTTATCTGATGAGTTAATTAACGCTCTTGATAGTCATTTTCCTCAACGTCATCCAGATTTATCTTTTACAGATAGAGAAGTTTGGTTTAAGGCTGGTCAAAGAGCTGTAGTTGATTACATTATTGAACAACAGAAAAGACAAAAGGAAACCATGTTAACTAACAACATTCTGGAGAATTAACAATGTGTATTGGACCACTGGCACCACCAAAGCCACCTAAACTACCTGAACCTCCAGAAGTTGCACCAAGGCCAGAAAAAACAGCTAAAGCTCCTACTATTGGCAGAAAAAGAACCAGTGTTTTAAAAACTGGTCAAAGCAGAAGAAACATTAAACGAACTGGTACTTCATCTTTAAGAATTCCTCTTAGATCTAGTGGTAATCTCAACTATTAATCATGTCTAATGCATTAGGTGAAACAGCAGTTGCTAGATTTGAACAGCTACAAGGTGATCGTTCTACTTTTTTAAGAAGAGCACAAGACGCCAGTAAATTAACTATTCCTGCATTAATACCGGAAACTACTGGTACAGCTGCAAAATTAAAAACACCCTTTCAAGCAGTAGGAGCTAGAGGCGTTAATTCTTTAGCATCTAAATTACTTATTGCTTTACTTCCTCCTTCTACTCCTTTCTTCAAACTTAGTATTGATAGTCTGGAGTTAATCAAGGAAGGACAAGAAGGATTAGAAACAGAAATAGATAAAGGGTTAAAAGTAATTGAGTCAGCTTTGATGAATGAAATAGAAATATCTAATGACAGAGTTGCAATGTTTGAAGCTCTTAAGCATTTAATAGTTGGTGGTAACGTTCTTCTTTACTTAACTGATAATGGATTAAAGGTTTATCACCTTAATAGATACGTCTGTAAGCGTGATGATGTAGGAAACATATTAGAAATCATTACTAAAGAAACTGTTCATCCTCAAGCATTACCGGATGACTTTTTAGAAATGATTAAGAAAAAAGAAAACTATGATGCAGCAGACTTTGATGAAGACTTAGATATTTATACATGTATCAAAAGATATGGTGATGAGTTCAAATGGTTTCAGGAATGTAAAGGAGAAAAGATTCCTAATACGGATGGTAATTCTAAAATTGAAACTTCACCTTGGATTTGTTTGAGATGGGTAAGAATTGATGGTGAAGATTATGGAAGAGGATATGTAGAAGAATATCAAGGAGATTTAATTAGCCTTGAGTCTTTAATGCAAAGTGTCATTGAAGGTGCCGCTGCTAGTGCTAAATGCGTTTTTCTTGTAAATCCTAATGGTGTTACCAGGGCACAAACTTTAGCAAAGGCTCCTAATGGTGCTATTCGTGAAGGCTCTGCTGCTGATATTTCTACTCTTCAAGTTAATAAAGGTGCAGATTTTCAAGTAGCTTTCTCTGCTATTCAGCGTATTGAATCCAGACTGGAATATGCCTTTCTTATGTCTAGATCAATTCAAAGAGATGCTGAAAGAGTAACAGCAGCTGAAGTATCAATAATGGCTAATGAATTAGAAAATAGTCTCGGTGGAATCTATTCAATATTGACCCAGGAGTTTCAGCTTCCTTACTTAAAGAGAAGGATGCATATGTTAGTTAGATCAGGTAAAGCTCCTAAGCTTCCAGATAAAATAGTTAAGCCTAAAATTGTTACTGGTCTACAAGGATTAGGTAGAGGAAATGATAGAGCTAAGCTAGTAGAGTTTATTGGTACTGTTTCTCAAGCATTAGGACCAGATGTAATGAAAATGTATATGAATGTAGATGAAGCAATTAAACGTTTAGCTAATAGCATTGGTATTGATACAGCAAATCTTGTTAAGTCTCAAGAACAGATACAACAAGAAATGCAAGCACAACAACAGCAGCAACTTATTCAACATCTTGGGCCAGCTGCTTTGGGGTCTCCTTTAATGGATCCTCAGAAAAATGCCCAAGCTCA
>VTLG01013718.1_pt1 | contig 11754 bp, 30 predicted proteins | sample 4694571 | NCBI WGS metagenome assembly VTLG01 (sample SAMN12604809, study PRJNA352737) | marine metagenome | biome: ENVO:00000447; feature: ENVO:00000209|ENVO:00000569|ENVO:01000036; material: ENVO:00002151; isolation source: viral sequences binned using virsorter ... | reverse complement strand
AAAAGAATCATAATGTACAGGAGTACCATTAATCCTAAGGCGACCAGTGTGAGGTTCAATAGCAGGATAAACAACAGCGGTAACAAGATTTGCATTTTTATCTCTTGACTCTTGAGTAAGTGTATTTGCTTCGTGTTCAAAGTCATCAAGGATAATAAGGTCATATCTTTTGTGTAACTTTGAGCCACCTCGTATTCCAGAAACATTACTCTTGGAAATGAGTTTACATCCATTGGTTAATTCTATATCTTCTTCTGTCCATTTTTTTCCTTTTAAACTTCCAAAATAATATTTAATTCTATCATTAAATTCTAAATGATGTTTTATGTAATCCATATTACCTACACTTAATTTTTGTGTAGCTGATACCCATGCATAAAATAAAAAGTTATCATTATCAACACTAAAAACAAAATCTTTTAATATAGATGCTTTTGTTAAAACTGTTTTACCATGTCCTCTAGGAATAATAACTGCTAATTGTTTACAATCTTTATTATCAATTGAATCAGCCATTTCATAATGAAAGAACGGAGTTTCACTTCTCATAAAATCATCAGGTAAAAATAATTTACCAAATGCTATTAAATCTTTATTAGCTAATTGTAATGCTTCTTCAGCTTCACTTACATTTTGTGTATTTATATTTGCCATTACCTACGATAATTTATATTATACATATTATTATTTTTTTTCCACGGGCCTGGATAAGGAGTTATTGAAATACAATCACTTAAATCTTTTTTTAAATATGTATATACAATTGTTATTTCTGTTTTGATTTTTTCCATTGTTCTCTTTTGTATTTTAAAAATTCAGCTCCTTCATATGGATTAAATATAGTAGTAATTAATCTATTATCATCATCTTCATAATAAGGGTCTATAATTGTAACTGGTGCATTAAAGATATTTTTATCATCTAATCCAAGTTTATCTGCATAACTATCCATTATTTTAAATGATGCTACTTGTATTGCATGACTTATAAGTCCACTAGCTGCATCTTTTAATACTTGATAACCTGATACATGAGTATGTCCACAAGTAAGTATATGGTCTTTCCATCCCATCTGAGCTGCTTTAGCTACTCCATGAGCTGTATTCCACATACTATTGCCCTTAAACATATGACGAGCATTAATACGAATTTCTTTGCCATTAGGAAATATAAGATTTAATCTTGCTCCCCATTGTTCATATACACCACTATGTTCTCTCATAATAAATTCTAATGGGTCGCCATCACCACTCCAAACATCGTGATTACCTGCTACTAAGTATAACCAATCTACTTGATTAACAAAATGCTCTGTAAGTCTCCATGATTCTTTTGCAGAAGTAGATTGCTGTCCATACAATGCTTGGAGTCTTCCTATCCAATTGTTTTGTATATCTCCTAAGTTACCCCCGAATAATCCATCTGTATTATTTACAAGATTACAAAGACTATATATTTCAGCTAAGTCTGTTCCATCGTCATCAACATGAGGGTCTCCGAAATGAAGTATTCCAATAGGCCCGTTTATTTTTATTTTTATGTTTATTAATTTTTTTGATTTCTTTGCTTTTAATTTTTGTGAGTATTGTTTTTTGCGATGTTCAATTATTTCTTCAATAGGTAAGTGTTCTACTTCTTCTATCTCTTCTACTTCAAATGGTGATTTCTCTACAATAATTGGTTTTAGTGTTTTCTTTGAGCATGCTTGACAATACCATCTTTGTCTTTTTTTTGTTTTCCAATACGACCACCCATCTTTTCTTATTCTTCTTGAACCGCATTTAGGGCATGCTATAATGTTTCCACTATCATCTTTTCTAAGTTCCATCTTGTTTTATCTCTTTAGGTAATTCTTTTTTTCTTTCTGCTATTTGTAAGTCTTCATTTCCAAATCCTTGAAACATTCCCACTATACCAGTTTCTATTTGTTTTACATTGCTACCTGATGTTCCAACAATTTTACCTAATTCTTTTGTAGATTGCAATATGATGTTATCATCTTCACTATAATCTGCTAGGTGTTTTAATTTATTTAAAATGTATTCGTGGTCTATTCCTAATCCTTTTGCAACATCTAATACTGACTTTTCTATTTCTTTCATAACTCTTTCCTGCTTTAATAATACAGCTGCTTTCTTACCAGCTTTGTTATCTGACATTTCATTGTATGCTTTTTTATATGCTTTTACAGCTCCCATGCCTACAACAATATTTGTAGCAAACATCTTTTCTTTGTTTGTTACCTTTGTTCTTTCCTTAACTCGTTTGTTTGTATCTTTAATTGTTTTACTAAATGTATAACGATTGGGATGTTGAGAAAAATCTGTATCCATTTTAACTGTATGCCTATTTAAGAAACTACCTACGACAGTCCTTACCCATCCGTTTGCATACTTATAGTTTTTTCTGTCGCCTGGGTGATTTACACTTTTACTTACTTTAAGTAATTGTACAATCCTACCATCATCTGACCATACCCAATCCCCCTCATTGCCAGTTCTCCAATCGTCATGGACTTCTTCACTTGGACAATTTTCTTTAAACTCCTCATATGTATCATATACATAATGAGGCATTCCCTTAATTGTCTGCTTCTCCAACAATATCTCCTATATTTACTTGATGTCCATTTTTTTCTAATCTAGTAACTAATCTATCTATTAAATCATTTACTTCTTCTGGAATCATAAATACTTTATCATTAATCTGTATTGGAAAATATGATTGAGATATAGTATTTAATATGGCTTCTTGCTCTTCTAAACTTAATTGAGATAATCCTTTGTATAATTCAGCCATTTTTATTTTCTCTACTACACATATTTATATTCCTTAACCCAACCACCGCCCAGAATCTAAGTTATAAGTCAAGTACAAATCAAGTAGTTTACCCAAGTTGTTTACAAAAAAAATTGTAGGATTTTGAAATGTAACCTTTTTCCCATAGTATACCCCCTATACGGGGGATTTCGTAAATAGAATTTACGTTATTTTTGATTTGTATTTTATTTGATTAATTAATTAGTAAAAGGAGAATAACATGTCTTTACCAAGAGATGAATACCTTAAGAAAGCTGAGAAGCTTGAGAAGGAAACTCTTGAAAAGATTTGTAAAGCACCTATTAAGCGTGGTTGGAACTCTACCTTTCGTATGTCAATACCTAGTGTAAATGATATAAAGAGAGAGTACAATACGAGACTAGGTGTTATCAACGAGATGTGTGTTAATGCAGGTCATAAACCTTTGTATGATGACCCAGATAATGCTGAAGTTGGTATGCAATCTTTCGAGTAATCTTTCGGATACAAATGGAGGATGGGAGTGAATTATAGTAACTCCCACAACCTCTTTATTATTACTTATTATTATATTTATTGTCATAAGAATGTGCAGAGTGTCGTTAGAATGTATTTTATAACACAGGGAAATAGTCTCAATTAGAATGCCCAGAGTGTTTATTATTATATATACATCTTTTCGTATAACTTTGGCATACACTTTAATATAGCATAGAGCATCATTATTTAGTGGTTACTAGCATTTGCATAGCACCGAACAATGTGAGTAAGTCCTATGCTATTAAAATTTTAACAAGGAGGTTTTATGAACTTCGGATACAACGAATGGTATTATGATGTGATAGATATGTGTGTAAAGAGAAATGCTTTATTTGTCTTTGGATATATATTTGCTATTCAATATACAACAAAAAGATTATCTGTTACATTTGAGATTATCAAAATGAATGTAGATGATAATGATAAAACAATCTATAGTAAAGCATATTTTTCTAAAGGCTTTGATGCTTACTTAGATAAACTTATAAGAGCAAGAGGTTCTTCAAATGCCTAAGTATATCATGTACAATGAAGAAGTAATTAAATGCCTCAATAAAGCCAAAGAATTGATTCTAGATAAGAAAACTACAACAAGGTTTGACCATGTTCGTGGTAATGTAGAGAATAAAGAAATTATGGTTGAAGCTATAAATAGAGCAATTCAAATTATCGAGGAGAGTGGTGCTTGAGAACTGATTCATTCTTGCTAAGCGCTTAGTATCGGGCAAGTTCCGTCTGGTGCCACTCTTCAACTTAAAACAATCAACTGGAGGTTCGTATGAAGATACGTTTCAAAGTTGAGTCTATTCCTTCCCCTCAAGGGTTCTGGGAGTATGTTGTTGCGTTTGTTGTAGAACGTATTGATATACTTTCTAGGATTGTTGTACAGAGGTGGTTGAAGTAGACCTAACGAGGGTGTGTAATGCATCCTCAAAAAAGAACATTAAACAATAAGGAAATCCACATGCAAACAATAATATTACAAAATAAAAATGAATGGACAATAAATCACTATAATAGAATAGTAACTGTTAAAGCTAAAACATATAGAATGGCTATAAACAAATTGTCTAAGGAGTTAAAAAATATTAAATGAAATATATATTATTTATATTGCTGTGCTTCACAGCTTGTAAAGATAATGGTGAGACATATATAGTTACTGATAGATTTAATGACAGACACAAATATGATAGACTTCTAGATAAAGATAGCATGACTGTATATTGTCAGATACATTATGAGTGGGAAAGCATTCGATATTATTATACTGAAGAAGGTATAAAGTATTGGATGAGAACTTTAAAATACTTTTAACAAGAGGGAACAATGAAAATAAAAAGAAAAAGCATATCAGTAATTAAATACCTTAAAAAAGAACTTAAAAAGTATAATAAATTACTTGAAAATGTTAAAGATAAATACTTTATATTAGAAAAAAAATGGTATCCTCCAGATGGTAAAAATCCAAATTCAGTTAGTATATATGAAGATGATGAATATATTGAATATACTACTATAATTAAATATCTTAATAAGATTATAAAGAAATTAAAAAAGAAAAAGGAAGGATAATGATAACATTAAAAGAACTTGAAGAAAAGATACCTGATAAAATAATAGGTGTCGAGATGCACAATAAGAATACTGTTGTGTATATAACCAATGGTAGGATTAAAATTATGCATAAGGAGAGTAAACATGGTATTCGATAATGCTAATCATCCTATCGAGCATAAGATTAAACTATTGCTTGGTATAAAAGGGTATGATAAAAAAGAAATTCGATTTAAGAATGGTTCTGGTGGTAGAACATTACAGTATCAGTATTGGAAAACTATTGACTTTGATGATTTGATGTATGTTCAAGAACATTGTCCTGTTACATTTACTATTGTAAATTGGGATGATGAAGATACAGGTCATCTTACAGCATACAAAATGCATTACTAACTATTAGGGCTGTCGTCCACCCTTTTCCACAACCTTAACGTCATGTGGGTAACCTTACCTCGATTGGCAGCCCTTTATTAGCAAGTGTTTTTGGTAGTGATACACTTCTCAAAACGAAAACTACCATTTGTTAGTCTATTCATATCTCCTGCGACTATGTGGATTCATTGAAATTATTCAACACATAGCGTATACAGTTAAGATTAAATGAGTAGACTATTAACCAGAGAGCACAGTAGGTTGTAGCCGTAATGAAGATATCGCCCTACATAATGTAGACTCTCGACAAGGTCTGCTCTGTACCTTGACACCTAAACAGAGCAAATTATAAGGGGCTGACCGAAGTATGAAGTTATGCACCGAGGTTTTGGGTGAAATAAAACCGAAAGGGCATAGTGAACCTTTCATTTCCTCAACGTATAGTGGATAGTAGGAGGCCCCTTTAAATTTTAATAACAATAAGGAGTAAATAATGTATTATAACACAACAAGTGAAACTGGTGATAACTTAAAAGAATCACATAAGAAAGCAGAATCACAACAACAAAAAGTTCTTAATTACTTTATAAATAATGGTGAGTCATCTCCATCTAAAGTAGCATCAAACTTAAACTTACTGATTACTTCTGTTCGCAGATGTATTACAGACTTAACTACAGATGGACATCTTGAAAAGACTACAAAGAAAGTAACTGGTATGTATGGTAAACCAGAGTATGTCTGGGAACTTCATGTGTCTGAAGAAGAAGGTAAGCATTTAGAAGAACTTGGAGAAGCTTGGGCAAATGAACAACCATGGAAATAATTTATGCACAATAATAACTAGGAGAGATAATGAATAAAGATAAAGTATGTAAACTACTTGGAGACTTAACTGCATTCGTAAGTATAATATTGCTACAAGCATATGGGTTTGATGAAAAGAAAGCTCATAATGATAAATTATTATTTTCAACATTAATGGGCAAAGTGTCTAAAGAAATAGGTCTTAGTGAAGAAGAAGTAGTAGCAGTTACTACTTATGCACAAAATTATATTAATAGAAAAATAAATAACGAGGAGGAAGAATAATGTCAATATTAAATGAAATAACAAAAGAAATGTTTAAAGAATATAAAGATGTACAAGAATCTGGTCAATTTAATATGTTAGACCCACGAGCTAGAGAAGATACGTCTTTAGATAGAAGGCAGTGGTATGCTATCATTAGTAATTACAATGAATTAAATGCTAAATACTCATGATAGAGGTTATTATATTATTATTAGTGGCTTTGTTGCCAATTGGAATAATGTTTTGGATAATATTAGGAGATTAAAATGGAAACTATCGCATTAAAAAAAGCATTGTCTTCAATGGGAGAGTATCATAGAATAGCAGAAGAACTTATAAATTGCCAATCTAAGATTATTCTTACAGAAGATGAGTATAAAATAGATAATAAATCATATGAAAGAGGATATATTGATGGACTTTCTTATGCAATAAAAATAAAAACAAAAGGAAGAAGAGAGAGAAAAAAATATGATGGATAGAAAAATAGAACATTTACTTGATAAACTAAAACATCAAGCAGAAAAACTAGATAATCGTTACAAATCAATGATTGATATTTGTAAAGATTCAGAAAATGTTGTAGAAGAACTTCAACATGATATACATAAATTAGAAAAGGAGTTATAATGGGAGCACATTGTCAACAAGACTTTGCAATAGGTAGATTTAAAAATGCAAAAGAGGCATACAAAAAATTAGTAAAAGACGCAGAACATGACTTTGGACACAGTGGTTACAATGGTACAATATCTACATCTAATGGATTTAAAATGGTAACAGAACATCCTAGATATGCTACAAAGAAATTTTGGAAATTTGTAGATGATACAATGGATGGTACTAAGTTTTCCAGATGGAATTGTATTGAGTTTAAAGGAGCAACTTTAAAAAGAATAAAGGAAGAATCAAATCATAAAGGTAAAAAGAATATTAAAGTATTTTTCTTTTGGGGATTAGCAGCTTCATGATATTTGTAAAAAGTGAAGTATATTATTGTAATTTATGCGAGATAAAATATAAACAACATAAAAATATTAAAGGACAATGGCTTACAGAAAGAGTGCCTGATTTGTATAAAGGAAAATTAAAAGAAAAATCATGTCTATCTTGTAGTAAATTATTTAATAATAAATATGGATACATAGAATATTAAGTTTGGCCTCCGTTATATGGCCGTGCAGAGTGGAGTCTTTTTTCCTTCTTGTGGGCTCTGCTCTGCATTAATCTGTTGTATGTAACCTTTAATATTGTTAAATTTAGGGAAAGGAGAGAGTATGAATATACACGATATATACATTAATTATTTAAAGTATAAAAATGAAGAACATGCTGAAGCAAGAAATGACGGTAAGTTTCATGCATCATCAGCAGGTAGTTGTTATCGCAAACAAATGTACAGACTTGAAGAATATCCACAAGATAGTATGGATGAATCTTCATATAAAGTATTAAGACTTGGTACTATTGTTCATAAAGATTTTGAAAATGCAATTAAATATCATTTAGAAAGTAATGAATATCTTTTACCTAACTTTAGTGTATTGTATTCAGAACATAAAGTTAATCTTGATAAATATAATGTAACAGGAACACTTGATATTGGTGAATACATAGAAGATGATGGCATATTTAATCTTTATGACTTAAAAACAACAGCTGCTTACAAATGGTCTACAATGTTTGGTATAAAGAAAAACAGACAACCTACATTTGAATATGATAAGTATCGTATGCAGTTAGCAACGTATGGTATGGCAATCCAAGAAGAGTTAGAAGTTAAAGAATTAAATATGTTTTTAGTTTTTTACAATAAGAATACAAGTATGATACGAGAAGTAAAAGTATATGCAGATGAATGGATAGAAAAAGCAAAATACTATTGGGAAGAATTATTAATGATATCCAAAACAATGAAAGATGGATTATTTGAAGAAAAATTAAGGCCCGGTTGGCAATTAGGAGTACCATATGAAGACTGGGAATGCAAGTATTGTAACTATAAAACAATATGTCCAAGTAAACTAAAATAGGAGAACATAATGTCAGATAATAAACAAATAGTAGTATCAACAGACTCATTAGAAGTAGTTGATAGTATTAGAGCAAAGATAACAAAGAAACACAAAGAAGTTTCTAACATTAAAACACCCAAACCTTTTATTAAAAAGAAAATGGGTATGGAGTATGTAGAATATTCTTACATGAGAGAAATCGCTGATAAAGAATATCCAGGTTGGAGTTGGAAAATTATACAAACTCAAACTCTTGGTAGTGAAGCTTATGTTATACATGGTAGACTTAAATGGTATGATGAAGGAATATGGAGAACTGGAGATATGACAGCTGCTCATCGTATACAAAAACAGAGAGGAACAGAATCTTTTGTAGATATTGGTAATGATGTTAAAGCTGCGAATACAGATTGTATTAAGAAAGCATTTAACTTTTACTTAAATATTGCAGATGATGTATATCGTAATCAAGTAGATGATTTAGAATTATCAGACTTAGAAAAGAGTGATATACTTGTATTAGCTTCAGAAATAAGTGAAGATAAACTAGAGAAAATCAAAGTTCTTATTGAAGATAACTCTATTAATACTGCTAATTACAAAGCATCATTTGCTAAGTTAGAGAGAGAAGTAGAAGAACATAAACAATCGGAGGTTAAATGATTGCAGTAAAGACAACCAACAATAATGAAGAGCTCTTAATAAGAGATAATCTTTATACAGTTGGTCTAAGTAATGGAACAGAATGGGTTCGAGTTAAGTATCTTGGTACTAAACCCTTGAATGGTAAGCCTATGATGGTGTTTAAAACATCTACAGATAGGCAAATAACCGTTAATCCTTCATTCCATACATACACAATAACAGAAAGAAAGAGAGGACAATAATGCAAAAACAAAGCAATATAGAAGCCTTAAAAAAGAAAGGTGTATTATCTAATGCAGCTGCTAAATCACTTGAGAAGTCAGGTGGTGTTAGCAAACGTAGTTCTACACCTACTTACATATTCTTAACAAAAGATAAAAAAGAAGTTACACCAATGCTATACATGAGAGGTGGTAAAGGTACTACTCCTGATGAAAAGCAAACTAAGTTTGTTGAAGAATACAATAAACTTGTAACTAAATACGCAACACTAAAACAAAATAAGGAGCAATAATGCCAAAAGAAATAGATGCAATATATAATCCAACAGAACAATGGAAACCAATAGAAGAGGGTGAATATCCTGCTCATGTTACTTCACTTAGTACGAGAGAAGTAAATACAAAAGCAGGCCCGGCTATCGTAGTAAATATGGAGTACAAAGTTGCACCAGAAGTGTCTGAGTGTAAACAAGAATTGTATGAAATGGATGGATATGATTATGTATTAAAAGATGGAAACAAAGTACATATACGAGATAAGGATGGAATGTATCCTGTTTATGGAGATTGTTCTCATTTGAAAGATAAGAAATTCAGAGATAATGGATTCTTTGTTTTCTTAGATTCGTCATCTGGTAGTAAAAACTCTAGATACTTTGAGTTGTTAGAAAATCTTAATATTGAATTAGCAACAGATAAAGTTGATGGAAAAGAAGTAAAGAAACTTGTCTTAATTGAAGAAGATGATGTAGTTGGTTTACCAGTACAAATCAGAATCAAAAGAGAAACATATATTACTTCTGCTACAAAACATCTACCACCTAGTGAGCAAGAAAAACGCTCTGCTTTTAAAGTGTCTACTATAAAGACATGGGAAGGTGGAAAGAAAGTTCAAGTTGAAGAGTTGGAACAAGACGTTCCTTTCTAAGTAATATAAATGAATAAGGGGAGTTGTCGTTTTTCGACATTGAAGAAAGCGGCTGACATTATGGTTGGCATAATTAAACTCCCCTTTTATATTATTATGTAATGGTAGTATATTAAGAGGAGGGCGGTGCCTATTTATTTATGGTCTCTCTCTTCTCTTCTACTACCAAGAACGCCGCCCTCATCCTCCAAATAATAAAGAAAGAGATTTAAATATGAATATAGATAAAACTAAAGTATTAAATGCTAAGATAAGATTAACCATTAATGAACTACAACACATTATAATTGCACTTGTTATGGCTGAGAAAGCAAGTGAATCATTAAGTTCAATGGAGTTTAACAAATCATTTGAATAAATAAGAAAAGATTTAGTAAAAATAAAAAACAATTTAATTAAACAAGGAGAAGATAATGGATTATTGGAAGAAGGTAGAGCGCCGTATTGCGAAACTTGCGACTAAAGCATTAAAAGATAAACCTACTTGGAGTCCTCCAAAGGGAGCATTGTACCTAGAAGATGTTGATATAGGTCAACTTATACAAGTTTATAAATCAAATACACAAGCAATATTGTTAGATAAAAACGATTGTGCTGCTGCGGTATATTGTACTAAACATAGAGATAATGACCCATTTTATTTAGGAGAACGTAAGTGGGCTTTAAAAACAACAGTAACTATAATAGGAGATAATGATGAAAGGTAATGAATATTACAAATTAAAAGTAAAAGGATTTAGATATAAAAGTTTATCAGACCCAAAATATATTAAAGATAGAGATGAATTATTTAAAGAAGGTGGCAATGGATGGTGGATTGAATATGGTTTAGATAAACGGAAAGGAAGGTCAAGGTTATCTTAATGGAGAAATGTTTTTCATTAGAAGAAATTAAAGTAGCAGTAGATATTGCAATAGGTGATGATGGATTTAGAGGTAAAGAAGTTTGTGCAATACTAGAAACATTCTGGAAAGAAAGAGAAGAAGAAGCTGAACATAAAATTCAAGATGAACAAGCAAAAGCTTATGAAGAGAAAAAAATAAATGGCTTCTTATAGAACAACTAGATTTAGCAAGTGTCCTTCTTGTGGATTTGACCTTTACAACAGAGGAAATAAGATGGGTAAAGAGATGTCCGAAATGCTTAGAGCAAGAACTAAGTATACTAGAAATAAAATCAATCACATAGCAACACTTATAAATGATTTGATACCATCACAAAACAGAACAGAATATTGGAAGTTTCTTGTGGGTATAAAAGAAATAGATGATAAGATTGTTGATTATGGCATTGAACAATACTATCAAGGAGGGCATCACAATCAAGGTAAAGGGTTTCCTTATCTTAAAAAGATATTACAGACACTAGGAAAAGATAATGAAGCAATAAGAGAACTAGAACGTAAAAGAATTGGTGGAGTTCCACCGATAATAAAAATAGAGGAGAAATAATGAAAGCAAATATACAAGACATAATGTTTCCTGTTAAAGAAGTACCAGCAATAGGAATTGATATACATAATTCTAAAGGTGAAATACAAGATACTGGATATAAGTTTATTATGAGAGAAGATACTGGAGATATACTTTCTTGCATGAC
>VTLG01003184.1_pt1 | contig 11755 bp, 16 predicted proteins | sample 4694571 | NCBI WGS metagenome assembly VTLG01 (sample SAMN12604809, study PRJNA352737) | marine metagenome | biome: ENVO:00000447; feature: ENVO:00000209|ENVO:00000569|ENVO:01000036; material: ENVO:00002151; isolation source: viral sequences binned using virsorter ... | reverse complement strand
GTCTGTTGGGTTTAAAATACCGTCTACTAATACTTGTTCTCCTACTTTAGCAGCGTTTAAATCAAAAAAAGTTTTTAATTGATAAGCGTCATCGTTAGTAGCTTTTTGAACATAATCACCTCTAGCGGTCATTTTAGTAAGTCTATCTTTTTCTTCTGCCGTTTTTAAATTGAGATAAGTTTTAGCATAATTATCCGCTCCCCTACCCATTTGACTAGCAACACCTATATTTATTATTTCATCTAAACCAAAACGATTTTTTTCTTCAGGTCTGCCGTACAAGTTATAAGCGTCTATTTCTGCTTGTACTTTTTGATTTTGTTTTATATCTTGTAAATTTTCAGGTTCTAATACTGCTCGGTTATATAAAGATTGAAGATATTCTTCATCACTTCCTTTAGATTGACCAATACCTAAAGTATCTGTAATTCCTCCAACTAGGAAAGGAAGTAAAGGAGCTAATTTTTCTTTATCTGTTGGTTCTGGAGCACGTCTAACAGGTCCTCGTGCTGTAGGAAACCTCATTTGAGTTGGAGCTAATTTAACAGGAGTAATTCCAGCAATGCCGTCTTTACCGCCGAATGTTGGAAATGGAGTAAATTTAGCCATTATCTTATCATATAGTTATTTGCACCAGGAAAACTGCCAGTCATATTACCGCCGCCACCTCCACCAGTTAACCCGCCTATACCTATGTTAGTATTAGGATTAGTACCTGCTATTGAACTAGCTACATTAGTTCCCATTAAACCTGTTCCCATACTAGCTTGTGGAAGGTAATTAGTATTGTAAGTAGGAGCACCACCTGCATAACCATAACCACCTGCCATAGGTCCAAGAGAAGCAGTAAGTGCACCAACGTTTTGTAACGTTTGCATAGGTAAGTTGTATTGACCAACAAAGTTTTGGTAATTTAAATCCATTAACGATTGTTGTCTACCTCTACCTAAACCACCCATACCCATCATAGATTGAATATCTGCTTGTTGTAGTTGCGGTAATACTTGTGCCATTTGACCGTATTGACCACCAAAACTACCTAACCCTTGTGCACCTTGTGCACCCATGCCAAAAATATTTTGTCCTAATTGCGATTGTAATCCTGCCAATCCTGCAGTTCTACCCATTCTTGCTTCAAATGCTTGTTGTGCTCTATTAGCTGCGTCTTGATAACCACCACTTCTGATTTTACCTACTGCTTCTGCTGCACCTCTACCTGTTTGTCTAGCGAGTTCTTCTTGTGCTATTCTTCCTCTAGAGCCTCCGAAAGCTCCTTGACTAACAGCTCTATCACGTAGCCCCATATCTGCTTTAGCAAAACCTCTATTAATATCTTCTAAAGTTTGGTCTACTACTTGGTCCTCAAATGGATTATAAAAACTACCTATACCACTAGGGTCAAATCCTCTAGTTGATTCGTAACCTGTACTTTCTGCTCTATCTAAAAACCCACGTCCTAAATCTTGTCCTGCTCTAACACTAGAACTAGCTTCATCTAATAAACCTGCTTGTCTACCTAAATATGGTCTATAACTACCTATAGCAGAATCAGCAAGTTGCATACCATACTGTTCTCTAGGGTCAAAATCTGCTACCCTTTGTCCTGTATAAGTATAAGGACTAGAATCGGCTTGCCCGTAATCTCTAAATTGTTGTCTTAAAAACTGTTGTGCAAAAGGAAATACATCCCCCTGTAAAAACTGCCCTATATACGGGGCGGGAGCCTGACTTGAATATTCTTGGTCTTCTCTACTAGCCATATCTTCTATTTCCCATTTCGTTAAATTTATTTAAATTAGCAACACCTTTAGCATGACTACCTCCGCCTGCTGCGTCTACTGCCGCTTTCGATAACATAAATTCTCCGTTACTTGCCATAACAGGAACTAAATCATCTCTAGGACCTCCTGGACCGTGTATAGTACCGCCGTGAGGCATAAACATTGGTCTTTTTAATACTTGACCTTTATCAGCAAAAGTAACACTTGAACCACCTAACGGTATTATATTTTGTAATTGACTTCTTCTCCGTGCTGCATTGCCTGCAGGTAATGTTTTAGTTATAACTTGACTACCTTTTTCTTCAGGCATATCTTTTAAAGCTGCCATAAGCACATCACCTATAGCTCCAATACCTGCATTAAATAATGCAGGATTAGCTTCAGCGAAATCACTTATTTGTAATTTTGTGTTTTCTAAACCAGTAGGAACTTCTTCTATAGAAGCTTCAGGAGTAACTCCTGCTACAAGGTCTGATGAATTTTGCATAATAGGGTTAAAATCTTCCATCATAGCTTTATCCATAATTTGTTGTTCCATTACATCAGCTAAATCGGGTTCAGCTATAGAAGTAAAATCAATAATTTCACCAGACGAAGGACGTTCGCTCATAAAATCTATATCACCCATAAGTTTTTTTAATTCATCAAAATCCATTAAACTACCAATCCCACCACCATTAGCTTTTTCTAATACTTTGCCGTAAGCAGCGTTTATTACGCCACTTTCATCAGACATACCTAATTGTTGTAATAACATAGCTAGTTGTTCTTCATCGGTCATTTCAGGTTCTATCATATTTTCATATTCAAAATCACCAAAATCTTGAACTTCGCTGCCTGCTACAGGAACAAACTGACCACCTTCTCCAGGTTGTGTAGTAGGTGCGGTTCCTGAACCAATGGCTGCTTTAGGGTCTTTAGCTCTGTTAGACTGTATTTTACCCGCAAGTAAAGTACCACCAACTACAGCTACATTCGCCCAAGACATTAATTATTCCTCATTTGATTTATAAGTTTATCTATTTGTTTTGTATCAACAGGTAAAAATTCTTTTTCAAAATCTTTAGCAATACATTCTTCTTCTATTTCAGATAAAGTTAATTTATCTGTACAATGAACAGTTACCCAAACACATTCTTCATGAACATATAAAAGTCTTTTTGTTCCTGAATCAGTTATTCCGTGATACGGTGCTTTTATAGTTTCCATACCTTTTTCACTATATACAGAACATTTTCCTTTCATTACAAAAAATGGGTGATTTTGATTATGTATTTTAGTTGATGCAACCATTCCTGCGGGCATGGTAATAGTTCTTATGTATTGACCGTCTGCAAAATCATGTTTAACATACCCTTCTTCGTACCCTTGATAAGCGGGTAAGTCTTTATCTTGATTAATTTCTGTTGCGTAGTTTGCTAAAGCTTTTTCAAATTGTTTTACTTTATTTTGAAAATTAAGTTTACCTTTTTTATGTTTTATAAACTCAGAAACTTCATTATCGGTGAATTGAGGTATTGTTTTTAATTGAGACAAAGCCATTAGAACTTACTCCTAGTCTTTATCTTCTTTCCTTTAGACGTGTATATAACAAAACCAGAACGGCTCTGTGCTTTTTTCTTATATGTAGTTTTATCTACGCCAACCATGTTTCTCCTGCGTTATCTTAACGTTTTGCGAGTTAAAGCTCACCCCGTAAACTGCAGCACTATGGCTGATACATTGATTATATATCAAAAAGTATATATTTTTAAAGCTTTTTCTTTACCTTTTACTTTTATAGGTTTTAATGGTTTTAACGAAACACCACAATATTTCTCAGTTTCTTCGCCTATAAGTATGTTTACCCCTGCTTCTTTAGTAGCTGATTCTAATCTAGCAGCCGTATTCACAGCGTCCCCTATAGCTGAATAATCAAACCGTGTATCGCTACCCATATTACCAATAACGGCTTCTCCTGTATTTACGCCTACTCCTATAGCAACACCTATATCTGCTTTTATTATGTTTTCTTGTATTTCTTTTGCACATTCTACAGCTACTTGTTCGTGGTGTTGTAGGTCTAATGGTGCGTTAAATATTGCCATCATTGCATCGCCAATATACTTATCTACCATTCCATTGTATTTTTGTACTGCATCAGATTGTATAGTTAATGCTTTATTCATTATCTTCGTTACTTCTTCTGGCGGTAATGTTTCTGATAATGCAGTAAAACCTCTAACGTCTGTGAATAAGAAAGTACATCTTCTTTTTTCTCCACCTAGTTTTAATAAATCAGGGTCTTTTTGTAAACGTTTAACTTGTCTAGGGTCTAAATAATGTTCAAACTGTTTCTTAATTTGTTGTCTTAATTTCCATTGTTCTCTAAATCTAAGGTAAAAAGCTACGCTTCCTGTTATAAATTGACTTATTAAAGCCCATGTTACGTCTATTAAAACACCTGTTCCTATCGTATAAGCCCCGTATAAGCCCGTTAAGGCTATAGTTAGTAAAGCTAGACTTACTCCCCAAGTTATTCCTAGATAGCTTATAAACGCCCAGATAAGCCCTACAGACGCTATAAATATTAAAAGTTCTAAAGCTAATGCGTAATCAGGAATATAAGGGCTATTTTGTATAAGAATACTTTCTGCAAGTGCTGCTTGTATTTTATGTGGTTCTAACAATCCAACAGGCGTAGCGATTTGCGGCATTACCCCGTTAGCAGTAACACCTACAAATACAAACTTACCGTTTACATTCATTTCTTGTAAATCAGTTTCTTCTGTTTTTACCCAACTAACCCATTTACGACCAAGACTATCTGTTTTAACTGGTGGTATTCCCCTAACAGCTATTTCTTGAACACCGTTATCGTTAGTTGTAATTATATACGTAGGCGTATTAGTTAAACTTTTTAAAACTTGCGTACCGAAAGAAGCCGACCAACCGTTAGGATTTTTTAATAAAAGAGGAATTCGCCTAACAAGCTGGTCAACTTCAGTAGGGGCGATAGCAACGCCTTGCGTTATACTATCGTATAAATAATAGTTTTCTTTTATTCCTGAAGATTGTAAACCACCAACATCAGGTCCTTTTATAACAGTTCCTGTAGTTTTAGGATATATACCTTTACCGTTTTCAAAAGTAGCTATCACACTTGGAGCATAACCTAAACTCGCAGCAAACCTAGAATCGCCACCTAATCTATCTGCTTGTGGAAAACTTATAACCCAACCAACACCAAGAGCACCTTTACCTAATATTTCTATTTGTATATCTGCTAAACGTTCTCTAGGTAATGGGTAGCCACCTTCTCGCTCTACATCTTCTTCAGTTATGTTTAAAATAACAAAATTACCGCTAGGCTCTTGTTCTTTTATTAAAGCGTCAAAAGTTTTTAATTTAATTATTTCGGTAGGTGTGCTTTGAAATAATAAAGGAAGGGACAATAAAGGCAGTAATATAAATATAAGTTTCTTCATCCGCTGCTTTGGTTAATTGTTATAACAGAATCTCCTCCGCCATTTATTTTTATTATATTAGATACTCCGTCTTGTATCAAAATTACTGTGTACCCGTTTCCTGAGTTTAAATCTACTTGCACTGATTCGCTTACTTTTCTACGTAAACTTATAACTTGTCCTGTTACTATTGTAGTTATTTGTGTGTCTGTATCTTGACCAATTAAAGTACCTGAAATATTTACACCCGTAGCTAACGCTAATTGGTCTTCTTCTTTTTCTATAGCAAGAGCGTCTAATACATTTAATAAATCTTCTAAAAAATTAACATCAAGATAATTAATATCTAATTCTGTAAATTGTAAACTATCGTTTTCTAAAAAGTCTTCTGCTAAATAATCTATATCTAAATCATTGAAATCTAATAAATTAACTGTTTTAGTTGTAGCTGTTTCTTCTTGTACAACAGCTTCTTCTTTAGGTGGAGTAACAATTAACATATTATCAATAATATCTAAAGTTAAATCTAATATTACAGGTTTGCTAGGAGTGTTTTCCCAAACAGAAACAGTTGTAGCTTGATAAGGTTTATTTAATAAAACACTACCTGTCGCAGTTACTACTTCTATTTCACCACTAGAAAGACCAAAAGGGTCTGGTAATAAAATAATAAGGCTACGTCCTAACTCATCTACAGTTGCTGTAAAATCAGTTCCACGGATTGCTATATTGGCTGTAGGTGTTTTAAGTTGTATGTTTTGCTTATCTATTCTATTAAGATTACCTGTAATAAACCTAGCTGTACCAAGCCCGAAAGTAAGTGCCATTTTTGCTTTACTTGGGTCAGGGTCATAAATATATTCATCTATGAGAAGTTGTGAATGTTCGGTGAGTTTTACTACTGATTCATCTAAAAAAGTAATAGCCATACGACCATTATTTGTAATAGCTTCGTCATTACTTTGTATAGCAAATTTTAAATTAGCGTCGTAAGGTTTATCTCTTACAATTTGTGCTGAACCATTTAGCTCAGATATGTCTCCGATATCAGCAGCTTGTACTTGTTCCGCCGTCGTTTTGAATGACGCAAACAGTACCACTATTGCCAATAGATAGAATCTTGAGCCAATCATTATCTAATGTACTCGATTGTGTAATATTAAATGTTCTACTGTTACCTGCTTGGTCTAAATAAAAATAACCGCCAGCATAACCAGAACCTGTAAAGTTTACAGTATTACTATCACCGTCAACATCAACATAAGAAGTACCACCGTCATAATTTATATCAAAATCAAATTGGTTTCCATCTCCTTGTATAATCCAATCTAAATCTAACGTAGCAGCAAGAGCACTAGTGCCGTGGTCAAGAGTAAAAGTGTTTGTACTTCCTGTTACGTCTACGTTGTAATTTGAACTATCAATACCATAAGTATTAGTTGGGTCGCCTTGTATTGTGAAAGTATTACTATCTCCATCAAATTCAAAAAAGCCTGTAATACTATCTCCTAATATATCACCAAGAAATTTGTTAGTATCGCCTATTTGATTAATATCAAGAGTTAATGAAGTTCCGTCTAAATCAAGAGCTGTTAAAGTACCTGCTACAGAATTCAAGCCACCGATAATGTTTCCTGAACCAAGCTGTTCTAAATCTATATTAGCGGTAGCACCTGATTGGTCTACATAAATTTCATTATCAGCCGCGTATATTGTCGATGCATTCAGCATCACAATCAGGCTTATCAATCTCAATTGTTTCATTTTTAATCTCCCAAAAACCTTTAGCATAACCTATTTTGACGATTTGTAAAACTGATTCCTCTATAGCTCTTTGTAGTGCTAAAGTTGTAGGCTCGTTTTCTGCGTCTCCTGTTTCTATTTCTACTAATTCTGTACCTGCTTCTATAAACCTAAATACATCTTGTGATTGACCATAACTATAAATTTGCTTACTTACTAAAACATCAATTAATACTTCTCCTGTAGCTATAGAAATCATACGTAAAGCAACTGTTATATTATCTATACGATATTGTTTGCTTGTACCTATTCCTAAATATCTAGCACCTATACCACCACTTTTAATATTTGTGTCATAACCAATAACAGCACCTTCCATAAGAACACCTGCAAATAATAAAGGCATGATAGGTTTTTTACCGTCTGTTTCTTCGTTTTGTTCTCTTGCAGAACGTATCAGTTGTCTTTCTTTAGTCAGGTTATCTAACCCCACCCTTTCAGCTACTCTAAAAAATTTACCACCAGATGTATGTTTTAAACTTCTAATTAATAAATGACTTGGAGCTTGGGTTAGTGCTGTACTAAATAAAGCAAATTCACTATTGCTTTTACGTTGTCCTGTTTGGTCTGTAAAACTATTAGGATATACCGCAACAACGATAGGTATTTTAGGCTGTGGTGCGTTTAATAATTCTTCAGATTGTATTTGTAAAACACTAGGTAAAGTTTTACCTTGTTGTAAATTAGTATCTACAGGAGCTAAACTACAACTAGAAAGAAAAATCGCCAATAGGCAACTGTATTTCTGTAACATTTCCATCTGCATCGGTAATAATTAAACTTATAACTCCATCTTTGATACTATATTGTATAGTGTTGCCCTCTAAGGTTAAAGTTCCTTCAGTGCTAGGAGTTTCCCCGAACAAATTTTCTACTAGTTGTCTTGATAGCTGTGCATAGATACGTGATTCAAGATTTCTAATAAATCTAGCTAATGTAGTATTTTCTTTATCTCTTTCTATTTGGTCTTGTATCGCTTTTAGTTCTTCTTTAATACTCATTTTTCTATTAAATTCTTGGTTTTCAATAGTTAAATAATGTGACGAAGTATTAATACCATTAAACGAAGGATTTTTAAATTTATGAGTTATAGTATCTGACCAAAGGTTTTGACAAAAAATACCTACAAACATAGCTATCCCTAAAACCATTAATATTTTAGTTATTAGTAATTTTTCTTTTTCTTCTTTCATTACAACTCCTAATGTAAAACCCTATCTTCGCTTAAATCTTCTTCTACTCTCATAACTATTTCTATAAGACCTACTATTTCTACACCATAAACAACAGCTTCCATTTCAGCCTCAGCTAAACTTCTAGCATAAATATAAGGTCCTGAATATATTTTGCCATCATGTTTAAATTCTGTTGCGTATACTTTCATAATTAATCTTTTCTTTGGTCATCTCTATCTGCTTTAGCGATTTTATTACTATCTATAAGTTGCGGCACACCTAGTATAGTTTTAATCAAAGTATCTTGTCTTATAATTTCGTTATCTAAACTACGTATTCTATCTATTAACGCTACTAAAATACCGTGTTGTGAATCAAGTTTTGTTCCTAAACGTTCTTCTATAGCAGCTATTTGATTTTCAACTTTTTCATCTACGGTATCTAGTTTAGTTTCCATACCGTCTACAATACGCATAATAAGTTTATATATAAACCAACCTAACCCTATTGCTGCTGCTATCGGAAAACCAACTTCTTGAATTAAAGTAACGGCTGATTCCATTAATAATCACCCCAAACTTTAGTTTTAGTTCCTCCGTGATATTCTACTGCATGACCTTCATCTATAAGCATTTTACAAATATCTTTGCCATCTTCTGTATAAGGTATACCAAGTATTCGACCATACTTACCTTTACCTAAAGATTTAATTTTTATACTACCACAACAAAGTTCTTTTAATCTTTCTTTTGCAGCAAGACCTAATTTCTTTTCTGCTAAATCTCTAGTTCTAGATTCTGGTGTATCTATACCTGCTAACCTAACTCTTTGTTTATGTAGCTTTACGTCAAAACCTAAATCTAATATACAATCAAATGTATCTCCATCAACGATTCTATCTAATGTTGCATTATATACAAATGCATCTGGTGCTTTTTTAGCCATTTAACATTTCCACCTTTTACGTGCTTGACGTAATCTTGAATTAGGGTTTTTAGCGGCTTTAGGAAATTTTTTCATTTGTCCTGCACTTCTAGCACAATAAGACTTTCTTCTTTTTGCTGCTTTACTTCCTTTTTTAACTTTACCCGTAACTGCCGTTTTTAGTTTACTTCCAGGATTTTTTCTTCTGTAAGCTTTTACGCCTTTCTTAGTCATACCCGCACCTGATTTGGTTTTACGGTAATTACCGCCTTTACCTGTAGTACGTCTTATAGACTTTTCTTTGCGTTTTTTAGCCACTACTTTTTCTTTTTCTTTTTATAAGCTGTTTTTGCAGAACGTTTAAAAGCTGCGGCTGTAGGTGCACCTTTTGCTCCTTTTTTACGCATTTTCTTTCCTGCTTTTTTCTTTTTATTAATATTGTAGTAAAGACCTTTTTTAACTCGTCTACCGTCTTTAGTAGTGTGATACTTACTACTAGATTTCTTTTTAGATTTCTTTTTTGCGGGCATTTTATTCTCCTATTTTTTCTTTTTCTTCATTTTCTTTTTATAGGCTTTAGCTGCTGCCTTACCTTTTTTAGTGTATGAAAATTTTTTCTTTCCTACTTTTGGCATATTATTCTCCTTGTTTTAATACTCTATCTTTCAATCTTATAGCTCTTGGACCTACTTGTATAGCCCAACGACTATCTAACATTTCAACTGCGGCTTTATCCCATTTATGTTCTTCCATCGCAGCCAAAAACTTTTTAAATTTTAATAACCTTGTTATACCTAAATTAAAACACATATTCGCCATAACTCTTTGTAAATCTTCTGGTAAATCTTTCCACCACGTCATATTCCTATCTAAATCATTTATAACGTTTTGTATATCTTTTTCAAAACACTGAGTTATTCTTTCTTCAGAAACAGGAGTATCTACGTCTTGTCCGTGTTCTGGGTCTGTTTCTAATATTAAATGACCTATACCAAAAGTTGGATAACCTAAATGGTCTAAATATATTTTATCGATACAACCTTCATCAAAAGTTAGTTCTTCTTGTAATTTTTTCATATCCATAATAGTTTCCTTTATTCTATTGTTATTGTTGTCGCCCCACCAGTTGAAACGCTTACGTTCCCTAATGCTGTCGTTCCCTGAACTCCCTTTTCTGTTCCAGAATATATATTTATCCATTTAACACCTGTCCATAATTGTAATTGGTTTGTAGAAAGATTCCAAATAACGTCTCCTGTATTAAATTTATTTACGTTTCTTTGTGTTTCGTTTACCGTCAGTGTAGCATCAATATCTTTAGAATTTAATGATAATTCTAAAACCCTAACTAATCTATTAAACAATGAAGGGTCTACAGGTCCTATAGCTTCAGGTAGTTTTGTTTCTAATAACTTAGTCACTATCGTTTTCCATCAGGTTTAACATCTAATCTAGTCGCACCTAATCTAAAACCCATTCCTATATCGTTTATATCATCATCATTAGATTGCACTCTTAATACAGCCTGTCTACCACGTAAACGTGTATCTATTTTTGTAGTATTTGAAAAACAAGATGATGTAGAAACTGTTGTAAGGTCTTCTCCAGGAAAGTTTCTTCTTTTTAAAACAAAATCTATTTTTTGTCCTGAACTACCCGTTGCATCTGTGCCTGTAAATTTTACATCAGGTATAAGTCTACTTATATGTTGAAACTCTTCTCCTTCGCCTAAATCAAAATCACTAGATTCAATAAAAACATTTTGCATAGCAGAACCATCATCATCGTTACCTACTTCATGGTTAAAAATACAGTTTGTATTAGAAGATGTTTCATATGTAGCAATAGGTTTATCAAAAACACCTTCGTCTAACCAAGCGTTTCTAGATAATTGTCCTATAGACCACACATTTTCGTCATAGTTATAAACTAGATATCTATCTATATTGGTTGCTCCTGATGAACAATAAAACCAACCTACTTCATTAAAAGCTTTATTAGAAAAAGCAAATATTTGAAAACTTTGTGAATCATTTATATCACTAAAAACATAGTTTAAAACAGAACAAGGTAAACTTTGAACCTGACCTGTATAGGTATAAAAACCTTTTTTATCCATCCAAAACACACCCTTAGGTGTATTAACCATAGCATTAGGACCAACTAAACCTACTCCTTCATTAACTAAATTAACACCAAAAGTAAAAGGTTGTCCTACAAAAGTTAATGAATATAAAGCTGTATCTGTCCAAACTAATGTTTCTTGTCTAGCTCTAAGTGCACCTATAATTGCAGAACCTGCAGACAACCTTAAAGAACCTGCAGTATTAGTAGGTAAAGGCTCCCATTCTGTAACGTTTTCTTGGTCGCTAAACGCTATAAGCATGGGGTCTATAGTTCCTGACCTTGACGAACCAACTATAGGGTCTGCACCAAAACATATAACGTGTCTATCTATGTCACTAACTAAAACTTGTAACGCTACCGTAGGGGATAAATTAGCTCCTGATAAATCCGATAATGCTACTGCTCTATTATTAGTCCCACTGCTTTTGTCCCAATAAAAAACACCACCATTTCTACCATTAAATATTAAATCTTCACCGAAATTATCATGTGAGTAAAT
>VTLG01017132.1_pt1 | contig 11756 bp, 10 predicted proteins | sample 4694571 | NCBI WGS metagenome assembly VTLG01 (sample SAMN12604809, study PRJNA352737) | marine metagenome | biome: ENVO:00000447; feature: ENVO:00000209|ENVO:00000569|ENVO:01000036; material: ENVO:00002151; isolation source: viral sequences binned using virsorter ... | reverse complement strand
CTTGAATCGGAAACAGTCGCAGGATTGGTTAATACTAAAACTAAAACTAAATTAAGGGAAGAGGCCGAACAGTTGAATTTTATGCCTAAGACAGCAAAACTCCCTATATGATTTATCAAGTGACACCCTTTGAAGTTTATCAAAAATACTTATCACTTAAACAACATTTTAATAAGAAGGAATACGATTATTTCAAATTCAAAGGAAGAGTTCGTGCAAGTGAATCTGCATTTGAAAAAAGAAATGATAAATTTCATTTTATAAGATTATCAAAAATATACAAAGACGATGAACTCATTAAATTTTTTGTCTCAAACTTCATTAAAACAAATGATCTATGGGTGGGCAACATCACATCAACAGAAGGTCGCCAGAATTATATCACATGGAAAGCGAAGATCCAAGGTCTTCCGTATGTGTTTGAAAGTGAGATTAATACGTTATTTGATCAATCTAGTGAATTTAATTTACTTTTTGAGTGTCGGGATGGTCAGCATCCCATTGTGCTTCGCCGTGTATTTGGCGAGGAAGTTTCGTTGGAAACCTTCATAATATTGGATTCCATACTTAACTTCACTTCTAACTTCAATGAGAAGATAGAAGAATCGGTCATGTGGCCGAACCTATATAGTATGTGTAATAAGTATGCGCCATTCTTGGTTGTGAATAAGCAGAAATATGTAGACATACTGAAAAAACAAGTAGAATTACATTATGAATAAAGTGGATAATCTGAAACACGTAGAACAGGAGAATAAAATGGCAAGTTCATTTGCATCCCTCAAGAAGTCCCGAAAATCCGATCTGGAAAAACTTCAATCGGAAGTGGACAAAATCAATAACCCTCAAAACAATTTTAGTCGGGAAGATGACCGCTTCTGGAAAGCGGAACTCGACAAATCTGGAAATGGATATGCAGTTATCCGTTTTCTTCCTGCACCCAATAATGAAGATATGCCCTATGTGCGTGTTTTCAATCATGGGTTTCAGGGCCCAGGTGGGTGGTACATCGAAAATTCTCTGACAACTCTTGGTCAGAAAGACCCATTGGCGGAGTATAACTCCACTCTTTGGAATTCGGGGATCGAGGCGAACAAAGAAATCGCCCGTAAACAGAAGAGAAGGTTGACCTACTTCTCTAACATTTACGTTGTTGAGGACAAGGCAAATCCTCAGAACGAAGGAAAAGTTTTTCTTTTCCGTTATGGTAAGAAGATCTTTGATAAGATCAGTTCCATGGCGAATCCAGAGTTTGAGGATGAGTCACCAGTAGACGTATTTTCCTTTTGGGAAGGTGCGAACTTTAAGTTGAAGATTCGTAAGGTTGATGGATTCTCCAACTATGATAAGTCGGAGTTCATCACTCCTGCTCCTCTGTCTGAAGATGATTCAAAGATGGAAGAAGTTTGGACTCAACAATATGCTCTTAATGAGTTTGTTGATGAGAAGAATTTCAAGACATATGATGAGTTAAAGGCTCGTCTGGATATTGTTCTTGGGAATGTTAAAACTGCCGCAATGTCGGCACCAACTTCCGTTGATCATTCAGAACCACCATTTGATGGTGGACAACCAATCAACAAACCTTCTTATACAGAAGAAGAAGTACAGGATGAAAATCTTGATTACTTCAAGAAGTTAGCAGAAGTGTAACTTCTATCCTACTCTGGTGAGAAAATCACCATACCTGCCGGTCAATTCTGGGCCGGCAGCGTTTATTACTCTTGGTGCTTGATTGACAGTTGATTGTCTAACACTATTATCAATTTGATTTACTACCACAGGTGTTCCAGATGCACCCATTCCCATTCCAGCCTTGTCTATTGCCATTCTATTCATTACATGACCCGCAATAGATTGGGCTACAGGTTGCATAAAATTATCGGCTTGAGGCCCACCTAAAGGATATACTTGAGTTTGACCACCACCCATTTGTACTAATTCTGGGCGACCATCTGCAAAACCACCACTATTTAATCCACTTCCACTTTTACTTTCACCTATAACAACACCAGATTGAGGCAACCAAGTTGGTCTATTGACAATAAATCCACCAGTTGCCAATCCCGATTTTTTTTCTTCTAATCTATCAATTTCTCGTTGTAATCCTTTTATTATAATAGTTCTTGGTTTTCCCCAAAAATTACGTTCATCTCCCCCTTTAATTTCTGTTTCTTGTGCTTTAATATCATTTTGTAATTTTTGAATTTGTTTTTCAAGATATTGTTTTCCACCTTCTTCTTCACTTAATCCTGCACCAAATGCAGAAAATATAGATCCGAAGAATCCACCTTCAGTTGCAATTCTATCGAAAAAATTAGTTGCATCTTGTGCCATTGTTGCAGAGGCTTTTCTTGTTGCATCTCTAAGTTCCTTTTCTTTTACAAGATAATTAGCTTCCGCATCTTCAAATTCCTTTTCAGTTAATGTTAATTGTCTTTCAAGAAATGCAACTCTTGCATTATCCCCTTTTTCTTCTGCGGCTTCAATATCTGCCTCTAATTTAGCAATAGATGCTGCGAGTGCATCACCTTCTGTTCCTGCTTTTTTAAGTGCAGCTTCTGCGGTTTTGACTTCTTGACTTTCTAATGCAGCCTTTTCTTTTTTAACAATCTCTAATCTTGCGTTTGAACTATCAAGTTGTGCTTGCATCAACTTGGCCATTTCACTGCCAGGATCTAATTTTTTAATTTTAGCTTCTAAATCTGCAACTTCAGTTGTTAATTGCGTGGCCTCTTCTGCTAAATTTGTTCTTGTAGTTTCTAATGCACTAACAACTTCTGGATTATCTGCAAGTGATCCAACAAATTCTCCTGCCATGTTACCAAGACCAACACCTAACCACGGCATTCCTACCATAGTTCCAAGTGCTCCACCAATAACACCACCTATTAATCCACCCCAATCCTCTGCTTTAGAATGAGTTCTTACATTTTTATCCATTTCTGGAGCTGCAACATCGTATGCATCTTTTGCCATAGCAGCAACATCAAATACTGGATTTCCTGCAATAGCAAATGCTCTAGAAAATACTTTTGTTACTCCTGAAGTTGCCATCTTTGCGGCCATTCCAGTAATACCCCCTGTTTCCGCTGCAACTTTTAGACCCGAAACTCCATCATCAATTTTAGTTACAACACTATCCATCCAAAGAGGCAATGTAACACCCATTATTTGTCTTGCTTTAGATGCAACTTTACCACCTTTGCCTGCAGCGTCTGCACCTTCTGCGGCTGCATCTGCGACTTTTAATCCATCAGCAGTTTGTTGTAGATCTTGTGTCATTCTTGCATATCGAGCATCAACAAGATCATCCGCGGTTTTCATGAAGCCGGGAATGTCTGGAATTTTTGGTGGATCTGGAATTTTAGGAAGATCATCTGCAAAACTAAAGAAATTTCTTACGTTTAATTTGAAATTATCCAGAAATCCAATTGGTGGTTTTGTAGGTGCATCTGGAACTTTGGGAAGATCATCTGCAAATCCGAAAAAGTTTTTGATTTTTAATTTGAAATTGTCTAAGAATCCTGCAGGCGGTTTTGTAGGTGCATCTGGAACTTTGGGAAGATCGTCTGCAATACCGAAAAAATCTTTAATGCCTTTTGTAAATTTTGGGAATTTTTCACCAAAAATACCTGTAATTTTTCTTAATTCATCAACTGGTGGAATCCATGCACCACCAACTAATCCAAGTGCAATTCCTCCCAATGTAGATGCAATCAATCCTAATGCTGGGAAAAATCCTCCACCACCATCATCTCCTATTTTGGTTGTGGGTGTTGCTGTACCACCATCCTTTTCTCCTTTTTTTCTAAGTCGTTCTCTTCTATCTTCCGCGGTTTCTTGATTATCCGCCATATATGCAATATCTTCTTGTATTAGGGAAATGTCACTTGCTTGAGCACTAAGAGTTTCAGATTGTCCCCCAACACTTTCTAATAATGCATTTCCCTGTTCTACTTGAAGTTCGGTTTGAGTAAGATTTTCTTGATTTTCTTTTCCTCTTTTGAAAAATCCTGTAGTGAGAGAAGACACCATTCCGCCAAAAGGCCCAAATGTTTCATTTATCACTCCATCTATTGTGGATGATAATCCATCTTTGAGATCTTGATAATTTTTCTTTAAATCACCACCAAGAGTATGGTTTTGTTTAATAAGAGCCTGTTGTTGTGATGCGGCCTGTTTTCTGTCTTTTAAACTCAGTTCGGTATTTCTTGCCATTTCGCCGAGTTGTTGGATCAGAACTGATTTTTGTTCTTTTATCTCTTTTGTTTGTTCTTTCGATAATTCTTCTAATAATTCGGCCATATTTACCTAATGGTGTTGTTGTTGTTTAATTTTTTCATTTTCTTCTTGTATCCAATTTTGAAGAAGTGCAACATAGATATCTCTCTCGTAGGGCATCATATCCTCTAGTTCGGTCAAACTCCACTTGTGATGTTGAATCATGGCAAAATTCGTGAGATAATAGTTCTCAAGGGAGTTGTGACTCAGGCCTAACCGAAAAAAGAGTTTAACCCTCTCATTATTGTTTCTTTATCCTCTCCACAAGTAGAACACTTATATTTAACAGTATGTTCTAATTTTGGCATAGTATCATAAAAGTTTTTAATCTTCTGGAATTGTTCTGAATTTAAACTATCAATAAACTCTTCCAATTCTTTATCTGTAAAAGAATTTCTTTCATGAGTTTCATTTTCAGTAAAAATCATATTAATTCCACTCATTATGAGATTCATTCCTGTTTTAAAGGTATCTTCTTCTTTTTTTGTAATTGAAGATGCATTGGGATATTCCATCACTACACCAATTTTGTCATCTAACATTATTTTGTGTGTATGTGATTCATCCTTTACAACTTTTACTTCTTCTAAATTAACATTAACTTCAGTAGTATTCTCACAAAGTTCTCCATTTTTGTTCGGACAACCCCAAGGCCTCAATCCTATTGTGACTTCTTCTCCTACTGACTTAGCTCTCAATCTCAAGAATAAAAATTCAATATCGAATGTTGGTAATTTATCGACATTAATTTTTCCTTGAATACAGTTTTTTATAATTTGTTTAACTGCATCTGAAAGAGTTTCTTCATTGTCACTCTCTAATGCAGTTAATAATATTTTTTCTTCCTTTACTAAAAAGGGTCTATATTTAACAACTTTCTCAGTTGATGGTAAAATTGTTTCATGTATTGGAACATTCAGTTTTGGTAATGGCATAATAAATTCCTTTCATATTATTATTAATCATCGTCGGCCATTTCTCCTTCTTGAGATTCTACGTGGATATTTTGATCTCTTGCTACAGAATTGGTTGACCAATTTTCATATGTCATTTCAGCAGTTACTCTCATTGTTGCATTTTGTGTTGCATGATTTAGATCTATAGAAGTTACTGTTTTCGGCCAAATTTTATGATAATTTATTTGATATCTTATTGTACCTCCGTGTCGATCTAATACTGCTACATTCATTTCTCCTACATAATCATCATAATACGCAACATTAAATCCTTTAGACGCCGAAACAATCATATCATTCCATTTGTCTAACATATTTTTTTCTATCATGTCTGATGTACATAAGAAAGACATTGTAACTGGATTATATGTCGGCCCATTATATGCAACTTCTCTTCTTAGACCATATTCCATATTCATGACACTTTGGACTGTTCTTCCTGCAATAGTAACTTGATCACACATCATGGCCAAATGTTTTATGTCACCAACGGATGTTACCGCTGATGGTAAAGATGTAAACATGACTCTAAATCTGTTTGGTGATGCAAGTCCGTATTTACTTATTCTACTTGAAAAATGTGCGACATCAGCATGGTGCATTGTTATTTTCCTATCTTGAATTCCAAACTTGTGATTTGGAAGCTTTTCTAAATCGTTCTAATGGTAGAAATATTGCAAGTTCTTGTTCGTCTTCTTGTATTGGTATAACTTTTCTCATTATATGATCATATCGATATCTTTTCACGACTCTTTCTATTTCTGGAATTTTTTTAAGACGATTCCATTTTGGTAATCCTCCGCCAATTTTTGCAGTCACCCTATCTAAGAGAATTGCACGAAGTTTGGGTCGAAGATAATGAAAATTCAATCCTAAAAAAGTATCTTGATCTGCATCTATTAACATCATCATTGGAAACATATCATAATGAGGAAGAGTTTGTCTATACTTTGGATTATAGTAATAACAATATAAATCTCCCAAATTTGCTCTTATTTTAAGAACTCTTGGATTTACCTTTGTTTCCGCTTCTCTGTAAAATTTTGCAGCATTGGTTGAACTAAATCGATTACGAAGTTCTCCCTTCAAACCCTTTAATTTATCTTGAAACCATTTTGCAGAACGTCTTACTTCTTTCTTTACTGTTCCACTTTTAATTGCATCTTGTACTTTATCTAATAAACTTGCCATAATACTATTATTTATCTGGTGTTAGTTGTTTTTCTGTCATTAATTGAAAAGTCCATCCCTGTGCATTACATACTGTTTTTGCGGCTTTCCATTTTGCTTCATTTATCAACCAAGTTTTGACGGCCTTGTTGTATCTTCTTTTTTTCTTTAATGTAAGAGTTTCAACAACAAGTTTCTTTGGTGGTTTAGTTTCTACTTGGGGTTTAACTTCAATAAGAAACCATCCTTTTGAAGTTTGAATCAAAAAGTCGGGAAAATATCTGTGTCGTTTATTATCTATAGGGGAAATATAAGGTATAACAACTTCTTCACTACTCCATTGAAGACATTTTTCATCTGAATCACACCATTTCATGAAGCGGTATTCCATTAAACTACGATAAATAATATTAGTTGGATTCCCTTTATATTTTTGGGGATTCTTAATTTTAAATTTACCTTTATAGCGTTTTCTCATGACAGTATCACTTCAAAGACCACATATGAACTTCCCAAGGGGAATAGGAACTCAAGTAAGAAAAGGAAGTCATTTTTTATTGTTGACATCATATGAATCAAAAAATGCATTAGATTCTGAAATGGGTGTAGATCCAGCTGGTAATATTGTACCCGGCCCAGCAATTTCTTCTATTGCATTATATATTCCTCCAAATGCACTTAAAACACAACATTCTGCTAATTATGAAGGAATGGAAGGTGGAGCCCTAAGAGCGGGGGCAACATCTGGTGCTGAAAATGTTTTAAATAATTTTGATACAAATTGGTGGGGTGGAAGTGAAGGGGGAGGCGAAGGTGTTTGGGCATCTGGTGGAAGAGTAATACAAGGAATGTTGGGGGGTGCTACTAAAATGGCTGCAGGGGGGTTCGATAAAGCAACTGGTGCATTATCAGCAGGAATGGGTCTTGCAGTAAACAACCACCTTGCACTTGTTTATAAAGGCCCGACACAATTTCGCACACATGATTTTTCATTTAGTTTCTTTATTAAAAACAAACCCGATGCAGATGAAGTACAGAAAATCATTAAAGATTTGGAAAATGGAATGTTACCTAGAATGTTAGGTACGAGAGCAAGTGATAGTAGAAAATTAAGTGCTCCTTTTTTTAAATCACCCAGACATTGGACATTAAAATTTTGCAGAGGGGGAGATGTTTCATCTGAAAATAAGTATCTGTTTAAAATAGGAAAATCTGTAATAAAAGATTTGGTAATAAATCACGATCAAACAAGTATGGTATCATTATCTGAAGATGGTGCTCCAATTCAAACAACTGTAAATGTTACTTTTCAAGAAATAGATTTGAGAATTAGTGAAGATGAAGTGTCTGAACAAATGACAGAAAATATGAGAATTATGGAACAGAACGCAAATGCAGCATTAATATCAGAATCAGAAATGGATAACGATTAATGGCAAATTATTTTAGAAACATTCCAAAAATTAAATATGATATTTTTGGCACAGAACCTAATACTTATACAAATGTAACCAACATTACAAAAAGGTTGAGGTTTAAACCAAAAGTCATAGAAGATATTACAGAATATTACACTTATCGTGTTGCAGAGGGAGAACGGCCTGATACCATTTCATATCGAAAATATGGAACAGTTGGATATGCATATTTACTCATGTTGATTAATGATATTCAAGATCCTCTTTTTGATTGGCCTCTTTCTTCACAACAATTTGAACAGTATATTTTAAATAAGTATGGATCTGTAGAATCTGCACAAACAACTACAAAATATTATTATCAAACAATTCGTGCAGAAGTTGAAAAAACTGGAATAAGAGAAAGAGTACCAGAAGTAAAATATATTGTAGATTCCACTACATATAATTCACTAGCAGAAGGTTCAAGATCAACTCAGACAGAATATGAATGGGAAGAAGAGTTAAATGATGAAAAGAGAAATATAAAAATAATCAATGAATCTTTTATTCAGGAACTTGATTTTGAAGTTAAAAAATCATTTGTATAATGGACTATGGCAGGAACAGAAGTAGACAAATCACTAAGCGGAGAAACATTTGGTGTTTCTCATGCTCCACTAATGGGTGGAGATTTTCGTTTAAATTCATTGTCGATAATATCACCTAGTACAAACAATTTATTACATTTAGATCACCCATCAGTATTTCAAGAACTCAATATTTATGAGGACTTATTTTCAAATGTAATAAGAGGTACATTTACATTCATAGACACTCAGGGTTGGGCAGAATTATTACCTCTTATTGGTGATGAAACTTTAATTATATCTTTTGGTACTCCTGGCTCAAAACCCAAAGCAGTTACATCCGAAGAAGAACCAGATTCAACATCTTCCGCAGAAGAAGCCAATACGGAACGATTTAAGGTTTATGATTGTGTTGAAACTGGAACTGCGGATAAAACAAAATTTTATAAAATTTTCTTTGTGAGTGAAGAGTATGTGTTTAGTAAAAAGATGAAAGTGAGTAAAGGATATAAAGGAAATAAATTCTCTTCTATAGTCAAAGATGTAATGAGTAAGGTGAATCAGAAAATGTCGCCAGAATTGTATAAAAGATTATATGTTGAAGATACTAAAACATTACAGAATGTAATTATTCCAAATTGGAATCCTTTTCAGGCTATAAATTTTTGTGCATCTCGTTCATTGTCTTCTGATATTGCACCTCAAGATCAAACAATTGATACTCAGCCAATTGCAAGACCAGTTGGATCATTGTTTGTATTTTATGAGAAATTAGGTTCTGGATTTTATTATGAATCCATCGAAAGTATGATTTTGAAACAAAAGGCCGCAGGAAATATTCCCTTGTATCAATATAGACCAAAAGTAGCGGCACCAATATCAATAGGAGTGGATTATTTCGGTGTAGAAAAATTTCAAATAAAAAGTTCCTTTAAATCATTGGAAAATCTTTCTAATGGTATGTTTGCATCAAAATTGATAGCATATGATCCTATTCGTATGAAATATGATGTGGTGAAATATGATTATTATAAGAAAACAACATTTCCCGAAACTGAAACATTGAATACACAAACAGGACACACTCAAATAAATTCAAATGTTGATAAGAAAGATGATTCATTAAGAGCACACAGTAATTTTATTGCAACAGATTTAAATTCTAGTGGTGTTCCCAATAAGATGATTTCAACACATTCGGATTATTTGGGATCAAATGATTCTGTTATTAAACTTGCAACAACAACTTATGCCCACGATGCAATGTTCGTTGCACCACCAAAAGCACAGGCCCCAGATTTTGCAGTAAGAACCTCTACAATTGGAGTATCAAATACAACATTTAAAGATCAATCTGCAAAACCAAATCATGTTGAAAATTGGTTATTACAAAGACAGGCACAATTATCTGAATTTAAAAATATTATGATTACATTTACTGTGCCTGGAAACACATCTCGACACGTAGGAGATTTAATTCGGTTTGAAACTCCAACACATATTCCAGAAGATTCTAATGAATATACACCTACATTTGGACATCAACAATATAGTGGTCATTATATTGTATCAAAAATAAGACATATAATTACAGTAGATAAACACGAAATGGATATGGAATTAATTAAAAATACTTTTGCATCTAGAATTCCTGGCCAAATTGATAAAACAAATCTTACTGATAAAGAATTTTCAACTGAAGTTGCTGCGGCAGGAGGAATTTTAACTTAAATGCAAACAGAATATTTTCAAGGTAAAGAAGGATATATTTGGTGGCACGGAGTTGTCGAAGATCGTAGAGATCCTTTGATGATTGGGCGGTGTAGAGTTCGGATCTTGGGTTGGCACACCGAAGACAAAACAGAACTCCCAACTACAATGTTACCATGGGCTCAACCTTTGATGCCAATCACATCTGCAAGTCAAGTTGGGGTTGGACAAGCACCTATTGGGCCTATCGAAGGAACTTGGGTGATGGGATATTATCGTGATGGGGAACTTGCACAAGAACCTGTTATGGTAGGAACTTTGCCTGGTATTCCAGAAAATCTTGCAAAAAAGAATACTGGATTTAATGATTCTCGATTAGATACACCAGACACTAATCGAAACATGAAAAAGAAAGATGGAACACCTCTTCCCGGCGGTAGTCCTTTGAATTTAATGTCATTTCCTTTTCCACCAAAAAATGTTCAAATTATATCTGGTGGAGAAGTTGAAATTACAGAATTTACTCATGAAGAAAGGGCCGAAGGGGGATCAAAACTTTTAAGTACGAGTGCAGAATCATATACTTCTTTTTTAAATCCTAGAGAAGTAAATGAACCAACAACTTCCAAATATGCTCGTGGTAATGCAGATACATCATCTCAAGTTGAAAAAATTGGAATTTTTGCATTTAAAAATAGGAATCGTCTTGGTGGACAATTATCTTCCAAATACGTATATAACGCTGGATTAGAACTCCGCGTTCCTTCAACTACCCTTACACAAGCCAAAGCAGTTACAGATGATGTTAAAAAAATAACACAACCAAATTCTGCATACGATGCTGTCTATCCTTTCAATCATGTTTATGAATCAGAGAGTGGACATCTTGTAGAAATAGATGACACTCCAACGAAAGAAAGATTGCATTGGTATCATCGTTCTGGAACATTTACAGAATTCCACCCGAAAGGAATGCGTGTAGATCGAACAATGGCCCATCATTATGATATGGTATCTGGAAATAAAAATATCATAACAGGTGGTGAGGAAAATAAAATTACAAAGAATGATTATTTTCATGTAATTGGTGGAAAATTAACAATGTCTGCCAATAAAGATATTAGAATAAAATCTGATACAGGGAGTGTTGTATTGGATTCTGGAATTAATATAACTACAATTTCAGGGAATGATGTTATTATCAATGCAAAGAATGTATTAACTTTAAAAGGTGCAAAAATAATTAGAGATGATGATGAAGCAGAAGATATAGTTGCAGGGAATAGAACAGATTCAACTCAGGGAGGACATAAAATTACTGCTGGATCGGTTACTGTAGCCACAACTGGTGAAATGAATGAACAGATTGCAGGGTCGAAATCTACTGCGGTTGTAGGTTCGGTAAAAGAGTCAATTACTGCTGCGACATTATTGTTGGGAGATACAGTTGCAAAGGAAACAACCGCAACTACAGGTACTATTAAACAAACAGTTACAATTCCTGGCCCACAATCTGGTATTGTAAATCAAATGGGCCCAGGTGGTAAAGCAGGAAAAACTGAACTTGATGGATTGGGAAGTATTGTATTAGAATCATTGACAGGCCCTAGTGGTATTAAATTATTTGCAACAAAGGGAATAACATTAGA
>VTLG01015409.1_pt1 | contig 11757 bp, 12 predicted proteins | sample 4694571 | NCBI WGS metagenome assembly VTLG01 (sample SAMN12604809, study PRJNA352737) | marine metagenome | biome: ENVO:00000447; feature: ENVO:00000209|ENVO:00000569|ENVO:01000036; material: ENVO:00002151; isolation source: viral sequences binned using virsorter ... | reverse complement strand
TTGTGGACGTTGCATAATTCTCATACCAACTTGACCCATAAAATGTGGAAGTAACATATCTACAAGTTCATCACCAGAACGATATCGTTTACCTTTTACTTTTGGGTCTAGAATATTAATCATCATAACACCAGTGTCACTTAGTGAATCAAAAGTGTTTTGTGATACTGGAAGATAGAAGTTATCTCTCCAAGACTCATATTCATTAAACTTGAACCATGATTGCAGCTCTTCTTTATCACCACCTTCATTGTATCTTTCTGTAGAAAAATATGGTGGTGAAGTAAATGCACAATCTACATTACTAATCTCATCCCAAGGTAAATCTTCTGCACCACAATTATACATCTGCACAGTTTTCTTACCACCAGTAAGTTTATCATAGAAGTCAATCATCTTCTGGTATCTTGCAAAAGTATTAGGATTTGGGTCACAACCAATATAGTGAGTTGCATTAGAAGCGTAGAACGCAGTAAGTCTATCACCCCAACCCATAGATGTATCTAATACAGTTTTTGCATCTGTCATATTATAGATTGTTTTCGCAACAATAGGTTTGAACTGTGTTGCAATATAAGTACCAAGTCTAAATGACATTGTATAAGTTTTAGGTGTTAAGTTTTTACTATCATTTACACCTCTCCAGATAGGCCCAAACGCACCCCAGATATTATCACCATCATTCCATCTTTGTACTGGAGATTTGAAACCATAAGAACCACAAGACATTCGTAGGTCATTCATAAAAGAGTCTGCACAATAATTAAAAGTAGAAGGCCCATCAATTACACCCAATCCATACTTATCATATGAATATTTGTAATCGTCATACTTTTCCATAACATTATCTGGTTGACTTAGATATTTGGTAAAGTCAGCTTTCTGTAACTTACGAAAGTTATCAACCACCTTTTCCATATTATATTCTTTAAGTGGATAGGGTGGTTTCTCGTTTGTAATAAACTCTGCAAGTGTCTTACGAAACTCTTCTTTACCATACTTGTCTGTAGTATTAAGAAACAATTCTTTCTGCATCACTGGAAGACCAGTGTGGTCTACACACTTTTTTAGTAAGTCATATAATTCTTGGTTCAATTAAAAAAGTCCTCAAGTGTAGTTTGTGTTCCAAATGACCTATCAATCTTCCAACCAATATTATTAGTAATAAATGAAAGTGGGTCAATGAAACTCTTTTCATATTGACTATCATAGTCTACATACTTCAAAATGTCAAGTTCTTTTGGTAACTTAGATGGAAATGTGATTACATTACAACCAAGTGGATTAGGCTGACGCAACTCAAGGTACTTGACTTTATCACCATCTTGAATAAGTGTATACTTTTTTGTAAGTTTGCGTTGACGTATCATGTGATTGTAAACAAGACTTCCCTTGATATGCATTGGTGTGCCTTTACGATAGATTGAACTATCTGAGTAGAACTTACGAACACCATTGACAGAACGAGGATAAGCAATCTCTTCTGGTGGAAGGTCTTCAAACTCTTTACGAAACTCAATAAGAAAGTCATTCAGTTCTTTTTCATCACCAGACATAATAATCTTTAGTGCCTGTTTAATCTTTTCACGACAAGGTGCAGGCGTGGATGACTTGACAGCTTCGATACCCATAATCTTCAACTGTGGTTCGTGATAACGAACACCTTCAACATCCCATGCATTTAGGATATATCGTTTCTTTGCAGTCCAGATACCTTTATCTGCAATCACCTCTCGTTTCATAAACATCTTCTGGTCATATGCATTTACATATGTAGCAAGAGTCTGATAACTTTTATCAATAAAAGGTTCAATCTTCTCTTGAGCGATAGTGTCCAAGAAGTTGACAATCTTCTGTACGTCTTCTCCTTCTTTAAACACACGATTAACCAACTTGTCAAAAGTAACATATATCGAATCTGTATCTGATGCAATGACAAAATCTTCATTTGTGGTTTCCAGTAATTTGTTTAGATATTGATTTATCTTCTTTTCAATCCAACGAATAGATAGTTGACCAGCGGTGGTAATCCCTTCTGCAATCGCAAGGTCATAGTATCGAAAGTATTGATTACCAATCGCACCATAAGCTGAGTTGAGTGATATCTTTCGAGCCATCTGAATGTTGTTGTAACGACTAATATATTTAAGATACTTAGAATCTTTTGTATCTTCATAATCTTGTTTTGCTTTCAACATCTTTTTCTTGTAAACGGTACGGTCATTGTAAATGTCTTGCATCATCTCTGGTAGAAAACCATGTTTGTCTGTACGATACAATGCACCGTTTGGTGTAAGAGTAGTGTTCTCTGGAATATCTAAATCTACCTCACTCAACATTTCATTGACATAAGTTTTGTCATCTGCAAGTTTAAGATAGTTACCAGTAACAAGTGTCTCTGGTGACATATTGTATTGCATAATCAAATGTGGATACAGTGAATTTAAGTCAAAAGACATCACCCATTTGTGTTGACCAACTTGTGGTTCTTTGACGTATGCACCTTCATACTTGTCAGACTTTGATTGACTAGACTTTTGTGGAATCACAATCTTTTTGTTCTTGAGATAGTTGTGAATGAGAACATCCCAATACTTAACTTGACCAAACACATCTTCATAATTGACCTTCGCTTCATAAGCCATAGTCAATAGAAGTTCAAGTAACTTCATCTTGTCTTCCAGACGGTCAACAAGTTCAACGTCAACAATGTTGTATTCTAGGAAAGACTGATAATCTTTTGTATACCAATCTTGAAAAGTCTCGTATGGATTTTCATTCTTCTTCTGACCAAGTTCGACAAACGCAATATGATTAAGTGCATAACTCTCTTGGTTTGTATATGTAAACTTACGATATAGTTGTAGATAATCAAGATTTGCAACACCAGTAATATCATAGACTTGTTGTTCACGACCATGATTGTAGACTTTACGAGAACTAATCAAACCCCAAGGAGAGAACTCTTTAGCTCTGTCTTCACCAAGAACTTTGGTAACACGATTGATAAGATAAGGAATATCAAAAAAATCTGTATTCCAACCAGTAACAACATCTGGATAGTGTTTAGTCCAGAAGTTCATGAAGTTTGCAAGTAGTTCGTTTTCGTTTGAACAGTTGATATATGTTACGTCATCTCTATCGTTCTTGAACTCACCCAAACCCCAAACAATAATCTTCTTGGTTGTTTGGTTCTTGATAGTGATTGCAAGCATTTCTTCCTCAGCCTTCTCTGGGTCTGGGAAACCATTGTCTGCCCTTGTCTCAATATCAATTGTAACTGTTAGGATTTTATCACTATCCCAATTGACTGTGTTAGGATATGTGTCTGAAAGATATGTATACGCAAACCTATCTAGACCAAAGACCAAATGAGGTTGTTGTTTGTATTGTTCTATAAATGCTTTCGCTTCTTTGATATTATCAAACTTGTACGGTGTTACATATTTACCGTCAAGTGTTTTCCATTCAGTTTCTTTCTGAACTGGAACATACAAAGTCGGAGAGTACTTAACCTTACGATTAACTCTCTCACCATTTTTGTATTCACGAACAAGGATATGATTACCCCAAGGGGCAACATTTGTATAGAAATTCATAATATAGTTATACCACCTTTGTGGTTAAAAGTCAAGTCCAATTATCACGATTCATAAATTTTACTAAAACATCTTTGAGTATACTTCCACTATGAACTGAATCATATCCAACATGACCAGGCTGTGAATTTATCTCTAAAACGTATGGTGGAACTTTTTCTCTATCTTCAGATACAATTAAATCTACACCAATCCATTTACCACCAATTGAACGGTCTACTTTTAAACAAACATCTTTTTCTAATTCTGTTAATTCAAATTTTTCTGGTTTAGAACCTTGGTGAACATTACTTCTAAAATCACCATCTGCAAGTGGTCTTTTCATTGCACCCATGATTTCACCAGCAACCATCATAACACGAACATCAAAATCTATCTCAATATATTCTTGAAGTATAAGACCCCTTTCAGAACCTAACTTATTAATAATTTGTGCAGAAGATAATAGTTGAGCTTCGTCTTTAATTTTAAGAACACCAACTCCACCAGTTCCTAAGATTGTTTTGAGAACAACTGGAAACTTACCACCAATACGTTTATGAATATCTTCTAATTTATCTAAATCATTTACTAAAACTGTAAAAGGTTGTTTAATATAATCTTGTTCTAATTTTAAATAAGTATGATACTTATCCCAACAAATATTGTGAACTGACATGGGATTAATAACTTTAACACCATTAATAGTAAGTTCACGATAGAAATTTTGCCAACTTGGAAAATCGTTTGATTTAGACCTATTGAATATAATAGTATTATCATCTACCTCAAATTCATTATCCTCTTTATCATATACAAACAATTTACCGTCTTTTTTAATGATGTATGTTTCTTCTATTTTTGCTTTGAATCCAGTTAATCCTAGCTCCTTACCAAATGATAACATCTTATCAGCAAGTGGGTCAGTTTCCTCTTTAGAGTCATCACCAACATTACTAGGGTCATTATAAATTACAACGAAACGATAAGGTTTCTCTGGAGCCTGCTCTGCAATGTAATCCCTTAAAGAGATTACACCACTTTCGTTTTCATTTGCAGAGACAAGATTTAACACATTGTTATCCATTTATCGTTTCTGGAAAATATTTGTTAATCATTTCCAATCGGTCATCAGCAGCTGCAAGTTTATCTAACTCTGCAATTACTGCTTCTGTGATATCTGAATGTTCACCAATACCAGCAGGCATGGTTTGGTAAACTTGAATATTCGCTCTATGTACTGCAACTTCACCTTCTGCTTGTGCTTTTGCAGCCAACATTAATGCTTCGCCTGGTTTCATTTTTTTACCCTTCTTTCTTTTTTCCAATATTGTACTTAGTTTCAAGCAACCATTCGTTTTTCTCTTTAAACGAGATTACTTTGATTTGTGATAGTGGTGCAGCTTCCACTACACTTTTACCCATCACATTTATCAATCCCCAATCCGATAATAGATTAGCAATTGTATTCCGTCTTGCGATATCGTTTTCTGAAATGTTTGTGTCCTTACCATCTAGAGCAAATAACTCTTTGAAATGAACAATGTAATATTTACCTTGTTTATGTAAAATATGGCAGGACTGAAATAGAGTTTTATTTTTTCTTGATGCAACACCAATGCGAGAAAGTGTTTCACGAACTTTGAGAAAGTCATCTGGTTCTTTCAAACCCACCTCAAGCATTTGGTCTGGTTTCCATAAACTATCATTCATTTTTTCCACCTTTATTCAATTTTGTTTTTATATAGGCGATTTGTTCATCATTTAGTATGTTCAAGGCAGACCTTGCTTTTTCATTATTATAACCAAAGTATTCTTTGACATACTCTAAATTCTTTGTTTTACTCGCCTTCATCCAAGGAGCATATCTATTTTGTCTCCTTACACTATTTAGTAAAAAATCATACTGTAGTTTGTTATCAAGATGATGGTGGAAGTTCATCTCATTTACTAACATAACGGTATCATTAAATGGTGCAAGACACTTATTCATGATAAATGGTGAATACTTCTTTTCATAAAGAGGGTCATCACCATCCATCAAGTTTTCCTTAGATGTATTGATTGATTTTAAGTATTCTTTAAGTTCGTAAGCCATCTATCTCACACCCATTATAATAAGTCTAGCATGGTTTGGAGAATAATTGTTTATACAAATATACTCAACTAACCTTTTTCTAAATTCCCAAAGTATTAAATCATCCATTACTTAAACTTCACTTGAGACATAAGTTCTGTCATACAGGCTAGAAGATTGATTTCTTGGTCGGCAACGAAAGCCGATTTGTAAGAATAGTCAGCAAGTATAACAACAGCATGGGGGATAGTAGAAGGCACCAGACTATCATAAAGGGAATCGTAAATCCTACGATAAATACGGCTTGGGTCATTATCAAGATTGTTGACAATCCATCTACGAACATTGGTAAACTCTTTACCTTTAAGAAATGTAAGAAGTTCTTTGATTGAGTCTTCAGATAAGTTAACCAGTATTCCAGCATCAATTTTCCCACTTGCACTGTATCGTTGCAACTCATTCAGAACCCTTCTCCAATCTGGAAAGAACTTTTGAATAAGTGATGCAACTACTTTTTTATCGTAGTATATCTGTTCATTATTTAGGATTACCTCTAACCTATTCATAAAATCCATTGCAAGTTGTGGTTTCTCTTCATTAGGAATACGAAACTCAATACTTGAACAACGACTATGAAGTGGTTCAATGATACGATTCTTGAAGTTACAAGTCAGAATAAATCCACAGTTCTTACTGAACTCTTCAATAAATCCACGCAATGCAGGCTGTGTAGATTGTGGATTAAGATAATCTGCTTCGTCAAGAATTACATATTTACGTTTACCATCCATAGAGACAGTACTCGCAAAGTTCTTGATTTTGTTTCTGAGTACATCAATACCAGACTCCTCAGAACCGTTAATCATCATGTAGGTACAACCAAGTTCCTCTAACATTGCCTTTGCAACAGTTGTTTTACCACAACCAGCTGAACCAGACAATAATAGATTAGGACAATTTTGATTGTCTACGAATTGTTGAAATGTTTGTTTCAACTCAAATGGAAGTATTGCGTCCTTAATCGTTTGTGGACGATACTTCTCTACCCATAATATTTCATTCATAAATTAATCCTCAAGCAGTTTCTAGTGCAATAAAGTATTCAATATCCTTACTTACGTTTTTGAAGTTAGATATACCTTTTGAAGACACCTTCACCTCATAGTCACCAGAAAGTAACTTTAGGTTTTCTACTTTAAAGTAGAATTTTTGATTAGGTGTGCCAGGCAAATCATCCCCAACTTCAACACTAAAACTGTTTGATGTATCATTTTTTCTATCTGAAACCCTAAGATTCATCTTACCACCTTCATCTACATCCAGAACCATATCTGGAACACCAAGAACAGATGAAGCCTTCAATACTTGATTGAATACACTTTGTTTAAGTGTAAAGGTTGCATCTGGTTCAGGCATAGTGATATCAGATTTTGGTGTAGTCACAACAGTTGGGTCACTATAAAAATAGTTAAGTGATTGACCACCTTGTGAGATTTTTACACTACTATCACCAAAGTCTAACTCTGGGTCTTCAAACAATGACATTGCAGATAGGAATTCGTTCAAATCATAGATTGCGAATTCATTTTCAAATGTATCTGGTAGAGTTGCAAGTGACACAATATTTTTCATTTGTGACATTGTTGCAATCTTGTTACCAGAACTCACCAGAAGATTTGCATTGATAGTAGAATAATTCTTCAATACATCTCTTGTATCATTACTAAGTTTCATATTAATCTTTCTCCTTGTCATGATTAAATAATGCGATTATACCATAGTGGATTACTTTAAGCAAGTCTTTTCTTGCATCTTCTTTAGTACCTTTTTTTCCATATCTTTGGGCGTACTTTAGAATATTACCAATACAGAATCCTTCACCATGTCCACTATCTAAAATGAACTCAGTAGCTTGGAATTTGTTTTGGGAATAATGCTGGTCATATGTATTATCAATATACTCAGCAAGTTCTTTTAGAATCCTATCTTCTGCATACCTATATTCAATAGGATTTTCTTCAGAGACAGTCTCTTTCTTCTTGAATAGTTTCAATATAGACTCCATAATATAATTGTTTAGACTATAACATAAGAAAGGGGAGATGTCAAGTCTCCCCTTAATTTTTTTAATTACTTGATAGCAATTAGTTGAGGTTTTTTCGCCTCTGGTACAATTCTCTCCAATGAGATTGTTAACATCCCATCTTTAAGTTCTGCACCGTTTACTACGATATCATCTGCGAGTGTAAACTTTCTTGTAAAGTTTCTTGCAGAAATACCTTTGTAAAGAGTATACTCATCAGTTGTATCAGTATCTTTATCTTTGATTGATTTAACTGTGAGAACACCTTCTGCAACTTCCACTTCAATATCTTTTTTACCGAAGCCTGCGACAGCCATTTCGATTTCAAATTTGTAATCTTCTGTCTTTTGGATGTTGTAAGGTGGAAAACCAGTTGACTCTGCTTGATGAGTTACATAGTCGAACAATCTATCGAATGTTCTATCGAAACCTACAGCGTAGGGAGTCATGTGGTTGTAATCAAACGCTTGAAGAGCGTTTCTAAGTGTGCTTAAATTTGTCATTTCATATCTCCTTATTAAGCAAGATTAATATTTGCATACCCACAATGGCATATGCATAATGATAATGTCGGTGGGCCGCACCGATAAATTCTGCATTGTCTTACCAATGATGTACCAATAAAGGTCTACGAAGGCCTTGTACTGAACATTATCACTATTATTTATATGGGGATTAATTTTCAAAAATCAACCCCCACACAAAACTTTTTTTAGGCAGCCTCTGCATATTCTAGAGCCTTGTCAAGTGCCTTTAACTTGACCCTACGATTTCGTCCATACCATGATGAAGTCATTCGACCATCATTTGAACGTCCTTGAATATGGTCTGTCATGTAAGTGACAGTATTAAAGGCGTTCCAAAATGAACCTTGTGCAAAGTTAGCGCCAGGTTGTGTATCCAAGTTTTCCATAGCGACTTTCGCATTATTGGAAGTAAATGGAAGAACACCGTCTACTTTTTCCTTTGCAGGCGAACCGAATACTTCATTGAAGTACTGAACGATATTCTCAGAAGTGTATCGTTTTGAACCAAGGAACTCAGCCATTGACTTGTACTGTTCCATTTTTTCTTTTGCGATACCCATTTGTTCTTTAACCTCAGCAGAGTCAAACTCTTTTCTGTGGTTAACTTTAACCATTGCATTACTATCTTGTGATAGTGAAAGTGTCAATGTGTTATTGCAAACAACACGAATTGGTGTCATACGAATATCAATCGCCTTACCAAACTCATGTGGATTTGAGAACAAGAAATAATTCTCTGTAACATCACCATTGAAAAGTTCAAATGATTCGTTGGTCTTTGCAAGAGCCCAAACCATCTTACCACCATTCAATGAACCAGCAGTATGCATCTGCATATCACCAGCACGAACATACTCTTCAAAGAAGTTAAACGCTTCTGCGTTCTGAACTGGATTCCATCCTTTACCTACAATGTCAAGAACTTCTCCATCAGATGAACGAACAAGTGCCTGTTTAGATTTAACAGTTGACCCACCAACAGTTACCAAGTCTTGTTTTTCAACAGACCAATCAACTCCTGCTTTTTGCATCATCTGTTCTGGTGTTAAATCATCAATGACCTTCACTCCAAGACCATGCCATGGCAACTCACCAGCGTAAGCCATTGTTTCTACCATATGTGCCATATTTTCTCTCCTTTATGACTGATTCTTAATTCTCTTATAATGTACCATGTTATCATAACAAAGTCAAGTCTTTTTTTGAATTAATTTCTACCCCAAAATTCAATAGGTTTGACCATTTGGGTATTATGAAAGAGATACCAACAACAGTTGTCTTTACCAACACTCTTAGTTCCTTCAATCCATTTAACTCGTCCAATACTAACAACCTTTTTCAACATTGTCAAGTAGGGAATTGATTGTTTTGTGTGTATCCAATCTGCATCAAAAAGAAGCCATGTTGGTTTGAAATCTGCAAAGTGTTCTATCATAGGATGTAGAATTTTACGATTCCAAGGTGGGTTCGTGATAATGTATTCGCACTGTGTATAACCTTGAGTAAGTGCATCAGCTTCTTTGACCCATTCACTTCTAGGTTCTAAATCATATGCATATCTAACATCACCACCATGTTTTGCAAGATGACTAATTAGTCTACCATCACCAGCACATGGTTCTGCATATGAGAATGGTTTCTGTGGTAGATGTGGTACTAGTGGTAGAACTGCTTCATACGGTGTTGGATAATAATCTCTGGGTATTCTTTCAAAGTCACTTCTTTTTCCCATCACGCAACCTTACTAAAGTTTCTTTCTTTCTGGAATTTAATTGTATGTCTGAACTTGTCAAATAACATATCTTGTTTGTGTGAAATCACAAATACATTCTCTTTATCAAATGTACTTAGAATTTTAAGAAACGCATCTGTACCATCCGTATCAAGTGAACTATCAAATATTTCATCTAGGATTAATAGATTAGTATTTGTAGAGTTCTTCATCTTTGCAATAGCTCTCCAAGTAAAAAGTAATGCAAGGTCAATACGCATCTTTTCACCTTCAGAAAAGTTTGCATAGGTAAAGTCATCACGAAATCTTGATTTGATTGTTTCATTGAAGTTCTCATCAATATTAAAGTTGACAAAGAAATCCATAGATGATAGATAAGTATTAATCAACTTATTCATGATAGGAAGATACTGTTTGATAATCTTAGTTTTGATACCAGTATCTTGTAATAGATTTCTTGCAACATCATAGTAGAACAATTCTTCTTTTAGTTTTTGTGCAGAAGATTCATAACTATCTAACTTCTCTTGAAGTCTTGCAAGTTTCTTAATATCTTCTTCTGCAACCTCTTGGTCTACTATCTGTTTAATCTCAGCTTCAAGAGTTGAGTTAAACTTTTCTAGTTGAGTAATTGCACTACGATATTTCTGCATCTCTACTTGATTCTTTTGAATTGTCTTTGCAAGATTTTTAAAGTCTTTTACTTTCTGTTCAACTTTATTCATCTCATCAGACATTTTTTGTAATCCCTCAGTGAGTTTTGCAACTGAAGTTTGGTTCTGTTTAATCTTGTCTGATTTAAAGGTTTCGTCAATATGTTGTTCACAAGTCGGACATTCATCATTTTCTTCAAAGAATTTAATCAATGCACTTTCACGATTATGTTTATCTTTTAGAGAAAACTGTACGTCTTTTAGTTTATCTCTCTTTGAAATAATAACATCTTCACCTTTCATCGCTTCCAAAAAGGTGTCCGTGGATTTCTGTAGTTCTGTTTCTTTCTTTTGGTTTGAGTGGATTTCTTCTTCATTAGCTGATATAAGATTTGTCTTTTCAGAAAGAATAGTATCCCTATTGTTTTTAGAATCTTCAATGTACTTCTCTTGCATCTCTATCTTACTTTGAGTAAGGTCTTTTGAATAGTTAGTATCGTTAATATTTGTATTTACTTCTCTTACCTTTGTTTTTAGAACAAGGTTCATCAAAGAGAATATCTTAATATCTAGGATATCCTCTACAACTTCTCTACGGTTCTTAGAGTTCAACTGCATAAAAGGTACAAAAGTAGAACTACCAAGAATCACAACTTGTGTAAAAGAACGATAGTTAAATTTAAGTATTTGTTGCTCTAGATGTTTCTGATAATCTTTTGCATTTGCGTTCTGATTAATCATTACATCATCAACATAAATTTCAAACTTGTTAGGTTTGATACCACGAACAATTTTTACTTTTTTACTTTGCGTAGTAAATTCTACCTCAACGATAGCTTCTCTTTGATTAATAGAATTTAACAATTGAGACTTACTGATTTGTCTAAATGGTTTATTAAATAGAACAAAACATAACGCATCTAAAATAGTAGATTTACCAGCACCATTTTCACCTACTACAAGTGTAGATGGATTCTGGTCAAGTTGAATTTCAGTGAAAGTATTTCCAGTAGATAAAAAGTTCTTCCACCTTACAGTATTAAAGGTTACCAAATTATAACTCCAAGTCACAGGCCTCTAGATAGAGAGCCTTCATAGTATTTTTCA
>VTLG01010175.1_pt1 | contig 11758 bp, 15 predicted proteins | sample 4694571 | NCBI WGS metagenome assembly VTLG01 (sample SAMN12604809, study PRJNA352737) | marine metagenome | biome: ENVO:00000447; feature: ENVO:00000209|ENVO:00000569|ENVO:01000036; material: ENVO:00002151; isolation source: viral sequences binned using virsorter ... | reverse complement strand
AAACTGGACTCAAACAAATCAGGGAGATGCCTTTCAATTTACAGAAGTTTATCAAGCACCTGGAATGGAATCTGTAACCGACATAACTCGAACCATAGAAAGTACAAGCGTAACAGATACCACAACTATCTTCTCGCAATAACTCTTATAGGTAATCCTGTATTTGCCAATACGAGCAATACGGCTGCACCAGTGGCACAGTCATCATCTTCAGTATCTAACTTTGCAACTCAAGTATTAGGCGGTCCGATGGTTGAAAACCAATATGGAAACGGGATAGTTTGCTCTGGCCCACAGATGGGATTTAGCCCTTTCGTAACCACAACATTTAATCAAAGAAGGCCACAAGATTACACCTATCAAACTCCTGTGTACGACAACACAGATGCCAATAATGATAACGTGCCAGATAATCCAGGAAACATACTTTATTATCAGGATAACTATAGCGGTAACAAGGATTCTCTTGGACTTAACTTTGGATTTGCATTTACTTTCAATATTCCTCTAGATAATAGGTTTCAAGATTCTTGTTTAGATGCAGCCAATACTCAAATACAACTACAAAAACAAGAACTAAATGCAAAAATGCTTAATTATGAAATAGCAAGATTAAAAAATTGTGGTGAACTTATGTTGGCTGGTATATACTTCGATCCAAAAAGTGAGTTTGCAAAATTATGCGAAGGAGTCCGTATTGCTCCAAAACCTAATCAAGTTATACCTCACACTCACGAACTGAAAATAGGCCAGTAGATAAGTCACGGGTATTAAACTCATCTACGGATAATTATTCTACCTTATCTTTCTTTTTTGTCAGTTTTTTAAATAGATTTTTTATAAGAGGTTTGACAATATTAAGCAGTAATGGAGTAGTGGCAGCAACAGTAGCAATAGCAGCAGTGCTAACAAGCTGTGGAGGATTCGGTATGTATTGCTCGATGAACTTAACGTCTTCATACAGAGTTATACATTTACTACCATCTTCGCTTCTTTCATGCCCAATGACACGTTCCAGTTTAAATTCGTTACGATAATCGCCTACTCTTTGGTCGTTTGATCCAGGGCAAGCAACAAATAGAGGCTTATCTTCTTTTTTATTTGGTTCGTATTTCGGTGGTTCTACTGTTGGCGGTACAAACTCCTCTGTTTGATTAGGGGTTTCGGCTTGTGTGTATTTAAATTCGTTGGGGTTGTACTCCAGAGGTTCAAAACTAGGAATACTGAAGTTACCACATTCTGTATATGTTCCATATTCATCTTTAGGATTGTCAATAAGGCTGGTTAAATTATTTCTATGTACTCTTACACAACCTGGAATATCTACAACAGGTTTATTTATATAATTTACTACTGGATTATTGAATTTCCATATTGGTACTTCGTGTATTTGAATCTCATTTATTTTAAAATGAGGTATTTCAATCGTAGGCATCTCTTGGTAAATAAACTTCTACAAAAGAATTACATTTAGGACAAGAAAGATTAGTCACCATACTATATTCTCCAGACATCAATGGATAATCTTCTCCGTCCATATCATGATCTCCACCCCATATTAATTCTGTCTTACAGTGCCAACAATTCACTTTTTAATAAAAGGTATAGATGGTCCTGTTGCTTCGGGCATTACATTATCTAAAACTTTTGGCATAGCACCCTGCACATTTCCAAGTATCTCGTTCATAACTTGAGATTTGAAATTTTCAGATGTTACATATTTGTAGCCTAAGTACGCTCCACCACTCATGGAAGCTACCATTACAAATGAGACAATACTTAAAACGTTTGCGATTTTTTGAAACATGATTAAAGAAGCATTTTTAAAAGCACTAACACCAATTACTTTCTTGGTTTTTGCTTTGATTGTTGGTTTAGCTCCACTATACCTGTTGGCAGGGATTCTTGCTCGATCTTCTTCAGCAACATCTCCTTCGCCTGTATCCCACCCTCAATCAGTAAAATAGTTTTTGTTTCTTCTTCTAATACTTTTTGTGCTTGATTTCTAGTTTGAACGTGTTTTGCCAATTCTTCTTTCCATTGAACTAATTGCTTTTCAATAATACTTTTCATAGTTAAACGATAGTAAGAGTTTCTCCTGATCCAACCGTAACAGTAACACCACTGTTTATCGTGATAGGGCCAGCAGCCATAGCATTTTTGCCATTAGTAATAGTATAGTTCGTAGTTACAGCTTGGTCATTCTCGTAAAATACTTCATCAGATCCACCTCCTGTAGCACCAGCCGATATTCCTGTAAGATTTGACCCGTCAACAGCAGGAAGTGTAGAAGGAAAACGTGCATCAGGTAGTGTTCCAGAATTAAGATTTGAAGCACTACCAGCAGTAAAACCACCAGATGTTCCAGTGGTGTTTTGGTTCCCAGCAGTATTTACACCAGGTAGATTTATATTCGCTGTTCCATCAAACGATACTCCACCAATGTTTCGTGCAGTTTCAAGGGCTGTAGCTGTAGCTGCATTTCCTGTAGTGTCCTGATTTAACGTGCCAACAACAAAATCTATAGTGCCATCGCCATCTTGGTACGTTACTGTTATGCCTGTTTCAGTATTACCAGTAAGCATACCTCCGACAATATCTTGGACTTGTTCATTAGTCAGAGTTGCAGTGATATACCCTGCTCCATTAGTAAGTTGATTATTGTTTGTTACGTTAGTTGCACCAGTAGCTATTCCATCTAATTTGTTTTTTAAGGTTGTCGTAAAGTTTTCATCAGTTTGACTTGCAACTACAAAATCAAGAGTTCCATCTGAATCTTGATATGTTACTGTAATACCTGTTTCAGTATTACCACTTACCATGCCACCCACAAAATCCTCAACTTGTTCTTCAGTTAAAGTTGCAGTTATAAACCCTGCTCCATTTGTTAACTGGTTTGTATTACTTGGGATTGTTGGTAAATTAGTTAAATTATTGTAGTCAATATCAATACTGGCAGAACCGTTGAAAGATGTTCCAGCAATACTTCGAGCATTTGTTAAGGTTGCTGCTGAACCTGTAATATCCGAGCTTATAGTTGCTGGTAATCTGTCATCAGATATTGTTCCAGAAGATATATTAGAAGCGTTTGTCGTGTCTGTGGTGGCTGAAGCTGCAAGACCAAGCATAGTTCTTACAGCACTTGGAGCGATTTCTTCAATAATTCCTGCACCACTGCTATCTCTACCTAAAAGTCTGTCTGTTGCTGACACATTTTGAATTTTTGCATAAGTAACAGCATCATTATCAATAGTAAATGTCGCACCAGAACTAGATACTGTGATATCTCCCTTATCTCCATCTTCTATACCACCACTTATTTCAACAACAGATCCACCATCATTTTTAGTAAATATCTTAGCTGTATCAGTTCTTATGGCTATTTCACCAACTGAAAGATCAGATGTACCTGGATCGCTACCAGAACCTCTTTTAAATTTGATTGTATTAGCCATGAGCTTTTACCTCCTAGCTCTAGTATGAACCACCGTCTATGTTAAAACTAGACGCACTTTCATCTTCTAAAAATGTAACTAGATCAGATAATGCAACTTGCTTCATAGTTCCATTGTCATTTAAAACTACCCTGTCTGCCGCAGCCAACGTAGTTGAGCTTGCCGCAGTTGCTCCATCTAATAAATTCAATTCAGCAGTTTTTGAAGTTACTCCATCAAGAATATTTAATTCAGCAGTTGTAACAGTAGCTCCATCAAGTATTTGTATTTCAGCTTCAGTTAATGCAGCTAAAGCAGCAGATCCACCTGATTGACAACCAGATAAGTTATCAAGGTCAGCATCATAAGCCTGTACCTGACTTCCAATCGCTACTCCAAGACTTGCTCTGGCTGTAGCTCCAGATTCAAGAACAAAGTTAGATCCATTACCAACAATAAAGTTACTATCTGTTGGAGTTAAGCCAGCTATATCACTAAGCTGTGCATCAAAAGCCTGTACATCTGATCCAATGGCAACGCCTAGAGCAGTTCTAGCTGCACTTGCACTTGTAGCTCCCGTTCCACCATCGCCAATCGCAAGTGTTCCTGTTATAGAACTAGCAGCAAGATCAACAGCAATTTCAGCAGATTCAATAACAAGTCCACCATTTGATTTGAGATCAGCAGATAATGTATTACCAGATTTTTCTAAACCATTTCCTGCTGTAATTTGACCAGCGCCAGAGAACTGCGAGAAAACCAAATTATTTGTCCCTACAACGGCACTGCCCTTGTTGCTTGTACAAACAAAACCATTTTCAGCATTAACTGTACCTTGCTCTACAAAAACAAACGCACCAGCAGCATCAGCACCAGCAGCTAAATCATCTACTCTAGTTGGTGCTCCAGAAGCATTGACTTTATAAATACCATTTTCTGTCTGAGTGCTTTGGTCTTTAATAAGTATCCTGTCATTAGTCGATAAAGAAACACCATCAATCGTTGATCCATTAGCAAATGCAGAGGATAATGTTCCATTCGCAGTAGTTGTAGCAACTACAGAATCTTTGACATCTAATCCTTGAGCAACTCCATCTACATAACCTTTATTTGCAGCGTCAGCATCAGCAGTTGGATCTGCTAAGTTTGTTATCTTCTGTGAATTTAAAGATACAGCAGCAGCAGGAGCAGCCATTTCTGCCAAAGTATTGGTGCGTACTCCAGTATCAAAATCAGATATTTTTGTATGTGCAATCGAAGGTATATCATCACTTCCTAACGCTCTAAATGTAGGTGCAGCAGCACTTCCCGATGCAGGACCAGATAAAATAGTATTTGCAGTTCTAGTCGTTGCTTTATCAAAAAATGCTCCCTTACCACCAATAGCTTCGATAGATGTAGCAGATCCTCCTGCTCCTCCCGTACCTTTACCAATAATTAGAACTTCATCGCCTTCTCTAAAAGCTATTTCAGCATTTTCTAATGACGTTGGGTTTGACGATCCAGTTGATCTTTTAATTCTAATTGTATTTGCCATCAGAAATTCCCTCCATCAACGAGTTTGAGCGTAGTAACATTGTTATCTAATATAACCTTACCACTACTTTGTTGATAGTACATAACTGAATTATCAACTTTCGCACTATGATCTAAAGTTAAGTCAAAACCTGGCCCTTGAGGTCCGACTGTGGTAATTTCAACTGTAGTTACATCAGATACTTGGCTGACAGTAACAGAATTAGAATTGCTCATGCGGTGTAACCTTCACTTACAAATAGTTTACCCTCTAAATAATAGTTTTTGTTACCTCCTGGTTCTGTTAGTAATACGTCATAAAATAAAATATCTGGGGTAAAGTTTGCTGTGTCTGTATCAGCTAAATTCATATCAATAATTCCATTAGCTCTATCTGTATAAGTTATAGCCCAATCTGCATATTTTGTGGAGCGTGACTCATCATAAACTTGTGCAGCTACAGTATATCCAATCAAACTTATTGCCGTTCCAGTGGAATCTTTAAATGTTAGTTTTATAGGAAAATCTGCTCTCCTTTCAACTTTAAAGTTCTTTTTTCCTGGAATTATTGCCATTAGCTATAAGGAGAATCGCCAAGAATATCAGTTTTCCATTGTGCCTTAAGTGCATCTGTATCACTAGCAGAAGCTATACCAGCATCAGCAGGAGCATCTCTAAGTGCTTGTTTTTTAGCAACAATATCTGTGGTTGAAGCACCTGTTTCTAGTGCTTTTTGAAATTCAACATCAAGTTCAGCAAGTTTTGGTGCTCTTGCAGTTCTTATATTTGTTTTATGAATTTCTCTGGCTTTTGCCATGTCAATTCCAAATCCCATTTTTTACTCCGTATAAGTCCAAGCATTTCTGAAACTCCTATCTGTAGGAATTGCAGATTTATTAACAGTATAAACTGTCTTACCACTAGGGCAATCTTTAGCTTTTATTTGTTCTAAAGTTAAACCACAATTATCTGACGGGCAAAGAATACTTATACCTCCATCATCTCTTGTGTAAATTAACCTGTAATCAGAATTAGCCATAGGTTTTTCTTTTAGTATATCTCAATTATGTACTATCACCAAAACAAATATTACTAACTCTGTCAGAGTCCTGAAGTGAGTTACTAGGAGTATATCTTACTTGAAACCTTAGTGCAGATGCCGTCTTATCACTTGAGGCAGTTCCACCAGCTACACCACAAATAACAATAGAATCTGCATTGCTTGACCCTGCGGTTGAGCTACCAACAGCATAATTTGCGTGTGGAAAACTTGTAGAAAAATTTATTGTAAAATCACCAGTGCCATTATCAGTAACCGATGAGGTATTAAAACTATCTAATACTGAATTATTAGCTCCGTTATATAAACACCAAACTTTTGCCCTACCCTGTTCAATCTGTTCTGGGGTAGAACTTGAGCCACCGCTTGTATTTTGAAGATTGTTGACTTTAAGTGTTGACATTATGAATCCCCAAAAACTATAAAACTAAAGTTTTCACTACTTAAATGACTACCTGTTCTAAGATCAAATCCTGATGTTGTATGGCTATTTGTAAAGGAATCAGTTTGTTTTTCTACATCAATAGCTATTGCCCAATTTGCATTTCCAGCCGCATTAGTAAAAGCTAGACTAAAATGATCTGTGTTTTGTTCAGTAACACTACTGACATTAAATGAATCTGCAATAGACGAACTGCCAGATGTCTCTATGTTTGCCCAAGCAAAAGCTAACTGACCAATTTCTGTTCCACTGGTGTTTTGGAATACTGGTGCTGCGGAAGATGCACTTTTAATAGTAGCGACTGATAATGTGCTCATGGTTTTGGATTTGCGTCTTTAACTGCTTTGATGTGGGTTGCCCACGTTCCAGTTGTGTCTAGTTTACCTGCAAGCATATCTTTATACAACATATCAAGTTGATCTCCAATATCAGCATAATATGTGCCAACCTTGTCACCTAACGTGCCACCTAACCTATCAGTTTTATATTTATTTGCAGCAGCTTCAGCGTCTAGTGCGGTTCGTGCAGCATCAACAAGAGCTTGATCTATCTCAATTTTATTGCCACTTTTGTCAAAAACACCTGCACCATCATCTATTACACCAAAATCTGGGTAAGCTCTCATTATGGCATTATGATCTAAACTCACATTCCCACCTCCATTGCTGTCATTGATGATGCACCACGAAATCTATCACCTGCATCTGTATCACTTTCCATTCTATTTACAAAAATATCTGTGTTACTTCCCTCTCCTCTAGCTTGCAATTTATAAGTTGTTGCACTGGTAGTATTTGGAGAATCTAAAAAAGGTACGCAGTAATGATAACTGTTGACACTTGTTGGGGGGTTCCCTTGAAAAGCTGTTGATCTTGTTCTATTACTTGCAGAATCAGCTATATGAATATTAGTGCTACCTCTTACAATAATAAAACCATGTCTATGAGATTGATTTGCAGCCAAGTTTATACTTGGAATTATTAAAATTTTATTACTTGCACTTTGCGGAGTAATCGTTACTGTCATACCTGTAATATCAACAAAAGAACTGCCAGTGTTTGCACTAAAAGTATCGGTTTTAACTGTTTGAACAATTTGAATTATTCCACCACTAGCACCAGATGGTAAACCACCTCTCGGAATAATACTGTCGACTTTTAATTGGCTCATAATTTAAACAACAGTCCAAGTTTCACCAGTTCCAACTGTGACCGTTACACCTGATTGTATAGTAATTGGTCCAAAGCTGCCAGCATTTTTACCATTTGTTATTGTGTAATTTTGTGTAACTGTTTGATCGTTCTCCCAAAATATTTCATCTGAACCTCCTCCAACTGCTCCACCTCCCGCAGCAGCCCAACTTAACGTTCCAGAAGCATCAGATACAAGAGCATAGCCAGAAACAGCAGCATCGGTAGCTGGTAAAGTCCATACAATATTAGATGAAACTGTAGATGGTGCTTGAAATCCTACATAATTACTACTATCAGCATCAGCAAAACGTAAATCATTTTGAGCTTGAAGTGTTATACCATTTGCATCCATTATTAATCTTTCTGTACCACTGGAAGAAAATCCCATTACATTTGCAGATTTTCTAAATAATCCTAAATCTGTATCCGTGTCAAACGATAACGCTGGAGAAGAGGCACTACTAGAGTCATCTATCAAGAGTTGACCTGTCATCGTACCACCTGATCTTGGTAATAGACCTAAATTAGCTTGATCTATACTTCCAACTGTTGTAAAACTACTTCCTGATCCTCTTATTTTTAAAGTATTACTATCGCTTCTTAAAAACCACATTCCTGCAACACATTGCGAATCAGCTAAATCTGAACTTTCAGCACTTTGACCTTGTAATGCTTTCAAACAAGCCTGTATATCTAGCCTTACACTTTGACCAGAAGCATTATCTATAGTGAAATCTGTTACAGATAAACTCATAACTAATTACTTTTTGTTTTCATTTTACCCTCCTTTACCAAAACCAACAGCACTATAGGTAAAGTTCCTATCAATACTAGCATTACTTGAATTTTTAAAATGCACTGTAAAACCAGTTCCAGATATACTACTTAATTCAAAATAATCACCTGTTGCCATATTTTGTGGAGAAACATTAACTGAGGGTTTTGGAATACCTGTGATACTAGATGTACCAACAAAAAAAGGTGCTGTAAATGTAACCGCTTTAGCTCCTGCTCCAGACGCTATAACAGATGACTGTTCAGTTCTTGAGGGCATCTCTGCTGAATAACCTAATTGTTGTACAACTATATTTTGCGCAGGATCAGTAGTCTCTAATGTTGCTCTAAATTGAAATCCTCTGCCTTTAAAAGTACCATTTGCAATTTCATTGAAAGATGTGTAAGTAGGTGAACTGCTTGGATTATCAGTTGTAGTTCTTACAGATAATTTTGCATTTACTCTATCAGCCACATCACCATCCCAAGTAGGCCAAGTATCAACAAGTCCTGTTTTACTATCAAATAAATCCGAAGGATAAAAACCAGCACTTTGAAAATGTCTTTTTAAGACAAGTGAGAATGTGCCTTCTAAATCTAAAGTAGCTCCAAAATCGTAAGTTCCTGTAGCTTTTGTTGCTGGACTTGTAATTCCAATATTAGTTAATATCAGTCCTCCTCTACTAGAACTATATTCAGTATTATTAAACAAACTAGAAGTAGTGTTGTTAAATGGAGGACTATCAGTATCTTCTCTATCAGTTTTAACAGTAATCGAATCTAAAATATCGACTAAAGATAAACTTACACTTGTTGCATTAACACTAAATCTACCACCATCATCTTGAAACTTAACAAGATAAGTTCCTGGGAGGGCTGGACAAATTACTTCATTACTAGCTCCAGCCACGGCTGGAATTACGTCAACAGCAGATTCAAAAGTTGCTCCTGTTCCTGTTTGATTAGAATGTCTAACAAAAACCCTTCCTCCGTGCAAAACATCAAGAGCAACTGATTGTGTAAATCTAAGTCTTACAAACTGTTCATTTATTGGTTCGATTGTTAAACCAGCAACATCTTCTGGGGGATCTATTTTACCATCAGTTGATATTGAACCACTTAAAGGACTTGTTGATAATTTACCTGCTGCATTGTACGAATAAACTTCAATATCATACTTTCCTTTTTTCGTATCCATAATCTCAAAGTCATTACCAAAAACAACCTGAGTAATAAAATTATCTTTTATATTATCTTCCGCAACAAAACGATAATTTAATTGGTATTGACTAGCTCCTTGTGGTTTTTCAAAAACAGTTCCCGTATCACTGTTAAAAGTTGTAGCTGGTTCTTTCCAACTAATAATTAATTTTGTTCTTGCAACACCATTTACAACTATAGTTTTTTCAACTGCTGTTAAATTACTAGGAGGAGATAAAGGATCATTTAAAGTAGATATTTTTCTTTCTGGTAAAGGTATATTATTTTCAATGAAATTATATTTACCCTCTACATAAGTCAAAGCAGTAATAGCATAATTTATATCATTCTGTTCTTCTATTTGGATAACTCTAAATAGTTGAGTTTGCAAAGTTGTACTAGATATAAGATAAGGTGAATTTGTAGCTGGTGCAGACGTAAAGGTAGATTGAGTTGTTTGATTACCTTCGCTATCTGTTTTTACAACACTATTTACAGTAATAACTGCTCCTGTAATATCAGAAATACTGCCAACTTCTACAGTTCCGTCAGAAAGCATTGCACTAATAGTTGGATTATCGTTTAAAGCTGGTAAGTTTGTTTGTGCCTCTGCATCTATATTTATAGTTGTAGTCGTTGCAGATACAATACGACCACCTCTTCTCGAACCTGCTCTAACAGGATCAGCTACCTCAATTACAGAACCAGGTCTTACTAATAAACCAGAATCTATAGAAGTTGTAAAAGAACAAGTTTCACTTTCATTTTGTTCAGCGAAAAGTATTGCACGACCTAATCTTGCAGCTTGATTACGAGATGTACAACCAAATGCTTTTACTTGTTTAACAATCGTTCCAAGTTTAGATATTGCTGTTGCATCTTCCACTACCTCAAAATCTACTTCTTTTGAATCCATATTGAAGTAGCTAACAGAAACAACAGAATGACGTTGTTTTAAGCTGCTACCTTGATATGTGAAACCCGTTTCTCCTACGTTTGATAAGTTAAATAAATAACTAGGTGAAGTAGGTTTATCTTGCGAAATACTTATTGTTCCAGCAGACCATATAGGCATACATCTCATAACACCTGCTAAATCTTTTATCGCATCAAAAGCCTCTGTAGGACTTTGGATATTCACATTACAACTAAATCTTGCTTCTTTTGTACCTGCGCCCGTTCCATCATCAACTAATTCATTCGCAAATTTAGATGCAGCAAAAAAACTAAACAAATCAAGATTAGAAAAGGTTGTAGCATCAGTTGTTTGATCTGGAGCGATATGATCTCCTAACCCATAGCGTTTAGTTGTAAGAAGATCAAGAAGTATCATTGCAGGGCATGAGCACCATTTTGCTGCTTGCATTGTTCCAGCAAATATGTAGTTTTCTGGATACTGTATTCTTCCCGTATTTACATCAACTGTTGGCGTGCCAGAACTATTAGCACCTGCTCCAGGGATTCTAATTTTTATACCTCTAATTTTATATCTTCTTGAAGGAACTGAATTAAAAATTTTACTATCTACTCTCAATGCCATGTAAGCACTGTCTGGATAAGTTGAACTACTATCAACTACTTGTTGTATAAAAGAAAAAGTAAATTCATCTCTTAAAAAACCAGCAGGGTCAGCATCAGCAGTAACTCTTTCAACCTTTACATTAACAGGAAAACTAAGAGCAGTTCCATTAGAATCAACCATTTCAAGTCTATGATCTCTCGAATAAGAGTCAGCAGTTCTACCTGTTACAGAAGTATTTACCCTTTCTACATAAGAACCTCCACTCGCTTGAACAGAAATCTTATATTCAACAGTAGAACCGTGAATATTGCCATTATCATCTGATCTCTGAATTTGTGCCCAAGTTAAAGTAACAATAACAGCATCACAAGCTGTATCAATTTGTTTAATAACAGGAGCACTTGTAGTTACGTTGGCAGTGCTAACAGTTTGAGGTGTTCGATTTTCTGTTGGTATTCCTGATAATTTAGTTTGATTACTTTCTCCAAAACGTGTCTTAAAGGTAACATCTTGAAAATTAAAATCAGAAGTATCTGGACTTGTATTATCTGCTGAAGAATTTAAAACAGGAGTATCATTTAAAAATACATCTTTTAAAGCAGCATTATTATATTCAGT